>SMTZ1_10004560_pt1 | contig 13913 bp, 13 predicted proteins | sample DeeMarSWOR136_30_FD_25667 | JGI IMG/M metagenome (IMG submission 25667) | reverse complement strand
AATACAGAGCTTGTCAGGGTCCGGCGGACGAAATCGCAGCCGTTGATGGCGACGCCTGCTGCACGGGCGAGGAACGTAGCCGGGCGTTTGCCGTTCGGCGCGGACATAAATTTGCGGGGCGGACGGTTTGTCTTGTGGATGATATTAAGACGACCGGGGCCACTCTAAATGAGTGCGCAAAGACGTTAAAAGAGGCGGGGGCAGCAAAGGTCTTCGCGGTAGTCTTGGCGGTGGCGGGCCAGGATATCAGCTAATTGCGGTGGTAGATAAGCTATTTTTGCTAAGCGGCGTTTCGCATATAGAGTCCTACAAAGGAATTGAGATGTGTCCGCGTATCGGCAACTGGATAATGCATTTGGTTTGACAGACTGGTTGGGTCGGAAGTAATTGATAAACGAAGAATGTTGACATTTTATTTCCGGTGGAGTACATTGATAGGCAAGAAGTGTTGTGTACTATTATGTGGGGTCGAAAATAGGCTGACAAGGAGACAAAATGAAATTGCAAGAAGGTGAAAACGTAATTCACGAACTGCGGCCGGAGGGGAAGGTTTTAGGTATTTGGATTTTTACAAAATGCTTGCCGGCGGCTTTCATTGGGGCGTTTTTGTCTTTCTGGTTTTTCGGCTTTTTCGGGGGCATATTTTGTGCTGCCACACAATCAAAATCAGGCTGTCCAATCGCAATGGGTGGTATCATGGCACTTATTGGCGCACCTGGCCTTTTCATCGTAGCGCTAATCTACTGCAGTTATCTCCGGCATACATATGTATATTATATTACAAATCAGAGATGTGTATTTCATGGAGGAATTTTAAGAAGAATTGAGAGGTCGGTACCATATCATAAAGTTACAGATGTGGAGATGAGTCAAAATATTATTGAAAGAATGCTCGGAATGTCCAGCCTGAAAATATTTACACCTGGTACCGCCAGCATGACGGCTTCTCCATTTGGGGGACAGCGCGCGGAGATTTCCTTTGTGGGGCTAAAAGATAATGAAACGCCCGCTAGAAGTATCAATGATATAGTGAGAAAGTTTAGAGCAACGGGGGAATAATATAAAGACTGCATAATCATTGTCGGAACGAACATACCGAGAGCTGGTGCAATGGAATCTGTCAGTCAACCAGCGTCATCCAGGCGCAAGGCCCCGCGTCGGTCCACTCGAATGAGGCGACTTGAGCGGGCGGGTCGAATTATAGTTCTCTTGTGGGTCTTTGGCTTGGTAATGTTCATCGTCATCGCCAAGTTACTGCAGGAAGCTTCCTTCGGACATTTGCAAAGGGCAGCTTGGCAGGGAGATTTATCTATTGTCAGGAGGTTGGTCGAAGAAAGTGTTTCTGTAAATCAGCCTTGTGATTTTCATGGTTGGACGGCCCTTCACGCTGCGGCACATAAGGGGCACGTTGAGATTGCGCGATTTCTCCTTAAGCAAGGCGCAAATGTGAATGTCGAGGACGACGATGGGTACAGCCCTCTTCACAACACTGCTGACTCAGTTTTAAAAGGCTTCCCTCGAAAGAGAACCGAAGCTGATCGGAATCGAATCGCCGCTTTGCTGCTCGAATATGGTGCCCGCGTCGACGCCACCATCAATCACGGCGACACACCTCTACATTGCGCCGTGGCAACGGATAATGTGGGCCTCGTCCAACTCCTTCTGAAGAACGGCGCGGATCCCAACATCCAACAGGCGCAGGGCATGACGCCTCTGCACTTTGCCTTCTCTGCGGGTAAGGACCGGATGCAGGTCGTTCGTCTGCTTCTCAGCCACAGTGCTGATTCGAGCGTAACGGACGAGTACGGACGGACACCTATGGACTATGCTAAAGATTATCATCCGAAGATGTTTGAGCTTTTTTGTGAGTAGATCCTGGCAGAGCTGGTGGGACGTCGTTATGCATTTAATTGGAGGTGGTTTTAGTATCGCGATTTGGGAAAAGTCGGGTCGGCTAACTGCGCGAGTTATTGTGTGGACTGAGGGGGATTGTTTTGTGTGGTGAGGGGGTCTTTTGGCTGGAGGCGGCTTAGGAGTTTGCGGCGTAGTTTTCTGAGGGGTGTGGCGGCGAGGCGATGCAGTTTAATCGCTTTGCTTGTGGGGCGTGACAAGGGGTACTCGTCGGGTGTCAACAATTCAGGAGCGAGCTTTCTCTTGTGTTTATAAAAATGGTAGAGGTCAGCACTTTGCAAGGTATTGCGGAGGAATTCGGCAAGTCGACGGGAGAAGAAGAAGCGTTTTGGGATATGCAGGGATATTTGAAAGTCGACGAGATGCGGGCGGCCATCAGGGCCGAGGATGATATTGTCGCGCTTGTTCGTATCGAGGTAAACGACGCCTGCGTGGTGTATCTCCCGGAGGAGTTTCAGCAACTGGTCAAAGAAATCGTCGGGGAGTTTTTCCTTGTTCTCTTTTAGTGTTCGGCCCGGGACGTACTGATATATGAATCCGGTCGTGCCATAGCGTGAGATAAAGCGCGGTGTTCCGTTCAGATGATTCAGGTGGCGGAGGATAGAGATTTGGTGTAAGCAAAGCATCTCGCCCAGCCATGCCAGAGGCAGGCCGAGGAAATGCTCCTGGCGATTGAGCTTTAAGATGATTTGTTGCGGCGTAGGTATCCGGGGTTCCTGCGGCTTGTTAGAGTACTCATAAAGAGCGGTCGCGGCGAAGAAATCGTTCTTAAATACCTGAGAGAGCCGGTAAGAATTTTCGCCGACCGTGATTTGGGCGGGCAGCGGTCTTTCGCCGCAAGCATACAGCTGATGCTGAAACGTCCCTTGCATTTCTCAGCCTCTTACAGAAGCAAAAAGCTAATGAGACCCCTGCGTTTCAATATACCACCAAGAACTACGCTAAGCGCGCTGCATATTTTATCTGATCTGCGCTTAACGGGTTAGAGTTTTTCATATTTTATTATGGCGCGGTACAACCCGTTAATGCGTTTTCCATCGACGATTATGGGTGAATATTTCTCGTTTCGCGGCTGCAGACGGACTTTATCATCCGGTTCGAAGAATACTCTTTTGAAGGTGGTTTCGTGCGGCATTGCAAAGCGAACGAAGCAGTCGTCACCGTTGTGAACCTCTGCGGCGGGCGAGAATACCACTATGTCGCCCTCGCGGAACCTCGGCTCCATCGAGTCACCTACGACCCGGACGGCAAAGGAGTTTGAGTCGTGCAAATCGGGACATCGGACGTAATCGTCGGCCACACCCACTGGATAGTCGAGGTCGTTAAAGTCACTGGGGTAGCCTGCCGAGACCTTGTTTATAACGGGCACGAGCCGCCCGGCGGCCAAGGGGGCAGCGGCTTTTTCGGTGTGGAGCTTACTTTCGGCCAGGAGTGAACCGAACTTCTTAGTATTCGGCTTTGCGTCTATGAGATTTTTGATAAAGCTTCGTAATTTCTGGTTTTCGGCCTCGGCGGATTCGTATTCCTGACGAATATCCGGTGGAATGCGCTGCATATGCGCGATGTGCAGGAGCAGGCCAGGCTCGAACTCGAGGATTCTTTCGAGCTTTGTGAGCAGTTCATCGCCGGGAGGGTTCTTTACCTTGCCGGTTTCAATGGTTGACAGATATGGCTTGGAAAAGCCAGTGTAACCGCTGACCTCGTCGAGAGTGAGGTTTAGCTGCTCGCGTTTTCTTCTTATTATTTGGCCTAAAGACATATCACAAATTGTATCGGCATTTTTGGTAAATGCAAGAGAAAGTTAGATAAATATTTAACGAAATTTATTATTTTAGCCGCTAATCAACGTTTATAAGGTCATAATCGGTTGTTCCGAGGCCGATTCGCTCGGCGTGCTCAAGCTGGTACATGGGGTTGAGCTTGCTATTTCCGACTAATTTTGCGAGGCTTTTTCCGGCCTTTTTTTCGACCAAATCAAGTGCTGCCTTGTCTACAGCAACAGGGTCGGTGGACGCGACAATCCCGATATCATCAACTATGGCGGGCATATCCGGCGTGTCAATGCAATCGCAGTCCTTGGTAATCGAAATGAGGTAATTGAAAAACACGGCCTCGTTTTGTTTTCCGCTGATTGCACCGAGCGCGTGTTCGGCGATATTTTTCTGGAGGACTTCGTCCTCCTCGCCCCAGTTGCATTTGACGGCGTTAAACCTACAGGCGACGAGACATTCTGCACAGCCGATGCATTTGTCCCGGTCGATGTGGGCCTTGACGTCGTTTAGTGTAATCGCGTCGGCCGGACAGTGGTCGTAGCACTGGCCGCAGCGCGTGCAGTTGTCGCCGATGCTGAGCTTGAGGGCGGCGTGCTGTCTCATCTTTCCCTTTCGGCTTGCGCAGCCCATTCCCAGTGTCTTTAGCGTAGCTCCCATGCAGGCGGCGCAGTGGCCGGTAAAATGGGCAACCGACAGAAGAGCCTGGCACCTGACAATGTCAGAGGCAATGAAGACTTCTTTGTTCAGTTCGCCGTTGATTTTGACCGGCGTCTCGGATGTTCCAAACAGCCCGTCCGGCGCGATGAACGGAATCCCCAAGACATCCTCACAGAAGCCGTGCTCGGCGGCGAGAACGGCATGCTCGATAGCATTATGCCTTCGGCCGACATATAAGGTGCTGGTATCGGTCACAAAGGGTTTGGTTTTCAGTTTGAGCAACTCCTCCACCAACCCTCTGATGCACGCGGCAGTTATATACGTGTTGTTGCCTTCCTCCCCGACATGAACTTTGATGGCGGTAAAGTCATTTTCCTTAAAGCAGTTTGCAAAGCCAGCGGCCTTGAACAGCGTTCGGGCCTTTTTAGAAACAGTTTGCTCACCATCGCTGCGGGAGGCTTTGATAAAATAAACCTTCGAAGCCATAAAATCAGCAATTGCGTTAAAGAAATTTATGACCTTTTTACAACATCCAAGCCAGTGAAAACAACGCGGCCATTATATTGTTTTTCCAAATCGCCGCAAGGACAATACATAACATTGCTTGCGGCCGGAAGTGTTATGTCAACCGGGCAACTACCACCAAGCCCCCGGCCAGAGATTGTGTTTGAAAAAGTAAGGGTTATTAACAATCAGAAGACCAGCAAGACAGCGCAATATTTAGCGAATTAATAAATATGGCAACAGTTAATATGGTCACGAGCGAAGCGTCAGCTTGTCCTGCGAGCTTTATTTGTATCTTCGCAGGGCAAGATGCAGAATGCGGTCAGTAAGGTCCTCATAGGAGATTCCACCTTTTTCGGCCGCTTCGGCGAATTCTTCGCCGTAGGCGATGTCCGGGTTGGGATTGGCCTCAAGAATGACAAGTTTGTTGTCGGGTGTCAGCCTGAGGTCTATCCTGCCGTAGTCCCTGATTTGCAGGACCCGATAGACCCTCTTACAAACACGGGTGATTCTTTTGACCGCCGAAGGGTCAAGCTTTGCGAATCCGAATTTTATATTCCATTTTTTACGGAACTGCTCATTCCACTTTACGCGGTAGGTTGCAAGATGCGGGCCGTCACCCGCGCTGGAGTTGAAAAGGCATTCCCGGATGGGAAAGACGGTCAACCTTTTGTTGCCGAGGATGCTGACGTAAAGTTCCCGGCCTTCGATATATTCTTCGGCAATTGCAGCCTGATTCCATCGTTCGTGAACGAATTGGGCCCGTTCCTTAAGCGCGCTTTCGTTCGCCACCAGTGAGGCGTTAGAGATGCCTTCGGAGCTGTCTTCGAACGCGGGCTTGACGACCAAGGGATATCGCAGGCTTTTTGGCACAGAGACTGCTCCTTTCCACGGCAGAGAGACAAAGCCTGGAACGCGTATCTTATGCAGACTGAGAAGCTGCTTGGCAAGGCGTTTGTCGCGGCAGAGCATAAGGCCCGTAGGCCCGGAGCCGGTAAAAGGGACGGCCAGCATTTCAAGAAGAGCGGTGATGTTCTTGTCGAGTCGACGGTCGCCTGCGAACTGCTCTGTAAGATTGAAGATAAGGTCAGGCTTCTGTTCGGTCAGGCCGCTGATAATCTTTTCAATCTCATCAACCGCCGGTAAAACGGATACCTTGTACCGCAAGGCCCGCAGTGCATCGACTACATGGTATTCAGTCGTCGGGACTTCGGGCGTATTCTCGAAGGCAGGGTCATTGTCGGGAACACTGGCGACATCGACCAAAACGGTGATATTTAATCTTCGGCTCATTTGCGTTTACTCTTCGTGAGCGTAAGCGTACTGTTTGCGATAGCAGTAAGCAAAGCGGTCAGCCCTATGACATTGTCCGTCTCATTGCTCGCCGCATATAGCTCAAGCGCTTCGCAGCGAGCAATAAATTTATTGACCAACTGGTGTATGTCATACTTGCGGTGTCCGGTCCACCCTGCGACGCTGTCTATGACGCGGCGTCGATGGCGACGCAAAAGCTTTGAGGCCCTGATTTTAGAGTCGCTATGCTTTGTAGTGAAAAGTGCTTTGAGACTGTCATCGTAAAAACCCTGAAACTCAGCGCCGAGGGCTGCGCGTTTGCGCTGATAATAAGCGGCAAGCGTGGAGGTCATGCGCGACGCGGACCAGGGAGGCTTCTGGCGAGCCGTGACCAGGGGCGGCTGATTGCAAACCCTGCTCATCAGGTAGTCGACATAGCGCAGTTTTTTGATGACCGGCCAATGGCGGTACTTTTCCTGCCAAGAACTGTCGGGTGTAAGCCAGACGGCGAAGGTTTCGGCAAAGTCTTCATCCGGATGTGCCTGGGCATAATAGTCCTGCAGGTGTATGACAAAGCGTCGGGAATAAGGCTGAAAGTGGTAGTAATCCGAATACCTTGCTGTGAAACGACCGAATAATTCGCGCCATCGCGTCCTCTCGTACAGCTTGTATGCGTAGTTCAAGGCGTGACCGCATTCGTGACGCAGCAATCTCGTGCAAGATTGCTCCGTACCGCCCTCAACTTCAAGCATCATCCTCTGCTCGATGTTCTTCAGGCGCGGATGCGCCAGACAAAAAGGTATACCGATGATTGGAACCTTGTCAGGGCAAAGCCACTCGTCCGCCAGGTAGCAAGGAGGTTGAAAGCATATGCCCCTGGCATCGAGTTCTGCGTAGAGCCTATTTACGAGCGGTTCGACTGCAGAGCCGGAAACCTGCACATGCAGGTCTCGAACCCGCATCTGGAGAATTTCATCGTCAGGCAGCTCCTGCCAATCTTTTGTTTTTTGTGTCTTTGCCATAGGAGTCACTTTCTTGCCTCGCATACATGATACGAACTACAAGATGCAAATCTTCAAGTCGGTATAGAAACACGGCGCATCGAAACCTGACTCAGCTTTGTCTTATAACAAACGGACGGCCTGTTGGCAAGAGGCCACTGGTCCGGACTGTGCGACTTTGTGAAGGCCGCAACATAGCGATACTCTGCAGTGGCTGCGTGAAAGCATCCGGCAATTTGCAGGCCAAGCTGCGGTTTGCGATAATGACTCAGGACAGCAGGTGCTGGAGCAATATTTTGACGCCGAGCGCGACCAAAATAAGTCCGCCGGCAGCTTCGATTTTGCTTTCGAAGAAGTGGCCGATGCTTTTGCCAAGTAGCGTGCCAATATAGGAAAGGGCGAAGGTAACCAGGCCGATTATTATCACGGCTGTTGCAAGCGGAACGCGCAGGAGTGGAAGCGTTATTCCGACGGCAAGTGCATCGATACTGGTAGCTACGGAAAGAGCCAGCAAGACAAAGAGATTCGCTGGATTGAGGTCTTTCTCAGCGGGTGCGATTTTGAACGATTCATAAATCATTTTGGCGCCGACGGCAGTCAGAAGAGCGAAGGCGACCCAATGGTCATAATTTTGTATGTAACCTCTGAGGCCGAGTCCTGCCATAGCTCCGATTAAGGGCATGAAGGCTTGGAAGGCGCCGAAGAAGAAGGCCATGCGGAGGGCGTGCCTTATCTTTAGCTGCTTATAGGCTGTGCCGCTCACGACGGAGACGGCGAAGGCGTCCATCGCCAAGCCTACTGCTATAATTGTGATTGTCATGAAGGCCATAACCGCGTGCCGATACTCCGTTACTGGTCGGCTTTTGCTGCACGTTGATTAATAAGGTTTTCGGTAATTCTTTTGCGCAACGCGGGGTCAACGTCACTTTTTTTCCATAAACACGTAATTGAAAATATGAGGCTCGAATTTACCGGCGATTTCGATTGTCCGCAAGTCGATTATGCGAAAGTGCGTTTCAAACAGTTTTCTTAACTGGTCTTCGGAGGAAAAATATAAAACGGTGCCCAACTGGGATTGTCTGCGGTTTCCCGAGGCTGCGAAACCGGCATCCTTTTCACTAAAAGATACGGACAGGTATTTGCCGCCGGGGTCAAGTATTCGAGAGACATTGTCAACGTACTTTTGCCTTTGCTTAGGTGAGACGTGATGCAACAAGCCCCAGCCGTAAGCAAACTGCCAGGTTTGGCGGAGCTCATCCAGGCCCTGAACAACATCTGTAACGAGAAAGTTACAGTTTACGCCTTTTCTCTGAGCGTTTTCTTTCGCAATTTTTATAGCTGTGGGCGAAATATCGACCCCTGTAACTTCGAATCCCCTGCCGGCAAGATAGACGGCGTGATTACCCGCCCCACAGCCCAAATCGATGGCTCTGCAGGGCTTGACTTTTCCGGTGTCAATTAGTTCGACCAGAAGGGCCGGGGGAGTCTCGACGTTCCAGGGAATCTCATCGAGCGACATATTCTTGTAGATGTAATCAATATGCTTCTGTTCTGTTGTGCCCATAAAGAATTTCCATCTGTGCGTTGCCTTGATTAATGCATATTCCTACTGAGCCTTTAGTACCTCGTGCTCTATTGGGTCTTGGCTGATTCCAATGTCCGTCCGGTACTTGCGATAAGGCTGTCCGGCTTTATATAACCGGAGGCGCTCGTTGATTTTTTGGGCGAGGTCTTCTCTGCCGGCGGCGGTGGCAAGCAGAAGAGCTTTTTCGGCGATTTCCACTGCCTGGGTGAATCTGCCTGCCGCAGCACAGGCAACAGCCAAGGTGTCCAAAGCCCCGATATGTTCATAGTTGGTAAGTTCACAGACCTTTTGGGCGAATTTGACGGCGGCAGCAGGGTCACGAACGGCGGTATCTTCAGAAGCAGCCAGGAGCCAGGCGAGATTCATCAGTACTTGAGTATTGTCGGGTTGGAGTTCGAGCGCCTTTTGATAGTGGTCAATGGCGTACCCGGTTTCGCCCATTTCGGTCAAGGTTTGGGCGAGTTGAACACGGGCGGTGAGATAGTCGGGTTTTAATCGCAGGGCTTCGACAAGCTGTTTGGCCGCGGAGTCACGGTCGCCTTGAAGATAAAAGGCGGTGGCCATATTGTAGTAGGCCTCGGGCCAATCGGGCTTTACGCGTAAAGCTTTGTGGAAGTGTTCGACAGCGTTGTCGTAGTCGCCCTTCTCGGTCATTGCCAAGGCCAAGTTGTAGTGTGCCTTGTAATAACCGGGTCTGAGGCGGAGCATCTCGCCGAAATGTGCGATAGCCTCATCGGTTTTTCCCTGCTTCAGAAGCGCCCTGCCGATGCCGTTACGGGCGTCGAAGTATTGTGGATTGATTTTCAGGGCCTGTTTGAAGTGAGTGAGGGCCTCGTCGCATCGGCCGGCCCGGAGAAGGGCATTCGCGTAATTGTAGTGCATTATGTAATTATCTTTCGTAACCGTAACGGCGCGTTCATAGAGGGTAAGGCTGTTCTGCCAGTAGCGTGCCTGGGCCCGGGTGCATACCGACAAAGCGATAAGTATTGTGGCCGCGGATATTGCCGGCAGAGCTTTCGGCAGCGGCCTTTTGGCGAGGAATTCAGCAGTGCCCCAGGCAACTATAATAAAGATGCCAATCGAGGGCAGATAAGTATACCGGTCAGCGACGGCCTGATGCCCTAACTGGACCAGACCGATAACAGGTACGAGGGTTCCAAGATACCACAGCCAGCCCATTGTCAGATAACGGTGCTTTGAACTCTTATAGAATACGGCCGCCGATATAAGTGCGAGCAGCGAAAGTGACGCTATCGGCTGCCACACGGGCAAGGTGTCGCGCGGGTGTGGGTACAGGACCGCCAAATTACAGGGATAAAAAATCTTGCCTATGTAAGCTATATAGGCAACCAGGGCATTTGACAGGCGGACGCTAAAAGGCAAAGTCTGCGTCAGTTCCAATGCCCCCTCGCTTTGCGGGACCAAATATGCAATGACAGCGACAGCCGCCACAAGGACAAATAAAGGGAGCTTTTCGGCAATCAGCGGCAAGGTCGTTTTTCGAATGGCCGGCTGAAACCGGCCGAGGGGCCAATAGTCCAGCAGAAGCAGCGCGAACGGCAAGGTCAGGAGCATTGGTTTGGCCAAAAGTCCAAGCCAGAGGAACAAAAATACCAGCAGGTACCTTTTTATACCCGTGCGCTCTGTGTATCGGATGTAAGCCCACGTTGTCAGCATCCAGAAAAAAACGCTCAGGACGTCTTTTCTCGACGAAACCCACGCTACCGACTCGACGCGGAGAGGGTGCAGCGCGAATGCCGCGGCTACGAAGGCACTGGGCCAAAGTGAGCCGGTCATCCTTTTGAGAATCGCAAAGAGCAGTAAAGTGCTTGCTGTATGAAACAATAAGCTGGTCAAGTGATGCCAGAAGGGATTCAGGCCGAAAAGCTGGCAGTCGAGCATGTGGGAGAGGGTGGCAACGGGATTCCAGATGGCACCGTGCGCGGTGGTGAAGGCATAGACGATGGACTTACGGGTTATGCCGACATTAACATTGTGATTGTCGGTCACATAATAGGGGTCATCGTAACCAACGAAATCATTATGTAGCACCGGCTCAAAGGCGGCAAACGTAGCGGCGGCCAGAGCGATGTAAATTAAGAGGATGTGTTGTTTCCTATTTACCTGCTGCATAGAACAGCTTGACTTAAGGTCATCAGTTTGCGAAAACAATTACAGAGAGTTTTCTACTCGGCGTTTATTATACCCTGGCTTGTGAGGTCTTCGGTGATTTTTTGTCCCGGCCGGACGATTAGGAACTCATCATCATTCCAGTCGCCGTCGAGGAGTCTTTGCGTAAGGGACGGGTCGCCTTTTACCCGGTCATAGCTCCAGCCAAGGAATTCGGCGCAGCGCTTTGTATATTCTTTTTCCTGTTCGGCGTTGGGAAAGCCCCAGTCGATATATGTCGCCCAGTTGTATTCTTTCATCCACCCTTGTTCGACTTCCATAAGGTATTTTGCATTCTCTCGGCCGTACTTTTCAACGTACTCTTTGAGGGTGTGTTCGTAGCGTTCTTTGCCGGGCTGGGTGTTTGTTTCTATCCAGCCGGGACTGAACCAGTAGACGCCGCGGTGCGTGTCGAAGTACTGCTGGTATTTGTCTTTGGAGCCGAGCAACAGGGTAATGCAGTCGTGTCCTCGCGGAACGACGATAGGGATTTTCGCGGACAGGCCAACGATGCCGTTACTACAAAGACCATAGCCGAGCAGGGAGGCATCGTAAGCTCGGCCCTGGATATCAGAAGTGCGGTCGAGGGCCTTTTCTACTTCGCTGCGAAGCCTGTCAGGCTCATTGTGCAGGCCTTGCTGCATAAGGACTATATCGATGGTGTTCTTCGAGCGAGCGGCACAAAAGTAGGCCTCTTTCTGCATTACCTTGCAAATTACAAACTGGAATCTTTTCATTGGGACTGAAAAACTCAATACGAATTCATTACGGCGATGTTAGCCGGGGTACAGGGAAAATGCAACAAGAAGCTGCGGTGTTCGGCTGCTAACCAGCTTTAGTCAGTGAGCCAATCGCATCGGCCAGCTCTTCGGCCTTTTGAGAGCCAACGAGCAGGCGTTTGCCATTTTTTAAGACGAGTTGGACGCCTTTGTTACCGCTTACGTTGTAGGCTCTTCCGCCGCGCCAGCCGCAGCGAATTCCCCAGCCGCCATATTCGCGGATGGGTCTGTATGTTCTTGCATAATGTTCGCTCAAGTCCTCTGCGGTGAATTTCTTGAAGCGGATATGAAACGGGAAAAAACGGACATACAAGCCGTCTCTGCGAACTTCCGTTTGCAGTTTCAAAAGCCAAAAAAGAAGCGCGATTGCTATCGGCAGAAGTACCCCCACAATTATGAGCGAAATGATCTGGGGTGTGTGGGGCGGCTGCTGCAAGGACTCTTGCATTAAAGCAAGCACGTCGAATGCCACTGCGACAGCCATCGAAAGAGCAACGGCCCAGCGAAGCCACGATGCGAATCTCTGGACTTCACGAAAGATTACATCAGTTCCATCATTCATCATTTTCCTTACCCACGTTAAAGCTTAAGGAATATCCTGCGTCGGTACAGAAACAATAACAGCAGCCATTTGACCGCCAATGCACCACACGCCAATATCAGAGGCTCGGCCAAGCTCGCCCGCCGGGCGATACCGTCAACGAGAAAACCGGCGACTCCCTCGAAGTTCACAACCCACTGAATACAGTATATTGTAATCGGGTTCATTCCGATGACGATAAAGAAAAACGCCCACTTTTTATATCCTTTGACATCAATGACCCAATAGAATAATGCCAGCAGCAGTAAACTCCAGCCGCCTGAATAGAGAACGTATGAACTGGTCCAGATATTTTTTATAATAGGAAAATACATTCCCCAAGTGTATCCCATGACCAAACACGTTAGGCCCGCTATCGCCAGAGCAGCGGCCTTGCGGTTGCCGGAGTGTTTTGAGCGAAGCCAGTGGCCGGCCAGGGCGCCGAAGAGCGTGGTGCAAATCGCAGGTAACGTAGAAATTATTCCTTCGTTATCCCCGTAGCCGTAATACTCCTCATAGATCTTGCCGGGAAGCAGCTGCTGGTCAATATATGAGGAAAGGCACGCTTCCGGCGTGATGACGCCCGGGCCGTAGCCGGGCACGGGAACCAGTGCCATAGCCGCCCAGTACAGAAGCAGAATCGCCGCTGCAACTATTAGCTGTGTGCGCCACTTTGTGTTCATTACCAAAAGGGCCGCAAAAAAGTAACACAGTCCTATCCGCTGCAACACACCGGGCCAGCGCATCTGCGGCCAGTTAAACCGCAACAGACCGTTGAGGATTAACCCAAGCAAAATAAGCACACCGGCACGCTTGAAAATGTGCAGGTAAAGGGCGCGACGGCTTTGCCCTCGCTCTATTCGGCGCGAGATAGAGAACGGCAAAACAGTTCCCACTATAAAGAGAAAAAGAGGAAATATCAGGTCCTCGAAGCGAAACCCTTCCCATTTGACGTGCTGGAGCTGCAGGGCAATAGATGTCGTTACGGGATTGTTGAATATACCGTCCAGACTTGCAAAAACCGCACCGCCTCCGATAATCCAGAACATGTCGAATCCCCGCAGCGCATCAATCGATGCCAATCGACCCTTAATTACGCCCTCTTGTTTGTTCTCAGAGGCTTTGTCTGCGTTCATGGCCTTTCCATTACAGTTGCTAACGCCGGACCCATCCTACACCCAGGAAACAATTCGCGGCAGACATCACGGGTTACAGGTCTTGCAGGGTCTTCTGCCGGCCCTTATCGCCTCGTCTCTGCTGTTATAGCCTACGAGGTTTTCGGGCCTGATTTTCTCTGCCCACTGGCATTCGGGGTTGTGAAATACTTTACTATTTTTGGATGCGACGTATTTGTATTCGGCTACGGACGATCTTAGCGGCGACCTGGTCGGTTCTTTTCGTGTTACCAGCGGGACAGGAGCCTTTCTCTTGGCTTCATCGGCAGGCTGGGCCGGCTGCTGGTTGGCCACGAGATAGGCGTGAACAAACTCTTCGATCTGTTCGAGGACGACATCCGTAACCGTTGCGGGCATGCTTTCGTCGGATACGGCCTGCATGGAAGGGGCCACCCGCCAGACATCGGCCTTAAACAGCAGACTGTCTTTCTCCGTCAAGCAGACCGCTCTGGCCAATGACGTTTGGATACGGAAAATATACTGCTGG
>SMTZ1_10006347_pt1 | contig 13916 bp, 11 predicted proteins | sample DeeMarSWOR136_30_FD_25667 | JGI IMG/M metagenome (IMG submission 25667) | reverse complement strand
AGAGGTGACAGAGGCTGAAGAGGTGACAGAGGCTGAAGAGGTGGCAGAGGCTGAAGAGGTGGCAGGGGCTGAAGAGGTGACAGAGGTTGAGGAGAAGTCAGAGCATGAGGCATAAAGTAGCTGGTAGAAAATTAGGTAGGTCTACTGGGCACAGAAGAGCGATGTATCGTAATCTGGTGACTGACCTTCTGGGCTATGGGAAGATTACTACCACTGAGGCTAAAGCTAAGGAAGTGCGTGGATTGACTGAGAAGATGATTACAATGGGTAAGGAGGGTGGACTTCACTCCCGTCGCCAGGCACTGTCATTTATTATAGATAAGAAAGTAGTCGATAAGGTATTTACTGAGTTGGCCCCAAGGTATGCTGAGCGCCCTGGTGGCTATACCCGTATCACCAAGTTAGGACCTAGGTTAGGTGATGGAGCGGCTATGGTTCGGCTTGAGTTGGTAGAGTAATATCCGCTGGCTGCTGCCTTGGAAGTAAGGAAGGTTGTTAGCTTGGCAACGACTACCAGGATTGTATTGATTATGGAGTATAATGGCACAAATTATCACGGCTTCCAGCTACAGGCTAATCTGCCCACTATTCAGGGTGAGACGGAGAAAGCCCTGCGGAGACTTACCGGAGAAAGGATTCGGGTGGTGACAGCTAGCCGAACTGATGCCGGGGTTCATGCTATGGGACAGACGGTTAGCTTCAGAACTCAATCGTCTCTCCCACCCCAGACCTTTATTAATGGACTGAACTACTATTTACCACGGGATATTGCGGTTAAGGCAGCGTATAGAGTGGATGATTCCTTTAACGTTAGACGTGACGCTCTCAGTCGGGAATATAACTATTATATATTGAACAGCTTGACCCGGTCTCCAATCAGGGAAGGTTTTTGTTACCTTGTTACCGACCATCTGGATATCGAGGCTATGAATCGGGCATGTGTGGCTCTTATTGGTGAGAATGACTTTGCCTCATTTGCTAGCTCCATGGGGGCCGAGATAAAGAGCACGGTAAGGACTGTTTATAGATCCAAAGTTGAAAGGGGTGGGGAATTGGCTATTTTCAATATGGTGGCTAACTCCTTTTTACCTCATCAGGTGCGTAACACGGTTGGTGCCCTAATCAGGGTCGGCCGGGGTAAGATGAGTGTTGACGAGTTTCATAGTATAATTGGGGCGAAAGAACCTGGTTTAGCTTGGCCAACAGCTCCTGCCTGCGGGCTGTGTCTTATGCGGGTAAATTATCCACGGCCTTTCGGGGGAGAGATATAATGAAAACCTACAGTACTAAGGCGTCTGATATTGAGCGGCAATGGCATGTGATTGATGCTTCAGACAAAGTCCTGGGCAGACTGGCTACTCAGGTGGCTAGCTTGCTTATGGGCAAGCACAAGCCGTTATTCACCCGCAATCTGGATATGGGTGATTTTGTCGTTATTATTAATGCGGATAAGGTTCGCGTAACCGGCAATAAGGCTAAACAGAAGCTCTATCATAGACATTCGGGCTATCCCGGGGGATTGAAGAGTATCAGTCTAGAGAAAATGATGCAGACTAATCCTACCCGAGTAATTGAGTATGCGGTTAAAGGCATGTTGCCCCACAATCGCCTGGGGGCTAAGATGATGAAAAAGCTCAGGGTCTATGTTGGTGATACTCACCCTCACCTGGCCCAGACTGAGGCTAAGGAGAGTTGAACAGAGGGGATAGAATTTAGATGGAAAAGCAAAACTATTTTTACGGGACGGGAAGACGCAAGACAGCGATAGCTCAGGTAAGGCTGCTCCCGGGTAAGGGTAACATTATTATAAATGGTGTCCCCTATGAGGAACGATTTCCTCGTATTGAGCACCGCCAGGTGATACAGCAACCTCTCTTGGTTACTGACAATGTCAGCAAGTATAATGTTGTGGTTAAGGTAACCGGGGGTGGTGTATCGGGGCAGAGCGGTGCTATTTCTCACGGTATTGCTCAAGCCCTGATAAGAGCTGATGAGAACCTCAAGCCAATACTGCGCCAGAATGGGCTGGTTACCCGGGACTCACGGGTAAAAGAGAGAAAGAAGGTTGGTCTCAGACGAGCCCGCAAAGCACCTCAATACACCAAGCGGTAAAGCTACTAAGCGGTTCTTTTATCCCTCCGTATCTTTAGCCAGCTGCTCTTTAAGGTAAGCTATGTTTTTTACCGGGGTAGGGTCAATCTTATTTAGAATCGCCAGATAGTAGCTCGTGTAGTCGCCAAAGAGCACCAGGCTCATTATCTGGCTTAAAGGGCTGGCGCCATCTCCATCAACCAGCTGGTAATCAACTTTGGCTTGCTTGAGTAACTGGCAGGTTATCTGGTAGCGGAGCTTAATCCGGTGTGAGAGTAAGGCGGAATGAAGCAGCAATACCATTACCTTGCTGGCTAACTCCGGGGGAAATTGATAACCGACCACAGCGTTATGATTCAGTTCAGGGAAGACCTCATAGAAAGCCCACGCCTTACTGTTCTCATTGAGCTGGGTTTTCCAGCGGTGCGCTACCTCAGAGGCTATACCGGCTCCATATACCACCAGTAAGTGACCATACAACCTGTTTGCCAGTTGCTTGGCTGGATTATTGGACAGCGATACGCTCTCGTCTATTCTATGAGATAGCTTTTGTAAGACCTCGACGGTTTCGGCTACGTCTGCCGACTTGTCACTGATGAGGCCAAGCCGTTGCAGAAAACCAAGGATAGGCAGAAAGCCAAAGCCTAAAACGGCGCGGGGCTGAGCCTTATAGTCAAAGCTAAAAACAGGGACATTTCTTGCCTCAGCCATGATTTTCAGCTTGCCACCGGTGGTAATCACCAGCTTTTTGGAGTCTGTCTCTAAGGCTCGCCCGAACGAGGATAAGATTTCTTCAGTCATTCCTGAGTAGCTGGAGGCAATAACCAGGGTCTTACTATCAACAAAGGCAGGCAAATTGTAGTCACGATGGACAAGGACAGGTAGCTTAGCCTCTGCTGCTACCAGGTTGCTTACCAAATCACCACCGATAGCTGAGCCACCCATGCCCAGAATGACTGCCTTGTTAACCTCAGAGTAGTCTTGAGGCAGGTCAAACTTCATCGCCATTTGCCACGCCTGCTGACATTGCCAGGGCATTTCGCGGATGCATGTCAGCATGTCTTCTGTATCGTAGCCTTTAAAAAGTTGTAGGTCATCTAAATTATTCATAGTTTAAACTCCAGCTAATTCCTTACCCAGTTCAAGTAGCCTGTCTACTCGAGTCGGGCTATCACTCTCGGTATAGATACGGAGCACTGGCTCAGTTCCGGAAAATCTGATGAGCAGCCAGGTGGTATCAGCTAAGGTAAAGTGGAAGCCATCGGTGGTATTGGTCTTTACTACTTTCACGCCGTCAATGAATTCTGGCATATTATCCTTAATGCGGTTATTTATCACTGGGCGTTCTGCCTCGGGGAATTTTGTATCCACACGCTTGAAATAGTGAGGACCTACCTTACTATAGAGATAGTCTATAAGTTCTGACGGAGTTTTTCCTGTCTTAACCATCAGGTCAAGGAAGTAGAGACCAGCCAGGATGCCATCGCGCTCAGGCATATGCCCTCGGAAGCCATAGCCACCGCTTTCCTCGCCACCGATGAGGGCATTTTCAGCCATCATTATTGGGGCAATATACTTAAAGCCTACCGGTGTCTCGCTGACTGGTACATTAAATATTTCGCCTAAGCGGTAGAGCATACTGGTAGTGGTTGTTGTCTTGACTATAAGACCTCGCTCACCGCGTATCTCCAGCAGGTAAAGGCAGAGTAGAGCAAAGACATGGAGCGGGGTCAGAAATATTCCATTCTCGTCTATGATGCCAATGCGGTCAGCGTCACCATCGGTAGCCAGTCCCACATCGGCTCCCCGTTTTTTAACTGCGGCTGAAAGCTTGGTTAAATTAGCTGCAATTGGCTCAGGTCGTATCCCCGGGAATAAGGGGTTACGTTCGTTATTTATTTCGATTAGCTCAATAGCTCCATCGCCTAGCAGCATCTTGAAATAGCCAGTGCCGGCGCCATACATAGGGTCAACGATTAGCTTCAGCCTGGCTTGACGTAGCTTGTCTAGGTCAAGCAGCTTGTTTAGGTGGTCTAAGTAAATTGGAGCCAGGTCAAGGTATTCTACTAACCCTTGTGTTACGGCTTCAGCCAACGGCAACCGCTTAATTATTCCTGTGGCAAAGGTTTGGGAAATGTGCTTTTCAATTTGAGCTGTAACCTCAGGTGGAGCGCTGGAGCCATATTCAGATTTATACTTAAAGCCGTTCCAGATAGCCGGGTTATGGCTGGCGGTTATGATAATAGCCCCCCCAGCCTGTTTCGCCGGAACCCCATAGCTAATTACCGGCGTTGGGGTAGTCTCGGGGCAGAGATATACCTTTATCCCGTTACCGGCGACCACCTCAGCGGTAGCTGAGGCAAAGTCCTCAGAGGCAAAGCGGGTATCATAGCCCACAATTAAACCACGATTGGCTAGCCCGGCTTGTTTGACATAACGGACTACAGCCTGGGCGCAAATACGCACATTATCAAAGGTAAAATCCTGGGCGATAATCCCCCGCCAGCCATCAGTACCAAATTTAATGGGATTATTTATCAACTTACCCTCTTAATCCCCCTCTCCTTCAACTTTATCTACCTCAATCCAGTCTACATTGGATTTTTAGCCTAATGAACATTTCACAGAGAAAGTCCAACGCGGTAACCCTCATTAATGGCATCTATTATTCGTCGCGGCTCGGAAGAATCACCAATACAATAAATCTCAGGCACCTTACCCTCTAGCGTTTTGAATAGGTCATCGTTTGCTTTGTAGCCAACAGCCAAGATGATGGTATCAGCCTGAATCCTCTGCTTTTGGCCCTCAGCCGGGGTTACCATCACACTGCCTTCTGTTATTGCCTCACATGTGGCACCGGTCAGCATGACGACCTTTTTCTCTCTTAGGCCATCAATAAGTCGGCGCCTAACTATGGGGAACATATCAGCCGCCATTTTTCTCAACATTTCGATGACAGTTACCCTCTTTCCTTTTTCGGCTAGGAAATGAGCCGTCTCGCAGCCGACCATTCCCCCACCTATGACAACCACATTTTGTCTAATATCTGCTTCGCCAGAGAGAGCCTGTGAGGCAGTGATAACGTTTGGTCTATCTGCGCCAGGAATATCAGGTATTATCGGAATGCCCCCAGCAGCAATAACAACTGCGTCTGGGCTGCTTTCCATAACGAGTTCCGGAGTTGCCTCAGCACCTAGCCTAGTCTCCACGCCAGCCTTTTCTATTTGGCTTACCAGATAGTTGATTAAGGGCAAAATTTCGCCTTTATGCGGAGGAATAGTTGCTACGTTCAGCTGCCCTCCCAGCTTAGACTCCTTCTCAAATAGCACAACTTGGTGGCCTCTCAGCGCCGCTACTCTGGCTGCCTCCATCCCGGCTGGTCCCCCACCCGCTATCACAACCTTTTTTACCTTGCCCGCAGGCTGAATCCGACACTCCCTCTCTCTGCCCACGGTAGCATTAACTGCGCAAGCCGTATCCGAACCAGCAAACATGAGGCGTTGTAAACATTCCAGGCAGCCTATGCAAGGATTGATTTCGTCCAGTCTCCCCTCAGCCACCTTGTTGGGCCATTCGGGGTCAGCTATGAGACGTCTACCTATAGCTACCAGGTCGGCTTTACCTTCTTCCAGGACCTGTTCCGCAATCTCAGCATCCAACCTCCCGGCAACAATCACGGGCACACTGGAGACCTTCTTGATTTCTTCAGCCAGTGGCACGAAAGAGCCGGGTAAATCCGGTGAGGGGCCTCTCATGACATAGGAGCCTATACCATATGCTGACACACTAATAGCCTGAGCGCCAGCCTCTATAATCAGTGGGACTAGTCTTTTGCTCTCCTCGATAGTAATTCCATTCACCATTCCATACTCCTGGACATTGAGTCGAACCCATACCGGATAGTCTGGCCCTACTTCCTTCCTGATAGACTGGAGTATCTCAATAAGAAACCTCGCTTTGTTCTCTAGTGTGCCGCCATATCTGTCTTTACGCATGTTGGTGGCTGAGGAGAGAAATGAGGAGATAAGGTATTGGTGAGCACCGTGTACTTCTACCCCATCAAATCCAGCTTCCTTGGCCCGCCTCGCCCCGGCGCCAAACTGCTGTACGATTTCCGCAATCTCATCAACGGTGAGTTCGCGAGGGGTTTCACCTGAAGGTCCTGGTATTGGAGAGGGACCCACCGGTTGATGTCCAGAGACATCCTCATTAATCTGCCTGCCGCCATGGTGTAATTGTGGGGCTACCCTGGCTCCATACTTGTGTATTACCTCTGTCAGCTGCCGGAGCTCGGGTATGTAACTATCATCAGCAATCGTTACCTGGTGACTGATTAGTTTGCCCTCGGAACAGGGGGCTGTAATTTCAAGTATTATCAGTCCCACCCCTCCTTTAGCTCGTGCCTCATGGTAGTCGATGAATCGCTGGGTGACATAGCCCCGATTTGTCGTATAGTTGGTTCCCATGGGCGGCATCACTATACGGTTCTTCAGACGCATTTTTCCTATTTGAGTTGGCTCAAAAAGCTTTGTGAATTGTAATCTGGTCACTGGTTGTACCTCCTCTTTGCTCAAAATGGCAGCAGACTAAAACGTTTATATTCTCCTTTGGCTTTGGCCTAGATTCCATTGGTTGCCAGAGCACCAGAGGGTGCATATCTATTGTTTCCTCTCAATCTTCTCCACTATCGCCTCTTCAAGCCACCGCCCTAGCGTCTTCTTTTGTCTGGCAGCCGCATATCTTGCTTGCTGAAGAGCGTTAGGATCTATCCTGATACTGAAGTTTGGCTTTCTGCCTGTCTTTGGTCTGCCAATCTTGGTACTCATATCCCGATTCTAGTTTAGGTAGTACCAAAAGTCAAGAGGTTTATGCCGATTTGATGGCAGCTTCCGAGAAGGAACTTTTCTAATAGAAGTATTCCAGAAAGAGTTTTAGATTCTTTTGGAAATATACTAATGATTAAGGAAGCAAATAAAAAGGAGGACTGAGGAATAACCCCACCCCCCTTTTGCTCATTTTGCAGGTTGGGGAGTAAAAGGATGCTGTGGAATATGAGGGTAGTGCCTGCTAAATAAACAGGAGGCTAGGGAAGGCTGGTTACCGCACACTTTTTTAGCAACAGCTGAGCTTTAAGCCCAAGATGGTTGGCGCTGCACTTATAGTATGGTGGTCTGCCTTTGCCCTCCCTAGCCATGTAACACATTCTGTATGCCTAGATTCCCTACACGTTGGTTTAATCGTAAGGAATGGGGAATATAAAATCACCTGTTGTCGGTATGAAGTCGTTATAGGAGGCGACTATTTTAGCTTCCCAGACCTCGGGTTTGTTCACCTTCTGCCACTGGGCAAAAGAGACCGGCACCCGGTTGAATTGGTCTTCTTGGTCAAACTTGACACGATGGTAAATTGTCATCATGTCAGTCTCGCCTATAGCATTATTAATCGCGTCCCCGTCAAGTGTGCCTGCCCTTTCAATGGCATCAACGAAGACCTGGATTGTTGTATAGCCCACTCCTAGCATTTGGTTCATTGGCTCACCTGTCTCTTCATACCATTTATCAGCCAGTGATTGTGGAGTCGTGTCACCGATACCGGGAGAATCTTGAATTGACGGGTCCCACCACCATTCCAGGCTGACACCCAGCGGTATGTCACCGCCCCAGGCGGCTACATCTGGATAGAAAAGGGCTGCTTTTGAAGCGAAGGCTACCTTGGGTTTAAAGCCCTGCACGAGAGCTTGTCTCATCATTGTCCCATAATCAGGCGGAGGCCAATTGCCCCAAAGTATTTCACAACCGTAATCCATCCACTCCTGTATCAGAGGCGTAAAGTCCGTAGTCCCAGGCGCATATAGGCCAAATAGTTCATCTATGCCGTAAACGTCGTAACCGGCGTCTACTGCTGCTGGAGCAAATCCCAGGTACCAGCCTCTACCGTCCGGGTCATCACAGCCACAGGCAGCCACCTTTTTATTGGTCTCATCACCGTGGGCACCCAGTGCATTCAACCATGTATCCATCACTAAATATCCAGGGTCGCCCGCCCGAAAATCTCCCGGTGGAGCTGGGGTAGCTATAGAAAAACCCATTGCCCAGGTGTATTTCCAAGTGGGGGTAACCTCACTCCGCAGCCCCAGCCAGGGTTCCATGGGACCAATTCCACTAAAGTTCGGTACCTTATACCGCTCAGTTACGTTAGCTACGGGGGAGTTTAGATGTGGCGGTTCTATACCGGTGGTCATGACGTTCACCTTACTACCGAGGATCAGGTCTTCGGCAAGAGTCCCCATCTTTATCGGGTCGCTCTCGCTATTGACAACTAAAACTCTGACCGGTATTCTTTTCCCATACTCCTCTACGTACACTCCACCCAGTTTGTTAATGTCATCAACAGCTGCCTCTACTCCAAAAGAACCGCCCATACCGGCTCCTGCCACCGGGCCGGTTAACGATGTAGTACAGCCCATAAGAATTTCGTCTGGAACCTCTGCCTCTGGCTTGCAACCACCGAAAATCAAGGCCGTCACTAATACAATCACCAATGGAATTAAAAGAAACTTTTTCGGCATTACTTACTCCTTTCCGTAAGATTTTGAGCTATGTTATCCATTACTTAATACACCTTGATTACATCATGCTCCTCCTTTTATATATGTTCATAATCATAATATTCATCGTAGGCTGGCGACTTATTGTCCAGCCCAGTCCCACACCGGCAGCGCTGAGGCCGGTTTTACTTTCTAGAATGGCATTGCTGGCACAACTCCAATGTCGCTCTTTGACAGATGGACTGAGAGACTGGTCAGGGTTATGCCAGCAGCTTTTTACAGTTTTAGTATACTGCTTTATATATTCTCTTCAAGGCTCTAAAGACCACGTCCAGAAGTCCCCGTTTGGGCCGAAAGATACGGCACACAGGGTACTTTTGTCTTAAAGGCTGGTGATGGTGTGAAGGGTAATGTGGTATACTGCTAGGGGTTACAGTGGCATAGATGATGGGTATCAATGTGCTAAAAGCGGGTGAAGGAAGCTTCTCCGCTGAGAGTGGCGGTAGAATTGTCATTTTGTCGGAGGTAATTACCAACATGACCAAGCTTAAACAGGTAGATGAGAGACGACAGCGGCAGACGCAGGACCTGGCTAAGCGAGTTAAGGAACTTAATTGCCTCTATAGCATTTCTAATCTTGCTACGAAACCCGGTATTTCATTCGATGAGATGCTTCAGGGAGTCGTTAATCTCATTCCTTCCGCTTGGCAGTATCCAGAGGTTACCTGCGCACGAATTAGCCTAGAGGGGCAGGGGTTCAGCACAGAAAACTTTCGGGAAACCACTTGGAGGCAGGCCAGTGATATCTTCACGAATGGCAAACGAATTGGCTCTGTTGAAGTCTACCACTTAGCAGAAAAACCTGAAAGCGATGAGGGGCCTTTCCTGAATGAGGAGAGGAGCCTGGTTAATACTATTGCCCAGCTAGTAGGAAACCTCACCGAGAGCAGGAGAGCAGAAGAGGAATTAAAACTTAGAGCTCGGCTTCTGGACAACGCCTTTGATTCAATCAATTTAACCGATTTTGATGGGAATTTTCTTTACGTAAATGAAACGTTCTGCAAATCTCATGGCTACAGCAGGGAGGAATTGATAGGAACGAATATTCGGCAACTGGATATTCCAGAGTATGCCAAGCTTATCAAGCCACGATATCAAGAGATCAGGGAAAAGGGCCAGGCCACATTCGAATCCGCCCATTTCCGCAAAGATGGTTCTATTATGCATGTGGAGGTACATGGCCGTGTTATTGAGTCGGGCAACAGGAAGCTTGCCCTGAGTGTTGACCGTGACATCACCGAGCGCAAGCGGATGGAGGAGGCGCTGAAACACTCAGAAAGTCGCTATCGAGACCTGTTTGAGAGTGCCAGCGATGCCATTTTTATTCGGGATCTGAAGGGCAACATCATTGAGGCCAATCAAGCGGCATCAGTGCTCAGTGGCTACACAGCTGGTGAGCTGGCAAGAATGAACATATCTGAGCTTCTTACGCTCGAGAGCTTAGAAACTGTTATGGAGAGTCAGCAAAGGCAGCTCGCGGGCCAGACTATTAGCCAGCGCTATGAGGTAGAACTGACGAGGAAGGATGGGACAAGGGCGACTATGGAGGCGATGGAGAGGCTGATTACCCGTAATCAGCAGCCGGTGGCTATCCACAGTGTAGCCAGGGACATAACGGAACAGAAGCGGGTCCGTGAATACATGCGCACCTATGCCGAACGAGTCACCAAGACACAGGAGGATGAACGCAAACGCGTCGCCCGAGAACTCCATGACGATACAGCTCAAGCCTTGGTCAGCTTGGGGATGGATATTGGTTCTCTGACTGTGGCTACGGGACAGCTCCCTCGGGAGGTCAGGAAGCGTCTGAAAGAACTACGTAGCAGGACCAGCGATATATTACAGGGGGTACGTTCTCTAAGCCAGGCCTTGCGACCGCCTATGTTAGAAGAGTTAGGTCTGTTGGCGGCATTGCAAGAGCTAACCAATGACCTAGTTGACCAGTACGGAATTGATGCTCAATTTCAGTTACAGGGCACGATACGACGATTCCCTCCAGATGCAGAACTGGCGTTGTTCCGGATTGCCCAGGAAGCTTTAAATAATGTGGTGAAGCACACGCGGGCAACTAAGGCTGCAGTCCGGGTGAACTTCAGCCCGACGAAGGTTAAATTAACCATCACTGATAATGGTCAAGGTTTTGAATTCCACGAAGTAATGAATAATTTGGCCTACTCGGGCAAACTGGGGTTGATGGGGATGCAGGAACGAGCTAGGTTACTTGGCAGCACCCTGGATGTGCAATCTCAGTTGGGTAAGGGAACAACCGTGGCGCTAGAGGTGTACCAATAGGCACAACTATTGAATATCATCAATCGAGAGAAAGCCAGTTCGCAGACCAGCGATGACAGCTTCAGTTCGCGACCCTACTCTTAGCTTCGAAAAGATGTCAGCCAGATATCCCTTCACCGTACGCAGGCTAAGCCCTAGCTGTGCGGCAATATCCTTATTGGTCATGCCCTGGGCTGCCAGCTTGATAATTTCCAACTCTCTAGCTGATAGTTTTTCTCCCCCTTCCAACAGCACTGCTTTTGTTGTGTAGCGAGCAGCATTCTTGAGAAGGCGGTGCCCAATCGAGGGAGACAGTACCATCTCGCCGGCAACTACCCCACGTACAGCCTGTACCACCTCTTCACCAAAGACACTCTTCGTCAAGTAGCCGGCAGCTCCGGCTTGCAAAATCCCGAGGATATATTGATCATCGCTATGAATAGTGAGTACCAGCACTGCAATCCTCGGATGTGCTGCTTTAATCTGCCGTGTCGCCTCCAGGCCATCCAGTTTAGGCATGCCTATATCCATAATCACCACATCTGGCTCACATTCGTCAGTGAGCTTAACTGCCTCCTCGCCATCACCAGCCTCGGCTACAACTTCAAAATCGGTCTGTTGCTCCAGGACACTCCTGATTGAGTGACGCAGCAGAGGGTGGTCATCAGCCACGAGAATGGTAATTCTGCCTGACTTCCCAGAGGGTACACCAGATTCTGAAAGTGCTTCGGTCATAATTGAGGAAAATATGGAAAGCAATATACCGAAACTAAAAGCTTCGAGTCAAATCTACCCGCAACATTGCTTCTGCTCAATGGCTACACAATTTGACTTTATGTTGGATACTAAGAATGCAAAAAGTTAAAAATCAATTGTTTTGAGAACTAGCAGAATGAAGACGTATCTTGAGCCAAAGGAAGTAGACCGGATTGAGCAAGCTGCTGAATGCTTGCGAGATAAGCTCCTGGTCAGACTGCTGGCCCACCTCGGTTGCCGTGTCTCTGAGGCTTTGGGCATTACAGTCGGTGATATCGACTTTGACCAGAGAACAGTTACTATCGTCCACCTAAAGAGGAGAATCAAACTCTCCTGTCCCAACTGTAGGACAAGGTTAAGCAGAACTGCCAGGTTCTGCCCGGGATGTGGCCTCATGGTAGAACAAGCGGTAATTAACGAGAGAGAACACCGACGCCATCGGGTTCTACCAGTGGATGATGATACCCTTGATATGCTGAGGGAATACATCACCCGTGGTGGTCCAGTAGGCGTAAACGGTCATCGTCTGCTCTTTGGAATGACCCGCCATAATGCTCATCACATCATCAAGACCTGTGGTGAAAGAGCGGGACTGGAGAAGCTGGTTAATCGAGAGACCGGACAAGTCAAGGGTATCAGCCCGCACCGATTACGTGACGCCTTTGCTACTCATGCCATCAAGCTTGATGGTTCCAGCGACGGCCTGAGGTTACTTCAAGAGCATCTCGGTCACCAGAGTATTGCTACTACCATGAAATACCGCAAGGTATCGGGCGATGAGCATAGAGACTGGTATCAACGACTCTGGAGTACCGGCAGCGCATAGTGTTCCCAGCTATAGGGAGGGGTAACCCCCCGGGCCCTTAATACCCACTCTCAAAAAGACGGCTCGTATTCACTACCCGCGTATCTACTGCCACGTATTTGCATGCGTGGTTGTAGTACGTATTTACTTAGTTACAAGGTTACAAGTGAAAATCTCATATCTCCTACAACTAATTACAGCAAGTAGCTACAGCAAGTACCTACGGCAGCAGTAAATACGACACCCACTTTTCCCACAGTGCCATTGGACTATACAGGGGGTGACCCGGGTAGAGGCAGAATTAGCTACGATTTAAGGGTCTTACCAGTGGTTGAAAACCACCCATTTAGCCTCGGTGGGTCAACCAATATCTAACCAATTTAGGCGTGGTGGTTCGACCAGTGGTTAGCTACTTTAGCCTTGGACTGCGAGGAAGCCAAAGCAATACCCGAAGCGTAAGTGATCTTTCCACGTTTCCGCTATTGTCATTTGTACGTTCTTCCTCATCGTTCAACTCGACTAGCAGCCTATCATAGTTTGACAAAACTGACTTTTTGTGATTATAATAAACCAATTGAATAATTTTACAAGGGGGGCCGCCAAATGGCGGCGTTTTTATTTTAGGGAAAGAGCGAGGTAAAAGGAAAATGTATATACCTAATTCCTTGCAAAAGCATCCTGCTGAACGTTGGGGTACGCTTCTTGTCAGAACTTTTCTTCCCGTTCAAACATGGTTTTTCGAGAAGATATTCTCCGATGTATTCACGGGGGGTGAATGGCGCGCATATGCACTATCGCTGGTGCCTCCTCCAGACAGCTTAGCTAATACTATTGAAAAATGCTGGGCGGATTTTGATAGCCCGGCTTTAATCTCCCCCTCTGCTCGACGCAGGCTTCGTAGGTGGGTACAAGGTCGCCTCAGGCGTAGTCTTCGTAATGACCCCATGGTAGGTCCAGCGCGTCAATTCTTTTGCCAATTCAGGCGTGACCTTGAAGAGAAGGGATTGCAGGAAGAACTAGGACATACCTTCAAGTGGCGGGATATTGAGGCTGATATTAACAGTCGCTGGGAGCAGGCGATAAAAAACAATGATTTCCCAGAGGAATTACGGCATATAGCTAAAGAATACCCTGATGCTCCAAACTTCTTGTGGGAGTTGGTCTTGTACGGTCAATCTGAAACTAGACCGAAACTTCATCGAAAATCTGCTTTATTTAACATTCTGGGGATTAACCGTGAAAAACTAATAGCTAGTAATCCCGAAGAGTTTTTCACTCTAATTTTTTCTCTTATTCTTAGTTTCGGACGATTAAACGGCGATACTCTCGATGAGACTCGTATTATAAGACTAACTGAGTGGTTAGTGAGAAACACTTTACCTCGTG
>SMTZ1_10004856_pt1 | contig 13916 bp, 14 predicted proteins | sample DeeMarSWOR136_30_FD_25667 | JGI IMG/M metagenome (IMG submission 25667) | reverse complement strand
GTCATGAACAAAAATTGGCGCCAAGTATTGCCACCACGAAATATTACGATTTTTTTATGTGTGGTATATCTATTTACCTACCTTTTGGATCTCTATATCATTTATTTGGGCATTCCAGTTCCTAAAGACATTGGTGCAATCCGCATGCCTTTATTGGTTTTAGCCTCAGCTTTTTATGCACTATATCGCGTTTTGAATTTTCATCCATTTTACAGTCGGAAATATAGGGAGTGGTTGTGTCTGACACCCTGGTCTATTGAAAAGCCGTTACCTAAAGGTCCCGTTCATCTAATATGGGCCGATTTGATTATATTAGCACCATTAACGGCTCTTGCCTATTCCAACTTTTCGTTTATGACCCTTGTGCCTCTTATTGTATTTTTGTGTGTTTACCTGGTTATGATGTGTATCACGTTTGTTGCTGAGCAGGCCTCTTTTGCCGTTCTTTGTCTTTTTCTTGCACCTTTTACAATTTATCCCTTTGTGAACCAGTACGTTGCTGTTCTTGTGCTTATAGTTCTTTACTTTATATGCCGGGTGGGATTGCGTCAGTTCCTTAGAGGCTTCCCGTGGAATACCAAATACTGGAAAGCCGACACAGTTAAAGAACTCCGGGAGAAAGCCATAAGTCAGCAAGTGATAGGCTGGCCTTTCAGATACCTTAACGTTTATGAAACTTCCGGGATATCTGTTTTCGGGGCCTTTGTATTGAGCCTTCTACTGACCTGGTGGCTTCACGTTATTCAATGGGTCTTCGATGAATCATACGCTTTCTTTGGTTTATTTTTAATACCCATATGTGTGGCTTTCTTCAGGGCCGGTGTCTATGCCGCTATTTACAGACCACCTATCAGTCTGCTGGGTCGTATATTTACAGGCCGGTTGATAATCCCAGGCTATGACAAGATTTTAATTGCTCCGATTTACATCTTACTGGCAGGGACATTGCTCCCCTTTACTCTTGGTGTTTTGGGTGTTAGCTTAACTTTGACCGTAGAAATCAGTTTTTTTATGATTTTCTTTTTGGCCCTGTCGCTGCCTCCCAGTTTGAGAGAGTGGCGATTGACCGGGGCGTATCGGATTGGTCAGCATGTCCAGAAGATCCCACCACGACCGGTTACTCCTCAGAACCAGGCATTAGTCGAGTTTTTTTCCAGTATTTTCAAGTCATCGAAATAAATACAATGATTGGATTATATTAGACCACTTTCTTTAAGGAATCAGGGAAATTTGGTGGTGGGAGTTGGGGATTTGGGATAAATTTTAAGGTTCAAACTTGAAAGTACGTTGGCCGTTCGGCTTCTTTTCTGCAATTTGGCGCCATAAATGAGTAGCTGTTGGGCTGCGGGAGCAGAAAATCAGATAATAAAGAGGATTACCTTTCGTCGTTTTTATACGCTCATAGTCAAACTCAGTGTAATCAAGTTGATCCTTTATCTGTTGGATATACATATCTCTTAACACTTCCGCTTGGTGGTCTGAAGGTGTCTTGCTTAACCTTTCCCGCCAATCTATGCCTGATCCTAAATAGCGGTCAAGATTTGATTCTGGATTGTCCAAGTAATATGCCGCCCAGTTTCTTAAAGCATCGAGTCGGTCTGGAAAGAAAATTATGAGATCGGTTCTTATACTTGCCAGAATCTTAAGAGTCTGGAACTCAAGGTGAAAGCCATGTGGATCAAGAAACGAAAGCGACAAAGTCTTTTCGGGAATATCAGAAACTATCTGGGAAATTTTTTGGTTCGCGTCGCCTTGGATTATTTGTGAATCTGACTTAAATCTTTTTACTCGGATTTCAAGTGCATTGTGTAAATCAGATACTTTCTCGCACAAATGAAGTTTTGTAAAAGGATATGGGGCTTGTGCTGCAATTAATGGTGATCCCCAATCGAGTTTGCGAGAATTCCTGAGTCTCTCAATACCCGCACCAGCAAAAAGGTCGATGTAATGGAGACCGGACCATTTCTTGTCTTTCATGGAAGTTGTAAAGGCGTCGATATATCGCCTGATAAAATGGTGTTTGTATTTTGAATGCTCCGGTACTTCAGGAATACACAAACCATCATCCTCAGGTTTTGGGAGTTCAAACATAAATGGCTTCTCTTGACTTGGGTTTTTGGTTCCAAACGCGGCCGTCGAGTGTGCGGCCGTTTTTTTTCTTATTTATACCGCCCCATTGTTTGAAGAAGAATGGAATACCGGCTGCAACGCACTGGTCGCGAATACCGGTGGCCCATTGAGGTTTCATTAGCCTTGCGCCGGGGCCGGATTCACCGCCGACAATCACCCAGTCAATGCCTGCGAGGTTTATGTCGGTAATCGGGCCGAGTAGCGGCTCAAACGATATGAACTTTATGGCGGCGGGAGTCTGCCGCAGTTTTTCTATACGGTAAGTGCAATCGGCATTTTCTACGGTAACGCCCATCCATACATTTGGCGGCCATGGAAGGCTGGGGCTTAATTGAAGCAGCCGGCCGGAACGCTTGGTCAATACCTGAAAGCGATGTTGAGAGGCGCGGCGCATGACATTGAAGATTTTCAAGATGAAGTCCAGCGGTACGTCTTTGTGAAAAAGGTCGCTCATGGAATTAACAAAGATTGTCCGGGACTGCTTCCAGCGCAGCGGCATTTGAAGTAGATGGGGATGCAGTGTAACTTGGAATCCATTGGTATAGTTACGGCTGCCTGCCGCTTTTAGACGGAGTGCGAAACGCTTGGCGTAGCAGTTTCGGCAACCTGTGCTGATTTTTGTGCAGCCCGTTACCGGATTCCAGGTAGACTCGGTCCATTCGATTTTAGATTTCCCGGCCATTAGTACCCCATAAAGAGAATATATTGAGGATGATACTGCTTTGAAGATTAAAAACAACCAATAAATTACGATTTTGGGTAATCGACTTTTGGATTTGATTTTTCGGGATTATTTTTCTTCGATTTTTGCTTTACTTTTCAGCTTGTCTATGAAGTCGTCGATGGCCTTTGATTTGGCCTGCTCTTTAAGGGCATCTGCAATCTGGTCTTTTACCTCTTTTAGTTCCGGAATGACGGGGGGCTTTCTGTCGTAGACTTTGGCGATGTGGTAGCCGAAGCGGGTGCGGAAGATATCGCTTGCCTGGCCGATGCCAAGATTGAAGACGACATCCTCGAACTCTTCCACCATTTGTCCTGTTGTGATGTAGCCGAGGTCGCCGCCGTTCTCAGGGCAGTCGGAGTATTTTTCGGCCAGCGTTTCAAAGACAGCGCCTTTTTTGAGTTCGTCCAGCGCTTGTCTTATTATGTTTTGTGCGGCTTCTTCGTTCGTCTGCCAGTTTATGTGTTTTACGATATGGCCGACACGGATTTGTTCGGGGGACTTGAACTGCTCCTTATTTTCATCGTAATATTGTAAGACCGCTTGTTTCGAAGGCTCAGGTATATCTTTCTGGATCTCTTCGAGTTGGCGTTCCACTTTCACCTGCATCTCGATGGCTTCTTTTATTTTTTCATCATCCTTTGTATTAAAATCCTTGTAAAACTGCTCCTGGTCGGCGTATTGCTCTTTGATTTTAGCAAGGGCGGCTTCAATCTGGTCTTTAGGTATGGGATCGCCGTGTTTGTTTGCTTCCTGTTTGATTAAGACCATTTCAATCACGTTTTCTTTAGACCAGTCGAGGAGTTGTTCCTTTTGCTGCTCGGGTTTCTGGTCCTTAAAGACCTGCTCGTAATGGGGTTTTAAGCGTTCGAATTCCCGCTTGATTTCCGATTCTTCGATTTTTTCGCCGTTGACAAATAAGGTCATATTTTTTGCCTCGTATCCTGTTTTAGGGCCGGCGTTCCGCGGGCTTTGCGTAACAATCCGGGTCCTTTGCCAGTTTTTCAGATGCCTCTGCGGTCATCATCGCAAAGGCCGGGTGCGTGGTCTCCCATGACCGCTCTGTAAATGGGCTTTGTCGCATCTTTTCTATTTCCACAGCGACCTCGTCGAAGTAGCTGCCGTATATATGCAGCGAGTCGCTTATGTCGACGTATCTTCCGATGTTGACCGGCTTGTTTATATTTTTGGAAATGCCCTCGGCGATTATTCTCTGCAGGTCCGTGAGGGCGTAGACATTCATAAACCATGCCTTGTAAAGGTCCCTGCTTCGCCAGTGGGTATTCATGTTGAGTGATAGCTGACCTGTATCGCCCGAAACCAAACGGCACCAGATTCTTTGCAGACACGGCGGGTCGTCTGTGTTCGGGTCGGCGGTGGGCATCCATGTAATGGCCTGCGCCCTGCGGCTGTGACCGGTACGGGAGAGGTAATCGATGATGTATTGAATCTGGTTGATTTTTCGGAAAGGCTTGGCCGCGTCTGCACCACGTATGTCTTCTACGGGAGAATATGCGAACAACCGTTCGTGATAGGTATAGGTCCATTTGCCGGCGGCCGGGTCAATCCAGTGGTCGTGTATGCCGCTTACGACTTCCAGCCTGTAGGATTCCAGCTCTTCCGGGCCGCCGGGAAAATTCTTGTGAATCCTCGGCTCGGCGAAAGGATCGGAGATGGTGACGATAACGGTTGCATCTTTGCTGGGCGGGTCTTCGGATTTATCGTATTGTGTTTTGACATCGAGGCCGTTATCCCATACGGCCAGAACCGCTTTCTCCCATGCCTCGGGCAGACAGCAAGCGGTTATCGAGATTACGGGGATGTCGGTTTCAGTATTCTTTGGAGGCATTCAGCGAGGTTCCTCGAAAGTGAATGGTTTTGTTCCTGGTCTGGGTTTAAAATACTTGCTGACGTCGACTTCTTCCTTAGTGACTTTGTAGCGGGGCCAAAAGCGCTGGGGCATGTCGGCGAGCATTTGTTTGGCGCGATAGGCGTACCAGCTTTCGGGCCATCTGGAGATTGTCATTCGGCAGTTGTCCACCATGAGTTTGAAGCCGGTCATCGGCAGGCGGCCGATGCTGCGGCCGGGGACGGCGACGTTGAGCAGCCTTTCGGCTTCAATCTCGTCTATCTCGGAAAGCTCCTTGAAATACAATGTAATGGTTTCGGTTTGTTTGGGTGGCTGCACAACGGTCGTGACCGGCTGGTTGGAATCTATGGGCCCAGGGGTCTGGACGATTTGAGTGTTTGTATCTACAGGTGTGGGTCTGCTCAGGAACTTTTCCTTGTCTTTTCTTACCTGATCTGAGAAATCCGTTTCCGGAGGCGGCGGTTCGGGTTCGGGCCTGGAGGAGATGGCGTTTACGATAATAATCACAACCACAACTGCAACCGCAATTCCTACAATTTTGAGCCAGAATGTGTTCACGGCTGCTCACCATCCTTTTTCATTGATAAATAGTAATTTGTATTTGGTAATTGATAATCGAATATTTATTTTCTATAATCCATTTTATCATTTGGTTCTATTTTATCAACAGTAAATAGTGGATTTCAAGATGTTCACAGGGCTTATAGAGCAGGTTTGCGTGGTGAAATCGGTTCGGAGAACCGCTGATGCGATGGAGCTTGTGATAGATTTGGGCAAGCTGGCTGGCGAGAGCAAAATCGGCGATAGCATAGCCATAAGCGGTGCCTGTCTGACTGTTACTAAACTACAGGCCAATCTTGTGACGTTTGATGTCAGCGGCGAGACGCTTGCCAAATCCAATCTGGGCCGGTTGGCGGCAGGTTCCAAGGTCAATGTCGAGCTTTCCATGAAAATCGGAGACCGGTTCGGCGGGCACATCGTCCAGGGGCATGTTGATAGCGTGGCAAAAATAAAAGCGATTGATACACAAGGTGAATTTGCCGATATAAGATTTGAGGCCGAGAGTGAATTGGTCGGCCAGATGGTGGTGAAAGGTTCGGTTGCTGTTGATGGAATCAGCTTGACGATAGCGGCTATGGAGGGAAATAGCTTCAGAGTGGCCGTGATACCTGAAACTCTGAAGAGGACCACGCTCGGTGAAGCAAGAATCGGTGATGTAGTAAATATCGAGACCGATATCATCAGCAAGATAATCAAAAAGCAGCTTGAGAATATTCTGCCCCAGGGACAAACGCTGACGGTGGAGAAGTTAAAACAATTGGGCTTTTAAGCCCGCGGCCGAACTGTGGGATGCGATATATGCAATACGAAGAAATGGACAAAGGTAACAGCAACAATTCGATAACGGAACAGATGGTCATCGGCGTGACGATGGGCGATGCGGCGGGCATCGGCCCGGAGGTTGTTGTCAAGGCGCTGGCGGATCCGCATGTTCGCCGGGCCGCGAAATATATTGTCTTCGGTATGCACGAGCAGCTTTGTTACGCGGCTGATAAGTTAGAACTGGAACCATTCTGGGGGCGTCATCAGCATGAAAAAATCAGCAGGGATTACCCGCATAAGGTAGTTGTGGCGGATTACGATGAGTATTCCGTGCCGCCGTGGATGAGAGGTCCGAGCAAGGTGGCCGGCGAGGCCTCTATACGATTTTGTATCGATGCTATTGACGCTGCTCGGGATGGCATTATCGACGCAGTGGTGACAGCACCGATTAGCAAAATAAGCTGGCAGATGGCCGATGCACCCTGGCCGGGCCATACAGAGATGCTTGCCGAGCGGTGCAAATCGAAGCGAAAGGTGATGATGTTTGTGGCCGGCCCGCTAAAAGTGGCTTTGGCGACGATACACGAGGCACTTTTTGAAGTGCGACATAAATTTACCATCGGCTGTGTGTTCGAGCCTATAGATTTATTGCATATCGCGTTGAAGGAAACGTGGGGTATAGAACATCCGAGGATTGGTGTTGCGGCGCTGAATCCACACGCCGGCGAGGGCGGGCAGTTCGGTGATGAAGAGCAGCGAATTATATCGCCTGCGATTTTACTGGCGCAGGAGCAGGGGATAAACTGCTGCGGCCCGTTCCCGGCCGATACGCTTTTCCTGCGGGCGGTGAATGGTGAGTTCGACGGCGTGGTTGCGATGTATCACGACCAGGGGATGATACCGGTGAAGCTGCTCGATTTCGAGAGGGCCGTTAATGTGACTATCGGCATCCCGATAATCAGGACGTCGCCTGCTCACGGGACGGCTTTCGACATTGTGGGCCGAAACATTGCCAATCCAGAGGGTATGAAATCGGCGATAACGACCGCTATACAAATGGCAACGACGAAGAAGAATTTAGAATTAAGAGTTTAATTCTGAATTCTTAATTCTAAAATGCAGACTAAACATCAAATCCAGCAGTTACTTGCATCAGCGGCTGTTTTTCCAAACAAGCATTTCGGCCAGCATTTCCTCATCGACCTGAACCTGATGCGGCTGATGGTAGATTCCGCAAATATAGAAAGCGATGATATTGTGTTAGAGGTCGGCTGCGGCACGGGCTCTTTAACTGAGGGCTTAACCGAACGGGCGGCTTATTGTATCGCCGTCGAGGTCGATGATACACTTGCCAAAATTGCGCAAGGCCAGCTCGCAGGAAAAGACAATGTCACTGTCATAAATACAGACATCCTTGAGGGCAAACATAAAATCAGTGACACTGTTGTAAAAGCGATCGAACAAGCCCGTAAAAAATACGGACCAAGGCTGCTTTTGGTGGCCAATCTTCCTTACAACGTGGCCTGCCCGGTTATGCTGAATCTGGTTGAAGGCCCGATGGTTGTGGACGAGATGTATGTCACCGTCCAGAAGCAGGTGGCTGAGCGAATGGCCGCAGAGCCCGGCAGAGGGGATTATGGCACTTTGAGTATCTTTTTGAGTGCGACAGGTGAAGTGAAGATAGAGAGGATTTTGAAGCCAACGGTCTTTTGGCCCCAACCGCAGGTTGAGTCGGCGATGGTCAGCTTCGTTCGCAACCAGGAGAAGGTAAGCAGGATTAAGAGTATGGTGCTTTTCGGCCAGGTCATAAATCTTTTTATGGGCCATCGTAGAAAGATGCTAAAGGCCTGCACGAAGTTTGCCTCCGGTGAGCTTGCAAAAATTGACAACTGGTCTGAAATCTTCGAGCAATGCTCCATCGACCCGACACAACGCCCGGAAAAACTACCCCCCGAAGATTACATCGCCATCACAAACCTCTGCCGCGAGTATAAATAATAAATACACATTTGTTTAGGACAAAATTTCGCGGCCCTTCAGCCAAAAGGAAAGCTTAACCGATCCCATCAGCGTATAGGTTGGAGCGCGATGGAGATTCTACAAATCGTAACCCATCAGGAAGAAGCACAGGAAGGACACAACGGCGTAGCGTGCTTCTGGCATCTTCAATTGACAGCATTCGTAAACCTTCCTTAGTTCTTTCTCTACTGGCGAGCCTTCCTCCTCGCGTAATTTGACGCTGTACTCCAATCTAAGCAGATCAACAGCGATTGGTTGACTTATCTTGATCAACGCTTCCCAATGACTGCTATGGAAGAACATTGCAATCCTATCAGACACCGGCTCTACCGGTTGCAACACTTTAGTCCACATCTTTATGAATCTAACTAAACGTGCAAATCTCTGATGTATATCGTCAGATGTCAGTGATAGCCCTGCGGGAAAATCGTACTTCGCGTCACCGAATGTACTCTTGATAACTTCTAGGCATGTTTTGGCTACCTTCTTTTGACATTTGACTACGGCTGACTTGGTCAATCCGCTGACGATTTGCCTATCCTCTTGTTTAGTAAACTGGAGATCTTCTAAGAGGAAGTATTCTCCGCACAGCAGTCTGTCACTCTGACGTTTGGCCTGCACAATCTCGCTTTGGAAGACGGACAAGTTCGTGGAAATCTCGAGATCTCTCCCAAGAAATGTTCTGTCGAATAGACCCGTGAACTGTGCTGTGAACCACTCATGGAAGCACCATCCTCTGTTGAAGTAGTCATCTGATGTGCTCCGAATAATGATAACTTTGGAAGCTCTCACAATTTCGTTTAGTTGTGGCAAAATCCTCGCCATATATCGGCGAGCCTCATCGGTAGTTCGGTTCTGTGGAATACACGAGTAATCGTACCAGTAATACTCCTCGTCTTGGATGGTAGGCAACAAAGATGTAAACTGGTAGTTACGAGGATCGGGTTCCGTCGTTCTTTCCCAACGATGTGATATGAAACGGGCAAATATGCCGCTGTTGATGGGCAGTTGCATAAGCTGATCCGGAATATCCTCAAATACGCGGAATCGGCCCCACTGCTTAAGACTTCTGCCCCTAATTACCCAAAGGTTCCGGAGGAGATCCTTAGTTTCTTCTGACAGCATGGACAAACGGTAATCTTCCCCTGTGAAATCCATGACGTAAAGCTCCCTATCACTTATACGACCTGAATTATACCATATCAAAACGAATTCTATGCAGTGGAATACCAAATTCATCTTCTACAATAATACATCCAGTCACTAATATAATAATATCTTGAGTTTGTTGTCAGGAATTTAGTCAGGCAAGGTGAATTTTATCCCACCGTTAGTCATTTTCAAGTCATTACCACTTCGTATGCCGCAAGCTTCATACTCTACAGGACTTTCTCCTTATTGGGAAATAGACACAGCGAAAGAATTTGAAGACGAGTGAGCATGGTCAGCTATCCTCTTTTGCGACAGAATCCAGTGAACTGATAAAAAAGAAACCATACAAACAAGAATACAGACTAAAGTGTGCATTGTATTTGGTGATGATTTCATAAAATTGCACTGTGCAAAGATTAATAGCGGAATGCAGCAAAGGAGCGCTGATACAAAACCGAGGGTAAGTTGAGATACGAGGTCGGGAGGGCTAAGCATAAAACTGATTAAGAACGCGACTATTGTGCTTATTACAATTTTTATTTTCATCGTATGACCCCTTATCGCCCAAAAAATAATATCAACAACGCTTTTTTCTGATTATATGAAGCTATTATGCTGATATCAACAGGCAATTTGGCTGGGTGTGCAGTAAGCTGCACAACCTACGAGACTGATTTGAATGGTTAGGTCTTAGGTGTTCGTTTGATTAGTCCAACAGCATTCCTGATTGATAATAATGGGAACCATACCAAGCTGAACAGCATTCCGAACCACCCACATATTGAAAACACCGGATGAAATGTTTCGACCTGTTGTTGAAGCTCTCGATCATATACGGTTATTCTAAATCCTGGAAGCCAGGAGAGTATCATCGCGAAGACTGATATTACTGCTAAAACTATCGGAATCCACCATACTTTTGTCCATGCAGTCCATAGCTTAGGGATTAAAAGCGGTGATCCCAAAATTAAGACAATAAGCACACCAACCGATGCACATATTGCTCCAATGAAGGGTTGAAATAAAAGCGATAGAAAACCGTCGTAGACGGTCATTGCCATCGCAATCATATATGTAATCCAACCGGCGATCCAAGCTAAAATCAATCTTAATGGCATTTGTTTATCCTAACGCAAGAGTTCAGGGGATGTTTTTATGCCATCGCTGGTTATTTTGAAATCCCCACCACTGCGTATGCAGCAGGCTACACACCCTACCTGACTTTGTTCGCGCGTAGGTTCCAGTGGCTTTTTAATAATCTGTATTTCATCGATTCCTTTTGACCTCAGAAATTCGATAACCTGATCCAGATCGACCTTATGAGGGACACCAAGTATCAACTTTAGGGAGTTAATCATCGTGATCAGCATGATATCAAATTCCTTTTCGTGGAACGTCCACTTCATAAACTCGACCTTGTTCATTTTCTCGTAAAGCCAGCCCTGTGCGCTCGTTACAACCATTGTGACGAGTGCTTTCTTACCAAGGCCTATCTGGCGGGGTGCCAGGTAGTACATGAGTGAAATGAAATAAACCATGAAGAAGCCGGTCGCGATGGAAATAAGCAAAACAAATCCGGTGCTTATGCTTTTCAACTTAATAAAGTTGAAAAAAACAAAGTAAAATGCTGAACACACAGCACTCCATAAGGGGCGTTGCCACCAAAGTGTGGATTTCTCCTGAATTTTGTTGAAAAGATGAGTAATACGATACGGTTCTTGCCACTTGATTTCATAGAGTGGTTTGTACTTCCACCAGGCCATTATTCTGGTTACCTATATAATTATATCTAACATTTATTGTTTTGATTTTAGTCAGTCAGGATGGTTTTTAGGCCACCGCTGGTTATTTACAAATCGTTGCCACTGCATGTGCAGCGAGCTGCACCATACCGGACTCATTTTTTAAAAGCTTTCTTGAATCCATTCCTGCATGCGGGGCATAGTTTCGCCTCTTTTGCATCATGTTCCGCCAGGGAGTGTGGATATGCTCTTGCACATGTGGGAGTTGTACACCTCTCGACACCGAAAATAAATCCTGCAGAAGAAAGGCATTGCATAAGAGTTCTTTTCACAAGCCTTTCTTTATCCGGGATCTCATCATTAAAGTCCGCCTTGAAACGGTGATATGACATAATTCCACCCAGTGGATTTGCCCAGCCGAAAAGAAAATTGTAATCCTTGGCGTATAAATCAAGTGAAGTGACTCCGAGATATCCGACTTTTTTTCTGCGGAATGGTCTCACAGCCTTGAATAAAAGGTCCTGCAATATGTCGGCATCCCATTGTTTGTTTTTTCCGGCCGACTCTTTCAGGTACTTCTCAAATACTTTTAATTCGTCGGGATTATATTTTTGTATTAAATTCCGAGACATTTTCAGAACGTTTTCTTCTTCAGATAAATCTGATAGGGTTAGTCCGAGGTCTTTCAAGCCGGCAGTCACTTGAGCGTCATCAGCTTGCTCAATCAGACGTTTGCGAAGAGTATCAATCATAAGTTGTCGCATGTCACGGTTGGCGGGAGGAGGATCGACATTTACTGTTTGAATATACACGTCAATACCAAGAATTGCTGCAAGGCTCTCCTTGATGCGAATCAGGAGCCACTTGTCGCAATCTGCAAAGGGGATCAGTACAAGAGAGAATTTATCTGTCTCAATAGTGGAGATTGTCGGAAACTGAGTATTTCTGTATGTGTTAAGAAGCTTTCTTGCTCTGTCTGTGAGCTCGTCGGTTTCTGCATGTTTAAAAACAAGCTCGGCCTTTTCTTCGGCTTCTGCACGCATTCCCTTCTTTTCGAGGATTTCCGCATAAATCATCTGGTATTTCAAGTTCCATGGGAAATGCTGCAGACCGAGGTCAACATATTTCTCGGCGTCTTTCAGACGGCCCTCTTCGAGGAGCCGATCAACTAATTCGAAGACAACACTTATTTCCGTGCGTGCGGAAACATTCGGTAGTGACAGAACCTTGTCAGTCTTTTCCTTAAGCGCCTCTGTGGTTAATGTTGTCGGTTGCGTTTCATCACTGAAGACAGAAGGTGTCCACAGGATGAGAACCAATATGATTGTGGCAAATGCTGATTTAGCCATTTTCGGCGGCCCCGCTTACTTTCAACATAATAATATACAGCGCTTTCGGCTATTTACTGACGATTCTTTACTATAAATCCGGCCTCACAATGATATATAGAAATGATTTATCCCACTGAATTGCTGCCAATCCTGAAATTTGGACTTGGCGCGGGGGCGGATTTCGGGCATAATCTACAGACCTGATTGTTTGGGAATTGGCCCCCATGGATGGAGGTTAAGCCGTATTTGCCGGATGCAGGTTCGTAAGAGAAATGAAAGTGTTAAGGGAAAAGGACAATTTTAGATGGAGGACACAAAATGAGAGTTCTAACAAAGGTCTGTCGTGTTAACAGTACATTATTGGCGGTTGGTTTGGCGCTGGTTCTTATGTCTGGGCCGGATGTATTCGGCGGGCGGGCAACTCGGCCGGAAAGGAAATTAAAAATGGAGAAAGTCTCTTATGCCGGATGGCCCAATTGCATTAAGTTGAGCAACGGCCAGATAGAACTTATTGCGACAACGGATATCGGGCCGCGGATTATGAGGTTTGGATTTGTCGGCGGACAGAATCTGCTCAACGAATACAAAGACCAGGTAGGCAAGACCGGCGGCGATGAATGGCGGATCTACGGCGGCCATCGATTGTGGCACGCCCCCGAAGATATTGTGAGGACGTACTCGCTCGATAACTCGCCTATTAAGCATAAATGGGACGGCAAGACCTTGATCCTTACGCAGGATGTCGAGCCCGAGACGGGTATAGTCAAAGAAATCGAGGTCACCCTCGATTCGAAATCCAACAGCGTCAGATTGCTTCACCGGCTGATAAATAAGAACTTATGGGAGATAGAGGCGGCATGCTGGGCGATGAGTGTTATGGCGCAGGGCGGAAGGCTCATACTGCCGCAGGAACCTTTCGGCCCTCATCCCGAGTTTCTGCTTCCGGCGCGTCCTCTGGTGCTCTGGAGTTACACGGATATGGCTGACCCGCGATGGACCTGGGGGACAAAGTATATTCAGCTCAAACAGGACCCCAAGAATGCCAAGAAGCAAAAGGCCGGCATTCTCAATAAACAGGGTTAACATTACCCTTGCATCGAGGGCGCGACGTATCCCGATATGGGCTGCAATACCGAGACGTTCACCAATGACGAGATGCTGGAATTCGAGACGCTCGGGCCGCTGGTAAAAATCAAGGCAGCCGGCGGTAAGATTGAGCATGTCGAAGAATGGTCGTTATTCAAAGTAAAAGTCGGGGAGGACGAGTCGGATATAGATAAGAAGGTACTGCCTCTTGTAAAATAAGCAACAAAACAAGCCCGGTACATTTTGAGGAGACAGAAAGATGTTGTCAAAGTATGGTGAAAGAATTCGTATTAAGAAAGCGTGGTGTTTGGTCCTGGTATGTACGGTTTTGAGCATCAGTTCGTCGGCTTGGGCGTGGAAGCCGGCCAAGGGGCCTTTAATGACGCGATGGGCCAAGGACGTTTCGCCGGACAATGCACTCCCTGAGTATCCCCGTCCCCAAATGGTCCGCAAGGACTGGCTGAACCTCAATGGCCTGTGGGATTATGCCATCGTGGCTAAGGATGCCGAGCAGCCTGAGAAGTTCGACGGTGAAATTATGG
>SMTZ1_10004558_pt1 | contig 13919 bp, 16 predicted proteins | sample DeeMarSWOR136_30_FD_25667 | JGI IMG/M metagenome (IMG submission 25667) | reverse complement strand
TTACCAATGCATTGAATCACACTGTGACTGCTACCTACGATTCTAACAGAGGATTTTTAACTTCTATCACAGATGCAAAAGGTAATACCACTTTCTTCGAATATGATATTCTAGGGAGAATAACCAAAAAGGTTAATGCAGATTTAACAGAAAAAGAAGCAGTATATAACGATCAGGATAATACAGTGACCATCTATGATGAACTAGATCATAAAACAGTTCAGTATTACGATGGCATTGGTAGGTTAACAAAGAGTGAATGGTACATTACCGATATTGTCAAGCTGACAGAAACCTATACCCTCAATTACTTAGACAAAGTGAAAACCAAGACAGATCCAGGAGGACACACCTACTCTTATGAATATGATCTGTTGGGCAGACTCACAAAAATATTTAATCCAGATTCCACCTTCATAGAAGCACAGTACACTGATGCTGTAAACACAGTTTTTGTCTTCGATGAGAACCAGCACAAAAGAGAATACCACCGCAACTGGGTTGGTCAGTTACTACAGGTGAAAGAGTATACAGATTCACAAAATTACTATCTCACCCAGTATACCTATGATAACCTAGGACATTTAACCTCTCTCACCGATGCTAATCAAAATACTACTTCCTACAGTTATGACTCCATGTTTGGTGTCACACAAGTTGTATACCCTGATTCAACAACAGAAAAATTCTCTTACGATGCTTCCGGCAATGTACTGCAAAGCACAAATGCTTCCGGTATTACTACGCTCACGTACGATGCAGTCTATCAGTTAATTGGAATACAGTATCCAGATTTATCTTCTACTACCTTTGGATATGATGCAAATGGTAATCGCATTTCAATGACAGATTCTGAAGGCCAAAGCTCATACACGTATAATAACAGAAATTGCCTCACTTCTGAAACGAGAACAATTGAAGGAGAACCATATACTGTGAGCTACCAATATGATAGTGCTTCACAGATAGTTTCCATCACCTATCCAGATCAGAGTATCATCACCTACGAGTATGATTCCCTCAATCGATTGACCACTATACCAGGATATGCACAGTTTTCCTATAATAATTCACTCCTTGCAGATATGACCTACAGCAATGGCGTAATAACAACCTACCACTATGACAGCCGGTTAAGACCTGTGACTCTTTCTGCCCAGAAAGGTGGTACAGATCTTCTGGTTATGAATTACCAGTACGATCCAGCAAATAATATTCAGCAATTAGAATACAACAGGAGATTACCGGATCAGCAGTGGTTACAGTCAGTGGAGACCTTTGAATATGACTGGTTGAACAGGTTGGTATGTGCTGAAGGTGATTATGGGTTACAGTCCTATTCGTATGATGCTGTGGGAAATCGTCTATCCCTGAATGATTTGACCTACACCTACAATAACATGAATGAATTACTCTCTGTTAATGATGGCACTGCGTTTACGTATGACGATCGAGGGAATACTCTGACAAAGACTGAGAGTGCAGACACCTGGACATACATCCACGACACACAGAATGAGTTGACCCAGGTTTTAAAGAATGAAAAAATTACTACTCAGTACACCTACGATGGAGATGGACGAAGAATCAAAAAGACTGAATGGGTAGAATCTTTGCAGGAATACTCTACCACAGTCTATGTATATTCTGGGTTAAAAGTACTCTATGAAAAGAACCTTGATACCTCCCAAGAGGCCACCTACGTTTATGGTCCAACAGGGAGGATCGCTAAAAATGTTTCCGGATTAACAGACTACTACCACCGTGATCATTTAGGATCTACCCGGTTAGTAACAGATGAATCAGGAAGTCCAGTAAGTGAAGTGAGCTACAACCCCTTTGGGCAGGCCGAAAAAACTGGTGGAGATGGAGAAACCTGTCTGTACACTGAAAAAGATGATGATTCAACTGGATTATACTATTTTGGTGCCAGATATTATGATCCTGAAACGGGGAGATGGATTGAACGAGATCCCAAAGGCGGTAGTGTTGAACATCCTGCGAGTTTGAACCGCTATGTATACTGTTATAATAACCCGCTCTTGTATGTAGACCCTGATGGATGTGATCCAGAAGTGAAAAATATCTCAATGGACCTGGCGCTTGCATTCACCGTATCTAGTGGGCTCATAGTGGGTGCTCTGGGAACACCTCTTGCAGGTGGAATCTGGGGGGGTGCATGCTTTGCTTACAGGTATTGGCTGAGTAGAAACTTTCAGGCCGAGACAAAGTTGAATGAAGAAGGGGAACCTATCATAAATATTTATGCTAAGGGGAATACTCTCGGTACAGAAGCTTACTTCGCATCCATCGTTGTCAAAGAAGGTGACAAGGGCGATTACAAAGGGTATATCAGGAATGCATCCACTACCCTGGTGTCTGTTTCAGCAGCCCACGATGGATTAGGAACACTCGATCTGTTCCTGAGTGGCAGTGGCCCCATACTGCTTGCACTGGCAGGAAGTGGCAATATGAATATCCATATTACAGATTGCACAGGATTGGTGACATTAAATATTATGGGAACAGGAATAGTCACAATTTACGTACCCATAGGACAGGAATCTCCCCAGATAATGGGGGGCGGACAATATATTATCGTGTACTACGACCCTGAAGAAGGTGAGAAAGATGAATCGTGAAAGCCCTCTGAGAAGCACATTTCTAGGCAAAGTCTCATTATTTACCATGATTGTAACTTTCATAGTTATGGCTTTGGCCTACAGTTATGTTTTTGGGATAAATATCCTTTCCCGAATTTTTCCCAGTATACCAGATCCATCTCCACTACATCTTTCTTCTCCAGTCTTTTTTTCTACTATAGTTGTACCCATTTTTGTCTTTGTGGGTTCTCTAGCTTTTATCTGGTTATCTTTGAAAGATGTGCGTGCTCAGAAATATTCTTATAGTGTTAGACCAGAGACTGTTCTGATTGCTATTTCATTCTTGGTAACAGGGTTCACATTACAATTGCTGGCACCGAGAATTCAGCCAGCTGGGACTATCAACGAAATCCTTGAGCTGGCAGCTTTGGTCCTTGGATTGTCATGTGTAGGAATTCTTGTTATTGCTCTTTTCTACAGAAATTTTTTAGATAGAGACCACTCCTGAGACTGAAATGGATATTCGTACTTTCATCTACTATTCATACTGCTTTGTTAGGTTCAGTTTCAATACAAGATGATCGTGTCATAGAGGATTACTGTGGTTATGGCTCTACTGAGCATAAATCCATATTTTTTTCCTTTTTTTGGGTTGAATCTGCATCCTAATCGGAAAATTTGAGCAGATAAATAATTTTTTAGGCATTTACGATTTATTGTTACAATAATATGTTTCTTCAGGTAGTGTTTCACTTTACCTCTCCTTTTAAACCGTCTTTTTGAGGGTTCCCTTTTATAACCTTGTAACCACATCTTTCATAATGGTTCTGACTTGACCTGGATGTATCTCATTTAATTCAGATGGAGACAAACAGGTTGATGTGGGTTCTTGCTGGTGACAGAAAAGGTTAATAAGATAGATGAGGAGAAAACCTATGGAAGAGAGAAAGGATTTACTCGCCTATTGTGGGTTTTATTGTGGTGATTGTCTGGGTTATACAGGAGTGATTGCTGATTCAGCACAAGATTTCAAGGAGGTACTTGAGAAATATAAATTTGATCGAACTGTAAAGAGTGTGTTTCCTGAAAAGCTCAAAGACTATGATAGATTTTTTGAAATGCTTGAGTTCATGACTGGCTTGAAGTGCGGGAAGATTTGCAGGGAAAGGAAAGATAGTGAGACAACGTGTGAGATCAGGAAATGTTGCATAGACAAGAATTTTTTTGCTTGTTTCGAATGTAATGATTTTGAGATATGTGAGAACCTTAAATCAACCCATGATGGACTTCATTATGATTCTTCTTTGATGAATCTGAAAGCTATAAGAGAAATAGGGCTCAGAAATTGGATAATTCGGGGTAAGCGACAGTTTTACTGGAATGAGGGGGAAGAATAAAAACTAATCGAAGAACTTACTTTCTGGCACAGTATTCGCCCTGGTGTGTCTCCATTTTCTCTTAACTGGATCTTTGGAAATTCCGGAAGCCTCTGTTCACTGCAGGATACTACTGTATCGTTCCAGGTTAGGGGTTGTCACCCATGGTACCTAAGAGTGCGGAGGACCTGCAGAGGAAACGAAGGAGGAAAAATCCCCGGATAGTATGTCAATATAGTGCAGACCCTCCGCGGTGGCAATGTGGGCAGCCTTGGTGTGCTGTAATATAATGGAAACAGAGGGCCTAGAGGAGAGGAGGAAGAGGGAGTGAGAGACTTGGGTGTTTTATCTTCTTTCTTCCAATTTCTAGACCCTCTGCGCGTGAGGAACCAGCCCCGACAGTAATAGTTATATGCAAATCCAGAAAACCTTCACATACACTGATGAGGTTAACACTCTCCAATGCGTATCCATTGTTTCATCAAAGTGGTACAATAATTCAAAATCGTTGGTTTTACAAACTGATACTAAAGCATCGAATACGGAATAGTGGCTTTCCTGGAAAATATCCGGTCTGGACTGAACAAATAGGGAAGTATCAACGTTATGATAATTTCCATCTATTAATATCCTGTTCCCAAGTTCTTCTGTAGTTTTATAGATGAACTCTGATTCAAATGATGGACTCGGCTGGCTTTCAATCCTGATCAGTAAAAATCCAGTCAGTATGGTAAGTACAGTTATAATGGATAGAACCCATGCCATCTTTCTATCATACACGACCAGCCGTGTCCTCAATTTCTTCTCACTCTTGTGGTCTGTAGTATGTTCCTCTTCCATAGTACTCCCGGTTCTGCACATCATATAAATTTTGAGGGGGATGTTTGTCCCTCGTTGCATTTCTTGAGATGCAGACTTAACAGATATCGGCGGAATTATCAGGTACGTAAAGTAATGTCCAGAACTGTCCAAAATGTAAGAGAAAGTTGTCTGTAACCAAGATCAACCCCCATAATAACTGTTATAATTTTCTTACTCTAGCTGTATTGGAGTGCTTCAATTTTTCTAAGACTCATGTGCAAAAACTGATGTGAGCGATTGGTGCAACCCATAATTCCTTTGGTCACCACAAGGGTTGTTTCTAAATTATCCACCGAATTTTGAAGGAAATCAGAACAAAAGGAATTAATTTTTGTCTCTTTGTTGAATCTGCATCTTCTCATCCTATTTCAAGCATCAGAATTTTCTATTCTGAAAGGATCACCTGAACAACACCTGTTAATCCGTCCATTTCAACTGTCTGCCCATCCTCCAACAATGAGGCCACGTTCTCAATACCTGCTACACAGGGTTTTCCATATTCACGAGCCACTAGTGCACCATGCTGGAGTGATCCACCTACCTCTAAAATGATGCCAGCCGCATTGACAAACAGGGGGGTCCACCCCGGATCAGTGGCGCGTGCTACTAAAATGTCCCCGGGTAGAACAGGTTTTTCATCTGGTGTGTGTAAAACCTTCACTGTACCACAGACTACTCCCGGGGATATGGGCTGTCCTATCAACACATTTTCTGTAACCTCTTTTTTGGGAGGGTACAAGATCTTTCCGCGAGAATCTATGACCCGGGGAAAATCACGGATATTTTTGATCTTTTTGAGGAATTTAGTATTCTTTTCTGCTAAAAACCGTAAATCAAGCGATTGATCTTTCATTGCTTTATCTAAATCATCAACAGTGAGATCAAACACTTGTTCAATACTATCAAGACGCCCGTTTTCAACCAGAACGTGAGCAGCAGCTAAAGCACGCTGTCTGAACACATCGAAAACCTTGATAAAGTAGTACTTGTGTATCTCCCTGTACGCACCAAATGCAACCAACACGTGGTAGAACCATTGAAATAACCTGGATGCCAAAAATCCCTTTTTTCGTGCCCTTTTTAAAAGTTCTTCGTACGTTTCTTCCCGTTCTTTCTTTGATGTGTCATAAATTACCTGCGGATCTAATGCAGCATCTGTACTTAATGCCATGGTGCGCAATTGTTCAAAATCATAGAATTTTTGCACACTTAAAAGAAGAAGACCACGATGCGTACCCAGACACAAAAAAGGATACACGCACTCTTCAATTTTATTTCTATGTGCACAAACTTACCCAAACCTTTTTAACAAATTCATAGTATACTCAACAGAGGTGAAGATGAATGAATTATTTGAAAGGTTGGCCCTTTGAACCAATGGATGGACTCCCAGATATCCCATGCGGAAGTGGAGAGTCTGGTGGAGGAAGTCCAGGCTAAGGTATATCGGGTTTCCAATGATAGATCGGGCGAGAACTCCAAAAACGATCAATCAATCCTAAATCTGCCATCCTAGAGCACATCATGAAAAATCTTTCACTCATATCTTCTCCTTTTTCAATACTCACGTACACAATTACAGCATCTCCCGCTTTGGTTATTGACGTATGACATGGTAAATAACTAAACAATTCACACAAAAACTCCTCATAATCAGACCAGAATATAAAGAAATACTGAGAATACAATCGGAATCCTTTAGGGTAATACGGCAGCAATTTAGTTGACACATTCAATAAGTATTCCAGTCCACTATGAAACGAATCAAAAGAAATATGTAATTTCTTCACTATCCTGGTATATCCAGTCTTCAAATCGTATTTAACATAAGGGAATATCATCTTCCCATAGTAGGGGTTCCCTATATCAAGAGGTTCCTCAAGGTATTCGAGTGGCATTTTCGATGGTGAATAATCTTGTTCCAGCAAACGTTCCATACGCCCTAAAGCATTCTTATAACTATGATTTGGTATATCCGGATATATGTAATTACCTCTGTTCCCATGAAATATTGTTCTATCCGGTAAAACATCTAAAGGTTTTTCTGTTTGCAGTAAAATATCAAATTTTCCAGATGCATAGACAATATAGACCACACCGGATTGTTCTTGGAAATAATCATATAATTTTCTTGGGGAATCAGTCTGTACCAAATAAATGTATTCTTTTCTATTCTTATACATCTTTGGACGTATTTGGGGAGGAAAAAAGATCAAATCTTTTAATCCTTGTCTCCAATATGTTGAAACAGTATTCCGACACGCACCACATTTTTTGGCTGCATCATCATAATACAGTCTCGGCTCTTCTAAAAATGTCCGGTACATAGCATGCCGAAGTCTGAATTCATCCTCTTCTTTGTAGATGCACATTTCTTCCACCAGCAAGCTCATATATAACGGATGTGTTTATAAAGCTATCGTAGAGATTCTGTAGACCCGTATCTGTGAGAAACCACTACAGAAATGAAAAAGGAAGTGACACCATGAGAGAAGAAATCTTGAATTAATTGGAGAAAAAACCAGATAAATCGGAGAAAGAAGGCAAAAAGAAGCCTAAAGAATACCATGACGCTGATGTACCCGGATAATCATGATTATGAGAGCATCCCGCTCTTATATTCACCTCCCTATAGAGGAGCCAGATATTTGTGGGACCGGCTGTGGAATAGCGATCAATCTGGCTCCTCTGCCAGAGAGCCCACCCATGGCTGACATGACCATTTCTCATCTCCTTTTTCTTTTTTCGGGGCTCTCTGGCTCACTATCACATAAACAAAGTAAAAAAAGGTGATAACCTGGAAGAAACGAGAGAAATCGCAAAACTATTAGTACTAAAAGGAACAGTAGACATTCTAAAAATAGTAAGCAAAGGAAAAACCCAATACAAAGGCCTTATAATGGCAGTAGATATAGCTATTTCAACTTTGAATACCAGGCTAAAGCAATTATTACATTCAAAGCTCATTACCCACCATATTATCCGAGACCCAGAAAGGAACGAGTACTATGAGTTAACAGAAAGGGGAGAAAAAATATTAAAGGCTTTCCTGGATTTTGAAGGCGTTTTAAGTAAAATATGAATTATTGAGAGGATAAATGCTTTTTTTGGATTCTATTATGCTCACCAGTCCGAGAAAGGCAGTCTATATCTCAAAGGAGGTGATAAAATGGAAAAAAGGAATCTTTCAGAAAAAGAAAAACAAGAACTTGAAATAAAGTTATTAAAGGAAAACGAGCGTCTCATAGGAACAATAGTATCACTAGGAGTAATTGGCTATTTAATAGCCTTTGCAATCCCTACAGCAAATCCAGATATAGCAATACCACTATATGTAATACCGATTTTAGGAGTATTCACATATTAGCGGGGTCGTTTGCACATGTATCAAGCGATCATAGAAACTCCGTCTTCTTGGAAGATTCTAGGATATATTTACACAATGGGGTTTTTAGTTGACCTTAATGGTATTTTTACTGGATTTGAAAACCACGTAAGAATTGTAGTGACATTTTTCTTCGCTGGAATAGGGTGGGGAGTTATTTTCCGCTTAATCGGGCATTTCTATCCTAAATTTTACGCTTTATACGAAAACTACCATACTTTTGATACCGGTTAACCAACCCAAATACTACATAAGCAGGAAGCCCTACTATTATTAAGAGTACTGGAACTGTCATTCCTAGAAATTCCGATACAAATTTGAGCAGTGTGGAAATCTCAACAATTAGAAGAAAGCCCGCATACAAGATCGGAAATTTATGGGTTTTTTTGAAGACTTTCTTTTCCATCCAATAGGCAATAAAACCCAGTCCTATTGCAATCAAAGGAAAATAAAGCGCGTCCTTGTGATATAGCAATTCAGAACCTTTGAAATCTTCAAGTGCCATAGATTGTGCAAGGGGCAAGATTTCTTCAAACAACGAGAGCACAAGTAATACAAGCAACCCTGTGGCAAGGTATGTGCAAGTTTCAAAATCTGAATCAAAGTCAAATCGGTTCACATATATGGCCCTGTAGATCACAACTGCAATCGCAATCGGAACTATGAACGAAAGATTCCCAAGCAAAAAATTCCAGTAACGGCTTCCTGTTGGGCTATCCATCATAACAAGAAGACTACCCAAGAGAAGAGCTATAAATACTGCCCCATACAATTTATAAGCAAAATTAGCGTCGCTGCCTCTCGCTTGGGATTCTAAGGTTCTTTTCATTAAACCACCTCGTTATCGCTTATTGGCTCGTTCTACCGATTGAAAGCTTTAACTCTTTGACAGTAGCTCTTAAACTTGCAGTACCGGCAGTGTTCTCCTTTCACTGGCAACAACATTCTATTACTTTTCAAGGGATTTAACTTCTCTGTGACCATTTCCCAGAGATTTTCAGGTATTTCATCACTGAAATAGAGGTACCGTGTATCAGGATACCTTAAAATACCTCTCGCATCATTGAAACAGCCCATGTACAGCCATAACTGCACGTGATGAGAGTCTTTCTCTTTTCCACTTTTTACCTCATAGACGGTCTTTAGTCCTGAATTGACGTTTAATATGTCAATGTACCCAACTAATGTAATATCTCCTAAATCCTTCTCTACTCGGTGATTCACGTAGATTTCACCAGTTAATCCACTGATAACCTTTGAAATCAGTAATTCATGGTTCAGCTTATGTTGGATCAACTGTGCATCAGCCGGTAATTCATATATTCTGCTGTACTGTACCTTCCGTAAACAGGGTTCTTCTCCTGTTAATATACGGCTCACAAGAGCCATACCGAAGGTCATAACTGTCACCCATCGCCCTTATTGGTAATTGTAACCCCGAACAAAGCTCCACTTACCTCAATGAACAATTCAGCAAAGGTAATCAATGTAACATGATCATACTCCTTGATAAAGTCGTTAAATAGCCAGTACCCATTTTTAATCAGTAACCCAAATAGGAATAAAAACCACCGTACTGCAAAGTTCGTGGTCTTGGTATTCATCCGAACCTGTCCAATCATCCGGTATGAGGTATCTACTGTCCACCTGTTTTCATAAAAATCAAATAATTTCTTAGCTTGCGATGCATCCACTTTCAAATTGGTAGCGAAAGCTTTCACTTTTCCTTTATCATCTTCTACCAATACCAAAGTAATATCTGCAGTACCATACTTACCTTTCACAGTATAGGGGAGTACACAAGGTGCAGGATTCTCCTCAATCAATCTCTTCACTGGTGCTGTCTTTTTGGCTGGCATCAAATACTTCTGTTTATACTTCTCTAGGAGATTGATAACAGGAGTGGAATAAAATTCCCTATCCATATATATTAAGAATCGGTGATTTACATACTGTAGGGCCACTATCAATAACTTCTCCAAAGCAACCCATAACTTAGTATCTTTCTCCAATGGTAAAGCAGCAGGTGTTAAGTGACCTCATCCAGTTGAAGGCTCATGGCAACCTTTTTTAATGCATCACAATTCTCTTTCACAATTTCAGAGCTCTTTACAAAGTGATCCCACTCAGGTGTTTTTTTAACGTGGGAAAGCCACGGCTCAAAGAAGAATACAGATAATACTACTCCAGGAGGAACAGGTAATCCATACTGTGTCATTAATATTAAAGACAGCCCTTTTCCACCTACCTGTGATAATTCAGGTGATTCATCAGTATCAAAAGGATACACTAAAACTGATGCTTTTTCTTGAGATGACTGATTTTCCGATTCAGATGATTCCATTGTTCACCTCTTGTTTTGGTCTGTACCACTGGCTCTACCTGATCATTCCACCACAAAAGTGAGCCTTGTCCCATTTTCCATGACGAGCAAAACTTTGGATCCAGAGGGTATGTCATAGGATGAGAGATCTATTTCTTTTGTACTCTTTCCAGGCAGCAATATGTCGACACCCCAATCTATGAGCTCATCATTAGCGTAGATAGTGTCCACCACGACAGGAGGTTCAGAAATGTTATGGATGGTAATAGAAATCAAAAAGCCCTCGCTGGTCATTTGTGACTCTAGAACGAGAACGTCTGAATCCTCCATTTCGCAATCAACTCCTGGAGTCGTTGACTCTTCGGGTTCTCTTGAAAGAGGCCTGATGACTCCCATACTGATCAGTAAAAGTGCTAACTGTACTGCACCATAGATTATAAACACAAAAAAAGCCTTCTTCCACGTTGTCTTATAGATAACCTTGAGAGCGGGTAAAACCAGGACATATCCAAAGAGGTCGCCCCATGGATGGACAGCCAGGAAAGCTGTACTGCACAGTGCACCGATCAAAGCCACGCCCAGGGTCTTTTGCACAGTTACATCCTCAATTTTTGCGATTTGGGCAGTAATGTAAATCAGGACGAACCCCAGTGCTACATTACAGAGAAAATCTATGATTCTGTCAAGGTAACTCACAACGAGCAGAGAAGTGATCAACCCTGTTATTATCATGACTTCATTGGATACAAAAAGCCCAAACAGGTTCTGATCTTTTGCAGAGTTCTGATATAGCCAGAAGATACTAAGTATTCCAGTGAGAAACATCCCTGTCAAAACTATGAATAAACATCCAGTGGTGGGAGGGGAACTGCAGCACCACGAGCTGGCAAGTTCATCAGTAAGGGTCCGTGTACGTCTTTTCTGATTGCTCCCGTCTGAATCCATGATATAGATTTCTGAATTTCCGTCCCTTTCTGAGGTAAATACAATCTTTCCCCCGTCAGGAGACCATATGGGTCCAGCATCTGTAGCAGAGTTTCCGGTAAGATTCATCTGGTTGCTTCCATCTGAATTCATGACGTAAACTTCACTGTTTCCGTCCCTATTTGAGGTAAATGCAATCTTTTTACCATCAGGAGACCATGCAGGTGATCCATTCCAGGAAGTATTACTGGTTAATCGCTTCAGATTGCTTCCATCTGAATCAATGACATAGATTTCACCGTTTCCATCCCTGTCTGAGGAAAATGCAATCTGCGTACCATCTGGTGACCATGAAGGATGAGTATCTTCCCAGGGGTTGTTACTCAGGTTTTTCTCATTACTCCCGTCAGTATCTATGATATAAACTTCAGAATTTCCGTTTCGAATAGATAAAATAGCAAACTGTGTTCCATCAGGAGACCACCTTGGCCCAAGAGTGAAGATGTATTTGTGACAAGGGTATGAGGGGAGTCTTTCCATGATGTTCCCATCTGCATCCATGATATAGATTGCGTACCGCCAGTCATCCCTACTTGACACAAAGGCGATTCTTTCTCCGTCAGGAGAGAATGAAGGGAACCCATCTATTGCAGAATGGTTGGTGAGCTTTCTTACATTGGTTCCACGTGCATTCATGACCCAAACGTCAAAATCAATACCTCTCTCTGTTATACTCTCTGTTGTAAAAGCGATTGCGCCTGGATCGCCTAATCCAAAAACTACAAAAATGAGTCCTGCTGTCAACCCTGCTATAAGACTTAACCACAGTAAATTGTCCTTCCGTATCTTGTCACTCAAATCACTCATCAACATCCTCCCGTTGCTATACGATCCAGCAGTTAAAAGGATTTCTATCCTTTTTGGGGCTGCAAGTTCACATACTCCCTGTAATAGTTTCAAAGAAGAAGTTGAGCAATAGTAGTAGAAATCTCCAAGGTAGAATTTAAATAGGGGTGATGGAATAGTGTTGGTATATATAATTCCCTGCAACCTCGAAAAATATTTATACCCCTCTACAAAGAAAGAAAACTGAAAGCTAAATTTAGTGAATTTAACATAAGGAAAATTCATGTATATCGCCAGGTTAGCAGTAATAAGAGGGGTAAACCCTGCAAACAAAATAAATTCCATGTCGCGCAGGAGATATCCCAATAAATTTGTGCTGAGGTGAAACAATGAAACTAAAAAGTGAGCATTTAGAATGCATCAAGGAAGAAAATTCTGAAGAAGAGGATGAAAGACAGTGGGAAAGATCAAAAATAGTTTTTGATCGTTTTCATGAATATCTGCTGAATAGAGGACTGAAAGAAGAAACTGCTGACGATCGAACTCAAAGGGTAGTTTTCTATGTAATGGACTATCTCTTTGTTTATAAAGATGTAGAGAGTATTCTGGAAGCATCTGCAGACACTATTAGAACATTTCTGGGAAACTGGTATATCAGAAAGTTCTTGAATCCCAATATGTCTGAGATTAAGTCCTTTCTCAAAAGTATTTTGGATTTTTACAAATTTCTCTTAAAGGAGGACGTTGCTTCTGAAGCAGATCTAGAAGAGATGGAGGGAGTATGTAAGGATGTACCATGGTTCGAGATGCGTCTTAGAACGTATTTTGAAGCAGATGGTGATGAGTTTCATGAATGGTTACAGGAATACAATTATGATTGGTAGCTGATGGCCTTGTTATATCATGAGCTGTGAGTTCATGATATGGTGATTTGAGAATGATATGGTGATTTGAGAAGAAGCAGATATGGAAAGAAATGGTTATCGATACAATAGTTACACTATTCAGGTTTATTTGGGCAAATCTGTTAGAATCAAGGGCGAGAGAAAACTCCACTTCATGCTCCGTAAGACCTGTTTTTTGATGATTTATTGGTTCGAGGAAGATTCTATAAAGAACAGCTCCGCCATGGATAAAGAAGGAAGAATAAGAATGAATATCAAAGAGCTCTGAGGTGGTAAAATTTATGAAAGATTTTTATTTTCGTCTGAAGAAGATTACTGTAATAATGGTTGTTGCAAGAATAACGATATCCATGGGATATTAGAATACTTTCTTTCTGCAACGAAAAGTGCCTTTGCAGGTAAAGGAGTTTCAGTGACTGAAGGTATGAGTGTATGACAGCACCAGTCAGGCTCGCTATTGTACATGGAACTCAGAAAGCGATTCAACGATGAAATCTTCATACAAATCCAGCAAATTCTATCATTGTGTATTCTGTGAGGGATCAGAATTTTTCAAAGAGGACTTTTATTGGTGAACCAGAGGCTGAACCTACTCCTATCATTTACCTGAATTTCACCCTATTTTTATGACAACGGGCATAAGGTTTTAGGTATTCGTTTGTTTCTTTTTATTTCTACTGGCCACGGAATTTATCA
>SMTZ1_10007301_pt1 | contig 13921 bp, 5 predicted proteins | sample DeeMarSWOR136_30_FD_25667 | JGI IMG/M metagenome (IMG submission 25667) | reverse complement strand
TGAGTTTATTGGGTTTATAGAGTTCCTTGAGTTTATTTAATTCGACTAGAGAAAGTCAACAATGAATTTAGAGTCCAAATAAGATATTAGATTAGGATTGAACTCATCCTCTAGGTGGAATATACTTTAACGTTCAAGCGAATCGCTCTATCATCCGGGTTACAGAGGAAACGTCTGTGCTTAAGAGGATTACACGATCTGTCTGTCCCTATGATTGCCCAGATACCTGCGGTCTTCTGGTAGAGGTCGCCGAAGGAAAGGCTGTGAAGGTGATGGGAGATCCAGACCATCCCTTTACCAGAGGAACCCTCTGCCCTAAGATGAATCGCTATCAGGATACGGTCCATTCCCCACTCCGCCTCACCCAACCCTTGTTGCGGACAGGTCCAAAAGGGTCGGCCAATTTTCGCTCTATTTCGTGGGAAGAGGCGACGACTATCCTTGCTGACCGCTGGCAAAAGATCATCGATGCGTTTGGAACCGAAGCGATTCTTCCCTACTCTTATGCCGGAACCATGGGTTTGATTCAGAGAAATGCAGGCCACCCCTTCTTTCATCGTCTCGGAGCTTCGCGATTGGACCGGACCATCTGCTCCCCTGCCAAGGAAGCCGGTTGGAAATTGGTGATGGGAGAGACACCTGCTCCCCACCCCGATGAGGTGGCTGAGAGCGACCTTGTGATTCTTTGGGGAATTAATGCCATAGCAACGAACATCCATTTCCTTCACGGTTTGAAGCAAGCGAAGAAGAAAGACGCCACGGTCTGGCTGATAGATACTTACCAGAACCTTAGCTCATCGGTCGTCGATCAAACGTTTCTTGTCCGGCCTGGAAGTGATGCCGCTCTTGCTCTAGGACTGATGCATCTTTTAGTCGAGTGGGACCTCATCGATCGTGACTTTATCGCCGCTCATGTTCAGGGATTTGAGGAGTTGAGAGAAAAAATCCTCCCCGATTTCAAGCCCGATAAGGTGGGCCAACTGACGTGGCTTTCACCCGCGATTATTAAATCAATGGCCAAGGCCTACGGCGGTGCGAAAAAACCTTTCATCCGGCTTGGGTACGGTCTCTCCCGATATGGGAACGGAGCCATGAATATCCGAACGATCGCCTGTCTTCCTGCCTTGGTAGGGGCTTATGGAAAAAGAGGAGCTGGATGTTTCGCCAGCACCAATACCTCCGCAGCCTTTCTCATGAAGGAGATCCTGAGGGAAGACTTTATGACTAAAGAAACCCGCATCGTCAATATGAATTGTCTCGGTTGGGCTTTGAATGAGCTAAACAATCCACCCATTAAAAACCTCTATGTCTATCACTCCAATCCTGCTGCCGTGACTCCCGATCAGAATCAGGTTCTAAAAGGACTCAATCGGGAAGACCTTTTCACCGTTGTCCATGAAAGATTCATGACGGATACGGCCCGTTATGCGGATGTCGTCCTCCCTGCCACCTCCTCTCTCGAACACAGTGACCTCTACCGTGCCTATGGCCATTACTGCATCCAGCGTGCAAAAGCAGTCATCCCTCCTGTGGGTGAAAGCAAATCGAACTGGGAGGTCTTCTGCCTTCTTGCACAAAAGATGGGATTTGACGATCATTTCTTTCAACTAACGGCCGACGATCTTATCCATCACCTCCTCTCCGTTCCGAGTCCTTTGAGAAAGGGGATCGACGAGAAGGCCTTTGCTGCTGGAAAGGCAGTAGAGCTTCCCCTTCCACCCGATGCGCGAACCAAGTTTAGAACCCCCTCTGGAAAGATTGAGGTTCTTAATCCGAAAGAACCTCATCCCTTGCCTTGCTATCTCCCTCCCCATGGGGGTGACTATCCCTTCCGCTTGATGACGGCCCCCAGTTTTTATGCATTGAACTCCTCGTTTCGCGAAAGGGAAGATCTCCTGAAAAAGGAGAAGGCCATGTTCCTTCAGATGAACCCGGCAGATGCTGAAGCGAAAGGATTGAAGGAAGGTCAAAAGGTCATCGCCTTTAACCAACTCGGTGAGGTCTCCTTTATCCTTCATGTCACCCCCGGGGTCCCTCCAGGAGTCGTGGTGGCAGAAGGTGTCTGGTGGCTGGAGCACTCCCCAAGCATCCGTTCTGTAAATGCCCTTACCTCTCAAAGGCTAACCGACCAAGGAGGAGGCAGCACATTCTATGACAATACCGTTGATGTGAGACCGGAAGGTTAGTGCTTCTTCGAGTGGATTGTTTCCTGCATCAGATCTGAAAGTGATTTTCGAGTCAAGAAGAGAACATTACCGGGAGATAACGACTGGGGATTGGCTTGCATAATTCTTCCGATTTCATTAGAATTTCTTCAGTTTCCTCCGAAAGGCCTATCATGGACCGGGAAAAGTTAACGGATCGTATCCGGAGTCTCAAAGTTGGTCGTAGATATTCAGAGGCTGAAGAGGAAATCCGGCTTGAACTCCAGAAAAATCCAGAACAATCTTTCCTCAAAACGAGCCTCGCGGATCTTTACCTCCGGCAGGGCCGTCTGATCGAGGCGAGAATCCTAGTCGACGAAGTCCTGGCGCAGGACCCCCAGCATCCGGAAGCCCTTTCCGTACTGGGTGACCTTTTCATAAAGCAATCTTCTCCCCAGAAGGCGCTCGATTGTTATCGGCAAGCGTTCGCTCGGGATCCCAAGCCCTATTTGGTCCTCAAAACCGCGCGGGCTTTCAAAGAAATGAAACTTTTTGACGATGCCCTTCAGGAACTGGAAAAGGTCCTTGTATTAGAACCGAAAAATCTTCCTTTCCTGAAAGAGAAGGCTTCGATCCTGAACCGAATGAAGAGGTTTGATCAGGCCCTTGAGACATTTGAAAGGATCAAAGAGATGTCACCGGATGACACTTTCGTTCAAAAAGAGATCCTTCGTTTACGAAGCCGCAGACGACCTGAAACCCAGGTCGTTAAAGAGCTCCAGGCGGTCATCGGCATGGAGTCGAAGAAAGACGACGCCCAGCTTCACGGGCTCCTCGCCCAGAGGCTTAAAGGAGCAGGCATGGTTAGGGAGGCTGCAGTTGAATACAAGAGGGCTTCAAATCTGGAACCCCGTAATCCCTATTTCCTGAAGCAGCAGGGGTTCTGCCACTACCGCCAGAAAGAGTATGACGAGGCTATCCATTGCCTCAAGGAGGCTTTTCAAAAGGACCCTTCAGATTACGTCGTTCGAAAGACGCTGGAGAAGAGTTATGAGGCACGGGGCGACATAGGTACATATCTCACCCTCCTTGAAGAAACTCTGCTGCAACACCCGGATCAGAAATCCCTCCTCGGAACGATCAGGAGGATTCGTACCAAGTTGAATGCATCTTCGCCTCGATCAGTACCCAAGGATTCATAAATTGCAGAACATCCCCTCTCATACCGATCAACTTCTTTCCCAGGCTCAGGAACTTATGGAAAAGGTCTTTGGATTCCATGAGTTTCGACCGGGCCAGGAGGCGATCCTCGAGGCCATCTTCTCCGGAGAGGAAACACTGGTGGTTATGCCAACCGGCGGAGGGAAGTCCCTGTGTTATCAGCTTCCGGCTCTCATTCTTCCTGGGACGACCCTGGTCATCTCTCCGCTGATCGCATTGATGAAGGATCAGGTCGATTCCTTAAGGGTCTTCGAAATCCCGGCTATATCCGTGAACAGTCTCATGGGGATCGGGGAACAGGAAGAGGCTTTGAGAAAGATTGCGGAAGGATCTTATAAGCTTATCTATGCCTCTCCGGAACGCCTCCGGAGCGCCCCCTTCCTGAGAGCCCTTAAGAAAAAGCCCATCTCCCTTGTGGCCGTAGATGAGGCCCACTGTATCTCCGTCTGGGGACATGACTTCCGCCCGGATTATCTTAAGATCGGCCAAGCCCTGGATTGGCTCGGAAGGCCTCAGACCATCGCCCTCACCGCGACCGCAACGGATCGTGTGAGGGAGGACATCGTTTCCCAGCTTAAACTCCAGGCTCCGAAATTGTTCATTACGGGCTTCGACAGAAAGAATCTTTTTTTTGAGGTTGTTCCGGTGAGGCGTTCAAAAGAAAAGTTCTCTCATCTTGCTGGCCGGCTCGAACGACTTCGAGGTGGAGCCATTGTCTATGCTGGGACCCGAAAGGGAGTCGATTCGATTGTTCGAGGCCTTGACCGGGAAGGCGTCGAGGCTCTGGGGTATCATGCTGGGCTCGAGGAAGAAGAGAGAAGCCGTATCCAGGAGGCCTTTCTGGAAGGCCACGCGAACATTGTGGCCGCCACCAATGCCTTCGGCATGGGCATTGACCGTTCTGACATCCGCCTGATTATGCATTACAACTTTCCGGGTTCGATCGAGGCCTATTACCAGGAGTGCGGCCGAGCTGGCCGTGACGGAGCCCCTTCCACATGCCTCCTCCTCTTCTCTCCTTCGGACCGAAGGCTTCAGGAATTCTTTATCGAAATGAATTATCCGGACCGGGAGGTTATCGTGTCGGTTTATCACGCCCTTCTCCAGAAACTGGAAGATCCGATCTGGCTGACCTATCGGGAGATCGGCCTTCTGTGCAATCCCCCTACAGAGGAAATGGCGGTCTCCTCCTCCCTTAAGATTCTCGAAGAGGCTGAGGTGGTTCACCGCCTCCATCGCTATGAGAACCTGGCTGAGCTCTACTTGAAACAGAGACCGAAGGAGATCCTAGACGGAGTTTCAAAGAAGTCACCATCCAAAGTAGCTCTCATCGAATTTCTGGCCGACCATTACACCGAGGAAGAACTTCTTGAGGGGATACAGTTCCTTCCTGATGAAATGACCGAAAAGGCTAACCTTTCCAAAGAAACCTTCAGGAGGGTGATGGGCGAGATGGAAGAGCACGGAGAAGGAACCTACATTCCCCCTTTCCGTGGAAGGGGGGTTCGCCTCCTTTCGCGTATGGCGCTATCAGAGCTTCCCATCAACTTTGAAACCCTTCAGCTCAGAAAAGCCCATCAGCTTGAGAAACTAAACCGGATAATGGATTACGGCACTTCCAGTCGATGCCGGAGGGCCTTTCTTCTTCAGTACTTCGGGGAATACTTCCCTTCTCAGAACTGTGGGGGATGCGATCATTGTCAGAACCTGAAGGTTAGACCAGCGACCGAAGAGAACATGTCCGATCCCCTTCTCGCCATAAAGATCTTAAGTGGCGTGGCCCGTATGAAAGGACGTTTTGGCCTGGGCATGGCTGTAAAGATGCTGACCGGCTCTAAAGAGAGGGCGATAATCAAATTCAAGCTGGACCGGCTTTCAACCTACGGACTCCTTACTGAATTCACCCAGGAACAGGTTGAAAATTGGATCCAGGAACTTTTGAACCAAGGCTATTTGAAGCAGGAGTCCGCCACATTGGGGGAGAAGAATTACAGGGTTCTCCTTCTCACCCCTCAGGGGTGGGAAGTCATGAAAAAAAGGGGAAAGATTCCGCTCTCTCGACCTCCAAGAAAGGAGATCAAGGAAGGGAGGCTGGAAGGTGAACCTGACAGAGGCCTCTTCGAAGACCTGAGAAAACTGAGATTGGAGCTCGCTCGTGCCGAAGGATTGCCTGCCTACTGCATCTTTCAGGATCGTACCCTGCAAGAAATGGCGAGCAGACTTCCCGATAGCCGGGAAAAGATGATGGCGATCGTCGGGGTGGGAGAGATCACCTTCAGGAAATATGGAAGCGCTTTTCTTGACCTAATTTCGAAACGGAAAAGACTGGAGGAAGGGTGTGTCACCCTCAAACAATGAAAATAGTCGGATTGTTTGGGTTAAGGTTACGGTTACGAAGCCCGTTTTGGCTAACGGTAACGGTTAGGGTTACGAAGCCCGTTTCGTCAAAGGTCAACGGTTAGGTTAAATAAAGAAAGCACGTTTGAGAAGAGACGATAGACATTACGTTTCAACAATACGGGCATCCCTGCCTACCGGCAGGCAGGCTTGCCGTTACCGTCAGACGAAACCTATTTTCTGGGCAGCAAAGGAGATTGAACATTGATCAAGGTCGGAGACCTCATTGAGATCCCTGAAATTAAGACGGTGATCCAGTTGAAAGATATCGAGGAATCGAGTCTCAGGCAGATGATCCTCGACTCCTTCGTCGTCACAACGGAGGTCATGAAAAACCTGGAGATGATCCTTACCTCTCTCTCCAAACCGGAAGGAAAGGGAGCCTTTCTGAAAGGCCATTTTGGGTCAGGAAAGTCACACTTCCTCAGCATCCTGAGTTTACTTCTTCGCATTCCCGATTCCTGGCATGCCCTGCTCTCTCAGGAACCATCCCTGGATTCTTTTCAAAGAGATCTTCAGTCCCACAGATTTCTCGTCGTCGAGATCTCCCTGATCCAGCATCGGGGAACGGAATTCCTGGAGGACATCTTCCTCAAAGAGATCTTCCGGAAGCTTTCCCTTCAAATCGGGAAGGCTTTTGAAGGGGCGGAATCGAGGCATGAAACTTTTCGGGAGATCAGAAAGGCGCTGGGAGACCTTGGCTATTCAGGGCTGGTCTTACTGGTCGACGAACTTTCGGAGTTTCTCCGATCCAAAACGGATGCCCATGCTTATCAGGAGGATATTCGATTTATTCAGTATCTCGGAGAAGAAGCCTCCTCCTTTCCCCTCTGGATCGTTGCCTCCCTTCAGGAATGGATTGAAGAGACAGGTGAGATCCATCAGGACACCTTTAACAAGATCAAAGATCGTTATCACCTGCGAATTACCCTGGGGCGTGCCCACATTGAAGAGCTGGTCTCCCAGCGCTTGATCCGTCACCGGCCAGCGGCGGAACAGGAGATCCGCAAGATTTACATGTCCCTCAGGCGTTATTTTCCTTCCTTTCCAGTGGACGAGACGAGGTTTTTGAAGCTCTATCCAGTTCACCCCGCAACGGTCACACTTCTCGATCGTTTGAGGCCGCTTTTCTCCGAGCACCGTGGCGTGGTCGACTTCATTCATTACAGGCTGAAAGGGGATGCAGAACGGGGAATCCCCACTTTTCTCGACAGGCCCGCTCAGGACCTTCTCGGTCCGTCAGCAATCTTCGATCATTTCCTCCACCGCATCCGGGAGATGGCAGAAACACAACCCTTCGTGGAAAAGGGCTTTGACTACTACCGGGATGAGATTCCCCAGATTTTTGAAGATCCGGACCAGCGGAAGGTAGCCTTCGAAGTCGTGAAACTCCTCATCCTGTTCGCCATCTCGCCGGTGAAGGTCAGGTATACGGCACGCCAGATGGCAGAGATGATCCTCTTCAGAGTGACGGACTTAGAAGCAGAGATTAATTATCAATACTTCCGGGATATCCTCGAGCGTCTGGTGAAAGAGACTTCTCATCTTTCTGTGACACCCGGCAAAGATCCTTTGGACGACCAGTTCTCTATTGCGCTCCGGGCTGACATTGCAGGCATCGTGCGGCGAAAGATTCAGCAGGGAGTCATGGAGATCTTTCCGGGGGATCGCCGCCTCTTTGAGCGGCTCCTTCCCTATGCTGAATCCATTCATCTTCCTTTTGTCGGATGGGCCGAACAGAGGGAGCAGAGGGTCTCGACCTCCTGGGAATATACCCGCAGGAGCGGAATCATTCTGCTGCGTCAGATCGACGAGTTCTTGCTCGATGAGGCAAAGGCCCGGGCCGAGGAATGGAAACAGGCAGAGGAAGATTTCTTCATTGTCGTCGGGACCACCCATCAGGTTGAAAGGCAGTATCAACACCTTCGCGATCTTCTCCTTCCCCACCTCAGGGAGAAGGTTCCGGGGCTCTTTCTCTTCTGGATCCCTGCGGAGATAAAAGAAGAAGAGGAGTCGTGGATGAAAGAATTTCTTTCGGCGCTTCTCCTTTCTGAACGCACCCGGCAGGAGTCTTCGGAGTCCGGCCTCCCGGCGCAGGAATTCCTACAGACCTTCCTTCAAAACGGGAGGAAGAGACTGGGAGAGATTCTGACGAAGGCCTATTTTAATGGCCTCCTGCTCTGGGACGACAGGCAGATCGAACTTTCTGCCTATGGATATCTCTCCCAGGAGAAGTTTCTCCAGGAGTTCGTTCCTCTGCTCCTTTCCCGGAGGTTTCCGAAGCACCAGAGGGTCCATCCTTACCTGGAGGCTTTGGCTCCTACCACGGTCCCCAATCTCTTAAGAGATTTCTTTGCTACCGGAACCCTGGAGGTGGATGAGCGGACTAAATTCGGCCTCCGCACCATCCTTGATGGACTCCTCAAGCCCATGGGCTTGATCAAGAAGAAGGGAAACCAATATGTCCTTCATGTCGATCCCAGAAGCAACGAACTGGCAGGGTACTTTCTTTCTCTCCTTGAAAAAGGCCCTCTTTCTCCAGAAACGCTTTACTGGTCTTTCCGAAAGGGTGACTACGGGCTGCTGAGGCACCAGTTCGAGGTGCTCATCTTCGCCCTTTCCTTCTCGGGCAATATCCTTCTCCAACAGGGACAGAGAAAAAAAGGGCTGGAGGATATTTCACGCAGTGGCCTCCAGGGGGTGACAGCGATCAGTAAGGGAGAGATCCTCGGTGATGAAATCAGGCAAACCATCCCGAACCATCCGCTCATCCCGGAAAAATTCCGAAAAGGCCCTTTCACCTTGTCTTCGCAGGAAGCCCTCTGGGTGGAGATAAAATCAAGTAAGGAAAAGGAGGTCGGGTCTCTCCAGAACCTCGTCCAGAGAATCCAGTGGGCCTCCTCATTTCAAGCCTTTAAACATCTTCCCTGGGACTCTTTCCGTCGGGAGGTGGAAGATGTGCTTGGCCAGTGGGAAGAAGTGAAGGTGAGTTTTCCCCCAAGGGAGGGACTAGAGAGGTTCCTGTCGGCCGCCGCAAAGGAGCCTTTCCTCCCGGAGAAGCTTGGCCGCCTGGAGGAGGTGAGGGCTTTCTTCGATCATGCCGAAAGGCTTGTCTTCGTCTATCAATATCTGAGCGACCCGCGCCTTTCGCTTCCTGACCTTCCAGCTTACCGAAACCTCAGAGATGAGAGGACCGAAATCCTTGCTTTCTTTGAAGCTGGAAATATTTCGATCGAACACGAGGCGATCCAGAAGGTTCTTGACCGTTTCCAGGATTTCCGGGGGAAATACATCCAGGTATATGCCGAAGCCCATCGCCGGGCCCGCTCCGGTGAACAATTCGTCCCTTACGAGAAGATTCGTCGTTCCCGGCGCTACCTCCTTCTCGCAAGGCTCGATCAACTCGAGATGATCTCCGTCCATCACAACCGCAGCCTTGTGGATCGTGCGCTGACAGCGGTCCTTTTTTCTGAATGCAATGCCTCTTCCGCCGAACTTCTTCAAAGCAATCCCGTCTGCTCCTGCGGGTTTCTTCTGACCATGGAACCTAAGTTCCCACCCCTTCGGGAGATCGAAGAGGCGGTTGACCTCGGCATTCGGGAAACGATGGAAGCCCTGAACTCCACAACTCACCAGGAGAAACTTCTCCCTTACTTGAAGGGGCTTGAAGAAGTCGGCGAGAAGGAAAAGGCTTCGGCCGTTAGAAGTGTCCTCAGCCTTTCTCCCGAAGAGGGCGAAGACTTTCTTTCAAGACTTGACGAGGCCTTGACTCCCTTAGCTATCCAGGCAATCAATGAAGCTTTCAAGGGAAGGGTCGTTGTGGTCAGACGCGATCTTGACCAGCTTTACGGAGCCCTCATTCGCCGAAAATATGGTCTTCCTCAAGTCCGAAAGATTCTCCGCGAATGGTTAAAGGATGACGAAATTTCCGAAGGGACCTTCGTTCACTTCATCGGCAAGGGAGAGACAGGAGGAGAGGCTCAGGGGCAGGAAAGGTTTTTACCGTTCATCCAGGCTGAATCCCCTCATCTCTTGCCTCTTCTTCAAGAGGAGGGCCAGGCCATTTTTAAGAAGGCGCTCCTTTTTTCTCTCTGGATCGAAGGACACGAAATCTCGCCCCGTCAACTTGTTCCACTCTTTCCCTTCCTCCAGAAGGGAAAGGAGGGGAGAGGGGATCTCTTGATTCAAGAGCTATCCGGAGCCGCAAGACTCCTCCGCCAGAAGGAGCCCGATCTCTTCGAAAGGGTCGTTCAGGAGGTTGAAGAAGCAGGAGGAATCTTTCCTGAGGTATCAAGGCTTCTCGAGGGAGAAAAGGCTATTGATATTTTCTGCCGGGAGACCATCTTCCCCTTTATCCTCCGGGAAACGTTTGAAAAGATTCTGGCCGCTCCAGAGGAGGAGAAGGAGGGAGGAACAGTAACTCCTTCGGAGGATTCGAAGCTCCCATCCAGAACGCTGGGATTTATTAAGAAACAGACAGAGATGGTCAAGGGGCTGAAGGATTACGATACCCTACGGCAAAAGCTTCTCACCCTTAAAAGAAGGCAGAACAACCCGCCTCAGGACTTCCAGAAATGGGAATCTCTCTATCTCCAGCATTTAAGCCCCCTCTCTTTCCTTTTTTCCATATTCCCATCCCGGGTCGAGCGGATGGAAATCAGCCTTCCCCTCCCCGCAAAGGATCGATTGGAGCAGGCTGAAGACTTGAACCGTTCCTTCTCGGAGAAATTTTCTGAATTCTACCGAAACGCCCTTCCTTTATGGGAAGCGGGAAAAGCGAAAAGGCCGAAGATGATCGAGGATCTTGAGAAGGCAAAGATCCCGCAGGGGGAAAAGAAAATCTTTGTTCTCATGGATGGGATGCGTTGGGACTTGTGGGAGTATCTGAAAGAGAATTTCTTCGCCTCCATGGCCAATCAGGTCCGGATCGTCCAGGAAGGTGCCCTCTGGGCGCATCTTCCGTCAACGACGCCCAGACAGATGGAGTTTTTCACCGGCGAAAAAAAGCTTTGGAAGATCGGCGGCATCGATGAGAGGGTCCATACGGAAAGAGGGACCCTTGAATATCTCTTCCGAAATATCCTTCAATTCCTGCAACTTGATTTTGCGGTACGACTCAGGGAGCTTCCAAGCGGGACTCAAATCATACTTTTTTCAGATCACGCGTCCCGTTACATTCATGGAGAGGCCTCACCTTTTGAAATCATTGTTCCCTGGGCATCGGTCATGAAGATTCGATGATGGTTAAAAAATCCTCTATTCCACAAGCGTAAAAGGGGAACCAATGGCAATCACTCTTAAAGATAGACTCTCTCATTTGACTTATCGAGAAGCCTGCAAACTGCTCGGACCGGAGGGAGAAAGCCTGATCAAGCAAGGGGGTAAGTATCCCATTGAGCTTGACGAACGGATTACCTGGGGGGATAACATTCTAAAGCTCAATTTAGGGGAAGCCATTGTAACAATCTTTGCCGTCCCTGAAGGCCCCAAATCTCTTCGTTTCGCCTGCAGTACATGCACGATTCCATGTGAACATGTGGGCGTCGCATTCTCCTTTATCCTGGAGGAGAAACTGTTCCTGGGACTCTCGGCACCCCCTGTCGAAAGAAGGCCCGTCGAAAGCCTGAGCGATGAGGAAATGATCCGGCAGGCCATCGATGAAAGAAAGGAGCGGGCCCAAAGTGAGAGGATGACGTTAAAGTCCGCGAACAGTGCGGAATTATGGACAGACTATACCATCACCAGTCATTCTTCAGGCAAAAGCTACCGTGTTGCACTAAGGGGTTGGAAAAGAGGAGATTCCTATTGCTCGTGTCCCGATTTCAAAAAAAATACCCTCGGTACATGCAAACATATTATGCGCGTGATAGAAGAGGTTAAGAAAAGATTCAGTAAAACCGTAAGGGAGAAACCCTATGAGATTGAGGGCATAAGTGTCCATCTTCATTACGGTGCAGAGACTGAACTTCGAGTGCTCGTGCCGGAAAACCTCGATCGCAGGCTCATCACGATTATTCGCCCTGTTATGAACAAACCGATCAGAGATGTGAAAGAACTCTTACAACGAATCAAAGAGGTGGAACAACTTGGACATGAGGTCACCATCTATCCGGATGCTGAAGAGTATATCAACATGGCTCTGTACCTTGACCGGATAAGGGATAAAGTCATCGAGATCCGGAAGGATCCAAAAGGGCACCCCCTCCGAAAAGCACTTCTCAAGGTTGAGCTGCTTCCTTATCAGCTTGACGGCATTGCCTTTGCTGTGGGAGCGGGAAGGGCTGTTCTTGCCGATGACATGGGGCTCGGCAAAACCATCCAGGGAATAGGGGCGGCCGAGTTGCTCTCTCAGGAGGCTGGGATTTTGAAAGTCCTCGTCGTCTGCCCTGCCTCCTTGAAGGGCCAATGGCGATTGGAGATTTCACGGTTCTCAAGCCGCAGTTACCAGCTTGTGCTCGGATCGGCCAAAGAAAGAGCTGCTCAATATGATAACTCCTGCTTTTTCACGATCTGTAACTACGAGCAGGTTCTCCGGGATCTTCTCCAGATCGAGAAAGTGAAATGGGATTTGATTATTTTGGACGAGGGACAGAGAATTAAGAATTGGGAGGCCAAGACCAGCCAGGTCATCAAGGCCCTGAAGTCTCCTTTTGCCCTGGTTCTCTCTGGAACCCCTCTTGAAAACCGGCTCGATGAACTCTATTCCGTTGTGGAGTTTATTAATGATCGACGCCTTGGACCCGCATTCCGTTTTTACAATCGTTACAGAATGGTCGATGAGAAGGGGAAAGTTCTTGGATATAAAAACCTGGACGAACTGAGAGAAAGATTGAGGCCTGTTCTCCTCCGCCGGACGAGAAAAATGGTGATGTCGGAATTGCCGCCGAGGGCTACGGAAATCAGGAGGATTCCTCCCACGGATGAACAGTTGGTTCTTCATAACGCCCAGATGAGGATCGTCAAAACGATTATTTCCAAGAAGTACATTTCCGAGATGGATCTTCTCCGATTGCAGAAGGCACTGCTGATTTGCAGGATGGCTGCAAACAGCACCTTCCTGGTGGACAAAGTGCCTCCCGGCTATTCCAGTAAACTCATGGAATTCGAAAATCTTATCGATCAGTTGATTGAAGAGGAGGATCGAAAGATTGTTCTTTTCTCGGAATGGACGACCATGCTTGGCTTGATTGAGCCCCTTCTGGGAAAACGAAAGGTCAGATTTGTGAGGCTCGATGGCTCCATCCCGCAGAAGAAAAGGCAAGGGTTGATTTCACACTTCCGAAAAGACCCGGACTGCAAATTCTTTATCACAACGAATGCGGGAGCCACAGGTCTCAATCTTCAGGCTGCCAATACGGTCATCAACGTGGATCTGCCCTGGAATCCTGCTGTCTTGGAGCAAAGGATCTCCCGTGTCCATCGGATGGGACAGAAGAGACCGGTCCAGGCGTTTCTCCTTGTCACCGAAGAGACGCTGGAAGAAAAACTATTGGGAACTCTTTCTGCAAAACATGAACTCGCCCTGGCTGCGCTCGATCCAGATTCGAGGGTGAAGACAGTCAATCTCGCAAGCGGCATGGATGAGTTGAAAAGGAGATTGGAGTTGCTTCTTGGAACAAAACCAGTTGTTCCAATCGATGAAAGTCAGAGAGCGGACGTGGAAAGGGAAGCGGAAAGGATGGTGCAGAGAGAAAAGATTGCAAGTGCCGGTGGCCAGCTTCTGGGGGCAGCTTTCGCATTCATTGGTGAGATGTTTCCGAAGGAAGAAGGAGCTGAGCAAACCCTTCGACTGGCGGAAACTTTTAAGAACCGGCTTTCTGAGTGCCTGGAAAAGGATGAGAATGGCCGCCTGAAAATGATTATTACCCTTCCAGACGAGTCTGTCCTGAACAATATGGCAAAATCGCTTGCCCAGATCCTTGGTTCTGGTTGGAATCAATGAGATTTCTGAAAAAGTCGAGAAATCTCTGATTACGCTGATTAAGAACCGATTACACCGATAGGGGATGCATAAGAGGCGGTGTTTATGAAGATAAAATATTCAAAGAAAGCTGATATTCTTTTAATAGAACTTAAGGATGGAACTCCTGTAGATTCGATAGATTTAAAGGAAGGGGTTATTCTCCATCTTGATAAAGAAGGGTTGCCACTTGAAATCG
>SMTZ1_10004556_pt1 | contig 13921 bp, 14 predicted proteins | sample DeeMarSWOR136_30_FD_25667 | JGI IMG/M metagenome (IMG submission 25667) | reverse complement strand
ATAACTTATAACCCTTCGGTGGCACAAATAAGTCTTAAGGGTAGGGCTCACGTTGTTGGAGATAAAGAAGAGCTAAAAAAGATACATAAAGCTCATAAAGAACAGAAAGTCTCGCCCATTATTATGCAGACAATTTCCAACGTTGTGTTTTTGGAATCTGTGCTCATTTCCAGAACACTTCACATCCCCCCGCCTATCCCACTTCCAAAAATACCCTTAGCCACGGGAAAAAAGAAGGAACCTGAACCACGATATAGGGCATAAACCAGTTTTTCTTACCTATTTTAGGGGCACATACATTGACGACCTAGAAGCGCCGATGCCCGGCTGCCCATGTCTCACAGGCTTGTTAGTGACCGCATATTCCCCAAGATAATGCCCAATCATTTGAGGTGCTACCTCAACAGTAGCAAATTCTTTCCCACTGTGAAGGAGAATGGTCACGCCGACCATTTCAGGAAGAATGATCATGTCTCGAGCGTGCGTCTTAACTATTACACTTTGCCCTTTGTCCATAGCTGCCTTTGCATCTCTGATATTTCTCAGAAAGTTTTGTTGCTCCATTGTAAGCCCACGTTGTAGACTTCTTCGGTGACGGGAGGGGAGTAAGCGTATAAACTCGTCCATGGAAAGACTTTGCAGTTGTTCAAGAGCATATCCTCGGTAAGTAAACTCTTTGGGCATTCTGTTCTCGCCTACTCAATCTTCTTTAGAGGTATTTATTAACCTTTTTTGCAGTCATTATCTTCTTCTCTTCTTTTTCCTACCTGCTCCTCTAGCTGCAATTAAGCCCACCTTTTTGCCAGGCGGTGCACCCCGCGCGACCGTAGTAACCTTGCGACCACCTCTTTTGCTACTTCCGTAGGGGTGTGCAGCAGCAACCATAGCCTTTCCACGCGTTCGTGGATATTTTTGACCTTTTGCTTTTTTCTTGCGATATTTTGCGCCCGCTTTGAGGAAGGGTTTTTCGAGGCGTCCAGCTCCAGAGACTATGCCTATAGTGGCGCGACATAGGTCGTTTATGTATTTTGTTTTTCCGGATGGAAATTTTATCATAGTTCCTTGCGGGGTGTGGGCGACAAGGGTTGCGTATGTTCCAGAGGAGCGAGCTATTTTTCCTCCATCGCCTGGTGAAAGTTCTATTCCACATATCATAGTTCCCTCTGGAATTTCACGTAGAGGAAGAACGTTACCTATATCGACTGGTGCTTGGCTACCGATTTGGATTTGCTGTCCTTCATATATGCCTTCAGGAACTATGAAGTGATAATCCTGTTTCGTTTCGAGTTTTATTTTGGCGAGGGGTGTGCCACGTCCGGGTTCATGGAAAATCTCTTCCACCATACCTTTCATGGTGCCCTCTATTTGCTCATTCTTTAGTGAGGGGTATTTGGCTGGAGCTATCCTTTTTTGTGTGGAGGCTTGGAAGGTTGGTCCTCCGTGTCCTCGCCGTTGCACTCGAATTCGTTTTCCCATTATTGTGACCTGCCGTCTATGTGAGAGACGGGTGGCGGTTTAAATGCTTTACGATACAAGAAAAGCTTGTATGTTCTCATTTCCTATTAGACGCTGAGTTGCATGTTTCGAATAGGCTAAAGACATGTTGAACTTTTAAGCTCCAACAACGATTTTAGTTCGGAGCATGAATATCGTGGAGATTGCAGTTGTTTTCTTCACCGTCGCAGCTATTATGGCTCTGAGTGTCATAGGAGACCTAGTATCCCGCAAAGTCCTGCTTCCTAACGTTATCTTATTAATTGTAACAGGAATTATTTGCGGGTCAGTGTTTAATCTTTTCAATCATGAAGCATTGGTCGCAGTGGTACCTTTTCTTGCTCCCCTTACAATTGCCTTCATCGGTTTCAACGCTGGATTACATATGGATCTCTATGAAGTGTTAGCGCAGAGTCGAAGGGCAGTGTTTCTGTCGATTTTTGGTTTTCTTCTCAGCACAATTGTTGTCGGAATTCTTCTTCACTTTGTATTTTCCATCAGATGGGCTTATGCACTATTGCTTTCTTCAGCGTGGGGCGGAGTGAACACAGCAACTGTCAGCGTCGTTTGCAAACACCTGAAAATCGGAAGAGAATCTTTCACAACCTTGACAATGTCTTCTCTTATTGATGACATAATCGTTTTAGTTTCTGCGTTGACGCTTCTGAATTACATAACTTTAGGAGGGTTGGTTGTTCAAGAAATTTCCTTAGAGCTAGTAAGGAATCTATCTATTTCAATCTTCTTAGGTGTTACTGTAGGACTTGCCTGGTTATACCTCCTATATTTATCCAGAAAAACTGAATATACTTACACATTCATGTTAGCGGCCATATTAGGAGTATATTCAGGAACCGAGCTGCTCGGTGGAAGCGGAGGAATCGCGATTTTCCTTTTCGGCTTGATTCTAGGAAATTCTCGGTCTCTCGCAAGTTCTTTAAGGATGCGGGTTGAAGGTGACGAGATGTTTAAATTAAAAAATTCGATAGGGAGATTTCATTCAGAGCTAACGTTCATTCTAACTACTTTCTTCTTCACTTTCGTCGGACTCATTTATGTGTTCACAGGTGTCTCGGAGTTGCTCATTGGATTGATTATTAGCTTATTACTTCATGGAACACGCTTAATAGCAGTCAAAGTAGGCACTTGGAAAAGCTCATTAGCATCCCATTTTCCAGCCATCGGACTCATCGTAGGCAAAGGTGTAGCTTCAGCCGCCATGAGCACTCTGCCCCTCGCCTACGGACTTCCTGACGCTGAAATGTTCTCAAGCGTAGCATTAAACGTAATACTCTTCACCAACATAATCTCAATAATACTCCCAGTTCTAGCCTACAGAAAAAAGAATGGAAAGCCGGTATAAACTAAGACTTTTATATAGCTGAGACTTAAATCCGACATACAACAATAAATAAAGACCAATTATTGAAAACTATGAAGGGGACCTAAAAATAACAACCAACAGACCCTTTATCTCAATAATAATACCCACCTATTGCGAAGAGAAACACATCGAGCGATGTCTAAAAAGCATCAAGAAACAGAAATTCGAAAGGGGCAAAATCGAAATCATCGTCGTAGACAGCAACAGCCCAGACAACACCACGGCAATAGCCCGAAAATATGCTGACAAAGTAGTGAACGTAAAAAAGCGCGGTGTCAGCAAAGCCAGAAACATTGGAGCGCGGAAAGCGAAAGGAGAATTACTGATATTCTTAGACGCAGACACCGTTTTAGGTCCTAAATTTACAACCAAAATGCAAGAAAGCTTTGCCAATTCTAACGTTGTCTATGTTTCCAGCGCACTTGTAGGCCTCGAAAGATCAGGAATAGTGGACAGTCTGTTCAAGTTCTTTCATTACGGTCTAGTAAACAAAATAGCAGCATTAACTGCACATTTAGGATTCCCCCTCTTCCCAACAGTGTGTTGTGCCTGTCGAAAACGAATTTTCCATAAAATTGGAGGATTTGATGAAAGCTTAGCTATAGCTGAGGATCTAGTTTTCTCTTTAAAAATAGGAAAAGTTGGAAAATGCTTGGTTAATAAAGAGGCAAAGGCTTACACCTCTTTAAGACGGATCAAAAAACACGGACGAATGAAGAACTACTTCATCTATTTCAGAAACTATCTTAGAGTCTTCATGTTGAACCAAAAACCTTGGATTCACGACTTTCCTCACACAATTGAAGTATGAAAAGTGGATGCGTGCGCTTTCTATTTCTTGGCAACTATCAACAACTCTGGAAACAGCGGTGCAGCCCTTTCCGACTTTAGGAAAAAAGGGATTGTCTTAAAAGCGTAGGAAATTAGTCCAAAACATTTCTCCACTCTCAACCCATTCTTTGCTAACATGTTTTTCCATTCATTGAGCCGAAAGTCGTTTGTGTGAGTCTCGTCTGCTAGTCCTACATGTTTACAGAGATGCCAAATTGATGGGTTCGGTAATTGGAGAAGCAGAATTCCATGTTTCTTTAGAACTCTTATGATTTCCTTTAAACATTGTTTAAGATGATGTATGTGTTCTAGAGTGTCTATAACTGTTATTATGTCAAAGGCTTCGTTTTTGAAGGGGACATTTGTTGCGGAGGCTTTTGAAATGTTGCCGTTGCAGTATCTTTTTGATTTTTTGATTGCAAATTGAGAGATGTCTATTCCGTAGGATTCGAAGTGTTTGGAGGTTGCATTTACTAGTAAGCCATAGGCGCATCCGATGTCTAGGAGCGTTCCGTTGTTTTTGTAGTTTTGGAGGAGTCTTACTATTTCTTGCCAGTGGGGGAAGTTTTTGAGGTTTTCGTAGTTCCCGATGGTCCACCAGTAGTTGGAGTTTCTGCCTTCAAAGTAGGCTTTGTCGTAAGGGTCTTCGTTTATCGTTTTGTTCACGCTCGGTTTGTGTGGTTATATGGATGATAGTGAAATAGTTTGGGTTGTTTTGTGTGTGCCTAGGTGCAGAGACTAGACCGTCTTATTAGAGACCAAATATGAGTGTTATTGGTTGGGTGGTTTCTGATTCTTTAGGTTTTTTGGGTGGGGTCGTGTTGGTGTGTTTTTTGTGGAATATGGCGGTTAGTAGTGTTGTTGTCGCGAGTAGTGTTAGGATAATGTTTGATGGAAATTCTGGGATTATTGTTATTTCTAGTGTTGAATGTTCGTAGGCGATGTATATCCATCTGTGGGTGCCGTTGTCAGCGAGATTGTAGTTGACGTAGTATGGTATGTTTCGTTCATTAAGGCGTGGGGAATGCATATTCTGCAGAAGCCGAATGTTTGATATTTGGCATAGAACTTCTTGAATCTTTCTAGACGCAAGCTCTAGGTTACATATTACTTAAGTTTGTCACGAAATTTTTCTCGTAGCTTAGCGATTTTTGGCGAAATAACCAGCTTGCAATAGGATTGTTCAGGGTGATGTCGAAAATAGTCTTTATGATAATCCTCTGCCTTATGGAAGGCTTTGAACGGTTCAACCTTCGTTACAATTGGGCTATTAAAAATTCCTGCTATATTAAACTCCTCAATAACCTTCTCGGCAATTACCTTCTGCTCTTCATTATGATAGAAGATCACTGATCGATACTGAGTACCTATGTCACCGCCTTGGCGGTTTAATGTGGTTGGGTCATGCGTTGCGAAAAATATCTCAAGTAACTCTCTAAAGGAAATGACATCAGGGTCAAAGGTTATTTGCACCACCTCAGCATGTCCTGTTGTCCCTGTAGAAACCTGTTCATAAGTCGGATTGGTCGCTTGACCACCCGAATAACCGGGCTCAATCTTCACCATCCCCTTTATTCGACTGAAAACAACCTCTGTACACCAGAAACAGCCACCGCCAAGCGTAACCACCTCCAAAAAACTACTTCCTCACATGAATCTTTCTAGTTTTGTCAATCCAATGATCTCTTCAAACTCTAACCCCAACGCATCTAACACCTGCTCAAAAGTAGACTGTAAATAGGCCACATACTTATCCACATCTACTTGACTATCTTTAGCAAATTGAACTGGCATTACGCTGACAACTTCTTTTTTATTTTTCCCCTTTTCAGCGACAATTCCTTTAGACTCTGCTTTCTCTGATTCTTCTTCTTGCCGTTTTTCAAAAATATATTCCTCTGGTTTAATCTTTACAAAGCTCACAAGGTCGCCAGCTTTCATCTCAAAGCCATTGTCCTGCAATATCATTGCAGCCATCACATGTTGGGGAGTAGTTTCATAACTATTAGGCGATGCCCCCAAAACTACATGAAACGCCAATGCATTCAAACGGTCCCACTTCTGCATTCTCAATGTTGTATACCTGTCCAAAACAATCTTCTTAATATCCTTCTTAGCCGCCTCGAACTCAGCCGAACTCCCTACCTTCCCCAACCTAGTCTTCATCTCATCAAAAGCATCCTTAATAAACTTAGGAATGTGCCGCTTCTTTCCCGTCAACCCCTTAACATCAACACTCCCATCCTCAAAAACGCCCAAATAATTCTTCTTCCGACTACTAAAAACCGCATAACGATACTCCTTATCCACATCCAGACTCATCCGCAACTCTCGCCTAGACCACTCCGCCAACTCCCTAACTTGCCCCTTACTAGGATTCTTCAAAAACACACTATCAGTATCCCCATACAACACCTCAATCCCCAACTCCCTCGCCTTCCCCACAATACGCGTCAAAGCATCCCTTGCAATCGCAGCCGTCGCTTCAGCCACAGGCGGACAATACAAATCAAAACTCTCCGCCCCAAAAACCCCATAACTCGCATTCAGAATTACCTTCAAAGCACTCTGAATAGCACCATACCAATTCCGTACCTCACTTGCCAACCCCTCATCCTTAGCCCGAGGCTTGTACCACTGCACCCGCAAATCCCGCAACGAACCGATAACCAAACTCTCCAAAGCTCTGTCCTGCCGACAAACCCAATGAGGAGTCCCAGGCACCAAATTACTCCTATCTCCCTTATGAGGACAACGAATAGTCTGATAACCCAAATTCCAAACCTTAATAATAGACGGATAAAGGCTTGCAAAGTCCATCACAGCTACATTGAAATGAACCCCAGGCACTGGCTCAACTACGATAGCCCCCTTATACTTCTTCCCCTTAATGATGGCCGTTGTCGTTGTCTTTCCCTTCAGAGCCAAAATATCCTCAGCATTAGGAATAAGCATACCAAGCCTACGATGCTCAAAATGCAAAAAATTCCGAATCCAACGCGAAACACCCTGTCGACTAACATCCTCCATAGGCATCTTACTAATCCGCGCCAGAACCAGAATCAATTTCATAGTCAAATCGTCATCAAAACTCGTTAACTTAAACGTGATGTCCGCATCGCGAAGGCAGTAACGGGCAAGCTCAGAATAGGTAAGCTCGGCAAAAGGCTTGTCCAACTCAATCTTCGCCACGCCAATCAAAGCCTTGCCCACATCATCCAAAGTGACGTCGCGATATTTGTTGCTGAAAGCATAAATCTGGATGGAGCGGTTGTAGAAAAACTTGTACAAGTCAATGTGCACGCCTCTTTTCAGCAAACAAACACGACGACCCACCTCGATAGGAATCTCCCTTCGCTTCATACCAAACTTTTCAGCTCTGTGCGCCAGATACCTCAAATCAAAATCGTCGCCGTTAAACGTAATGACGAAAGGATAGTCCCACAAAACTTCAAAAATCGCTTTAATCAAAGCCTCTTCAGAATCAAAAAACTCCACCTTCGTGTCAGGTTGTAGCTTTTCCACACCGTCTTTTGCTCCCTCTCTTCTTAACAGTAAGATTCTGTCATGGTCATCCGTTGAGACTAAAGAGGCGCAAATTACTTGGTATGGTGCTTCCTCGGGATCTGGCACCCGGGTGGCTACAGGTGAGAAAACTTCAATATCTAAGGCCACGCGTCTGAAGGGTGGTGCAGGATATTCCAGCAGGCGTGCCCAGCGTTCAATGTATTCTCTTTCTTTTTCTTCTTCGTTTTTGAATAGAGCTTGTATGTCTTTGACGGCGTTTTCCGCGAGGTCCACTTGTGCAAACGCGAGTTCTCCGTCGTTTATGGTGTAGAGCATGCCAGGCACTAGGTTAAGGTCGTAGATGTAGCATTGGTAGTATTTGATAGCGGCTTCCCATGCTTTGGCTTCTGGCTGTTCGGGGGCTGCGATTTTGGCATGTTCTTCTGGGATTATTTCTCTAAGGCATCCTCTGGGTCTGCCTCCGATGGCTAAGGGGTCTTTAGCTATTACTTTTGTTAGCGTTACAGTCTTGTCTAAGAGTGGGTCAAATTTTTCTACAGGTTCAAAACGGTCTAGACCTGGGTGTTTTTTTACTTGGTCTATTTGGTCTAGTTCGTAGGGGGATAGGTTGGTGAGGAGGTAGGGTTTGTGTCCGGTTGTGTCGTGCCAGAAGTAGATTTGTTTGGTTTTTGGTTCGTATAGCTTTAGCCGTGCTTTTCCTTTTTTGCCGTCGTAGGAGGCTGAAACGAAATATGATGGAGGGAGTTGTTTGGGGTCTTCTTTTTTGACTGCTCTCTTTTCTTTAGACTCTACAGTCTTTTTGGTTAGTTCATTTTTCTCCTTTTCAGTGGCAGGAGCCTGTTTAGAAAAGTCGTCTAGTCGCCTTTGTTCCGCCATCGTTTCAATTTTCCCAGCTACTGTATATGCGTGTTGAGCTTTAATACTTAGAGGTAGGTGTGATCTTCCCGCGTCTGCTTACAAACATAGAGGCTTTATACGCTATTACCAGTAGAAATATGAGACAATCGGTGAACAAGATGTTTAAGAGGATTAGTGCATTAGCCATTTACGTCACTGACTTGAAGGCAAAGAAGTTCTATACAGAGGTTCTTGGTCTCCAGCTTACTTCTGAGTTGGGACCTAACCTATGTTTTCTCAAATCCAAATCAGGGGGCATCAACATATATATGGAAGGCGGCAAGAAGCAGACCAAGACTGACAGTCAAACCTGTCGTTTAAGCTTCTTTTTGCAGACTGAAAACTCTGCATCGGAAACTTATGTTACACTCAAAGCTGCTGGCGTCAAGCTTCTTCAAGAAGACCCAGAACTAGTTGGTGACGACACAGCGTGTTTTAAGTTTGAAGATCCTGATGGGAACATCATTGGAGTTGCAGGAAAACCATAGAATGATGGATGCATAAAAAAGAACACGTCCGAAAAAGAAAGTATTGACGAGGAGAAATAGCTTGTTTGATTTGAAAAATGGTTTAGCTCAATTCGTCAAGAGCCTCGGTGCTTACGATATGCGGATTGCGGACCCGGGTGGCTTTGAGAATGCGGTGTTTGGTTGTCGTCCTCACGATGTCTGGGAAAAATGCAATTCTGTAATTGTCTTTGGTGTTTATGTAGGGTTCGACTATTATCGCTCTATACAAGTGGAGAACAAAACTCTTGGAGACCACAGAATTATGCACATTCTCCGAGATTGGATACAATATAAGGTCGCTGGGTTTCTTCAAGAAAAGGGGCACAATGCTATTGCTCCTACGGGTCTTTTTAACCGAGAAAAGCTAATTCATTGCCTGTCTTTGAAGCTTGCTGCTTACGAGGCGGGTCTCGGTGTTTATGGACGGTGCGGAATTATAATAACTCCAGAATATGGACCCAGGGTCAACTTTGGAGCAGTTCTCACAGACGCCCATATTGAAACAGATGAAAAACTTGCTAACTTTGATCCATGCCTGAATTGTCGATTATGCATCGATTCATGCCCTCCCAAAGCCATTCGGGAAAAGCCTAATCCGCCAAGAGGTCATAATCGAGACAAATGCGTCAATTTCGTTCTAAAATTGAGAGAGAAACTTGGCGACAAACAATTTCTCTGCGGATATTGCTACAACTTTTGCCCAGTTGGAAGAACAGACAAACCCGGTTTCAAGTTATCTAAATATAAAACCCTGCTGGATTTATCTGCTCAAGAAAGAAAACATCTAATCAATGAAGTTTTAGTTCAAAAAAAAATGAAATAGTGTTGTGTGTGTCAAGTGTTACGAGATGCATGGGCTCTAGCCATCGAAGCTCTATGCTGGATTGAACAGAAAAAAATGAGCGAAAGACTAGCTTTAATCAAAGCCTCAAAGGAGTTAAATGTTCAAAATTCAAGCGCAAGAGGTTTAGCCCACAAACTGGTCCTGGAAACTGTCAAAAGACAAAACTTCCTCGACTACCTACTAAACTATGTCTTAGAACCAAACTTTGTCAACAATTTCGACTCAGGCGTTCGCGCCTTTCTGCGTCTTTACGCCTATCAAACAAAGATTAGAGGAAGTGATAGCTATGAAAAAGCAGCAAGTATCGCTGGAATTGGTCGTTCCCTTCTAGGCTGGCGAAGGATGAAGGAGGCTGAAGAAGCTTTAGGCACGTTGCTTAGTATAGAGCCAAATGAAGTTTTTAAAGGCTTAAAAGACGCAGAAAAAGTGTCTCTGCAGACGTTTCAACCCCTCTGGTTTGTGAAATACTGCTTCAAACTGTTAGGTCGTTATGAAGCGTTACAGTATTTTAGAAGCATCCTTTCAAACCCCCCTACCTACATTCGGGTCAACACTTTGAAAGTGTCTGGAGAAGAACTGCTGGAAAAAATAAGAGACGAGGGAATAATCTTAGAAAAAGTGAGAGGGCTGTCGCATACATACAAGGTTGTAGAGCAAAAACAGCTTCTAACACGAACCTCTAGCTTCAAAAACGGTTCGTTCTACATCCAAGACAAAGCAAGTTGCCTAGCTGCGGAAGTAGCCGCTCCCACGAACGGTATGACGATGGTGGACGTTTGTGCAGCTCCTGGAGCCAAAACCACCTATTTCGCTCAGTTGATGGAAAATCAAGGTACAATCTTTTCCATAGATTATTCTAGGCGGAGAATGAAAGTTTGGAAACGTGAAGTTGAGAGGATGGGTGTAAAAATCGCCATGCCTATTATCGAAGACGCCTATAATCCTTTACCCCTTTACAATGTCAAGGCTGATATTGTTTTCCTTGACCCACCTTGCACTAGCACCGGAGCTTTCAGTCGACTGCCTTCAGCTAAGTGGCGGCTCTCTAAACGGTTAATGAAACGCATGGTTGATATCCAATGGAGAATGCTGAATAATTGTGCCGAGTTCGTAAAGGAAGGCGGGAATTTAGTTTATTCAACGTGTAGCATTACTCTAGAAGAGAATGAAATTTTGATTGAACGATTTTTGAAATGGAACCCTGACTTTACACTCATAGAAATCAACCCACGTATAGGGCTTCCAGGCCTACGAGGTCAAACAAATAGTCAACGTTTATATCCACACTTTCACGAATGTAACGGTTTTTTCATCGCTAAACTCACAAAATATGCTTAGCCTTTTCGGGCTTTTTCAATTCGGCACAAAGCTTCAAACAGTATCTTTGCGGCTTGAATCGCAGTGACTCCCATGTCGTAGGGTGGCGTCACTTCTACCAAATCTAAACCCACAATGCGGCTATCGCAAAGATTTGAAACTAGGTTTAAAAGGTCTTGAACAGAAAGTCCATCCGGTTCCGGGTTTTGCACAGCTGGCGCAAAAGCTGGGTCAAGCACATCCATGTCTACTGTTAAATAGATTCTTTTACAATTTTGCACAACCTTTTTGACGGCACTTATTGTTGCTTCTAATCCAATTTCTCGCATTTCTTTAGTTGTAAAATATTGTATTCCTCCTTCTTTTGCGTAGTCTAGTTCTTCTCTGCAGACAGCTCTAGTGCCCACTTCTACGAGTTTTTTGGGTTTTACTTGCTCGTTGAGCCGTCGCATGAATGTTGTGTGGCTTGTGGTTAAATCCATGTATTCATTGCGGAGATCTAAATGAGCGTCTAGACTTATCACCGCAGTATCTTTACCGCCTACACCCCGCATTGCGCCTAAAGTGATAGTGTGCTCTCCACCGATTAGTATGGGCATTTTTTTGGCTTTCAGCAAATCTTTCACAATGCCCTCTAGGCGTTTCAGAGTTGTCTCAATGTTGTTGCTGATATGGTGGTCGCCCAAATCATGGGTTTTTATGTCTTCTATATCTATGTTTGAGCGGAAACTGTAGGTTTCGATGTTTAGGGAGGCCTCCCGTATGGCAAGAGGTGCGAACCGTGCTCCTGTTCTGTAAGTGCTGGTTAAATCAAAGGGCACTCCGAAAATGATGTAATCAGCTTGTTCAAAGGGTTTTTGGTATCCACTGAAGACGGTGGAATGGGAGATATGGAGTTCAAAATTACTCATTTTCTATGTCACTTCAACCCAAATGCGTCATTTTTCTATGCTTTGTTTGGATGAAGGCTTTTTCTTGTGTTCGCGTGCCGCGTTATAAGCGAAAACTCGTGCGTGCTCCTTGGCAGAATCAAAGTGTTTTGACGTTTCCTGTTCAACTCTGTCGCCGCCCCATTCAGGCTTAGCTAGGCGAATCATCTCAAACAGTAAGCCATAAAAAGGTCGTTCATATCCTCGTTTATGTTTGTTAACCAAATAGATGACTACTTTCCCTGTTGGCAATCTGGCAATGCAGCCTCCCAGTTCCTCTCCTTCCTGAAGCCTTCCACGCTTCTTTTCCATCTCCACTATTGAGTCGTATATTGAAGTTTCAGGGTGTATGTAACGCACTTCTTGAAAGCTGAAGTTTCCAAAATGCTCTTCCACGTAATCTTTAAAGCCTTGAATCCATGGCGTCTGACTTTTTGGAGGCTCCACGTAAGCTTTGGGTTCTGCCATATTTTGAAATATGTGAAACTAGTTATTCAATTTTATCGTAAAATTTGCGACTGAGAGCACTCACTGGATGAAAGTAAGAAGCTAATTAAAGCGTGTTTTTCTCCTTTCAGAAAAGTTTAATCATACAGTCGTTGAACTGAAATAGCTCAAAAGAGAAAAATAGAAAAAGTAAGCGGGAAGCCCCTCATGAAATCCAATGTAATTCAAATGCTATCCAGCGTGGCGTTAGCTGCTTCTTTGCTTTTTATTCCAAATCTAGCTAAAGACCTCGGAGCTTCTGACAGCGAAATAGGTATGATTGGAGCGGCATATGGCTTAGCTGTATTCACTTCTTCCTACATTTTCGGTCGCGCTGCAGATTTCTACGACCGAAAACTTGTAATTCGTCTCGGTTTGCTATTTTCTACCTTTGCGGTTTTTCTTCAGGCACTGGCGGACCCGTTCTTTGTGGTTCCTCTGCTTTCTTCTCCGCTGCTTCTTGCTTTGGCTCGAGGTTTAGTGGGTTTTTCCCTTGGAATGTTTCCGCCTGCTTTGATAGCTCACGTTTACGAGTCTCGTAGTTCTCTTGGAAGGTTTTCTGGTTTCGGCGCTTTAGGCTGGTCAATTGGAACTTTTACAGCTGGTTTAATAGGTTTCTATTGGGGAGTGTTCATCTTCTCGTCAGGCTGTTTATCCTTGGCTTTTCTCTTGTCCTTAGGGCTTCCAGATGTTGAAAAGGTGAAACTTAGAGTTCCCTTTTTTCCAAAGACGCTTCTTAAAAAGAACTGGCGTGTTTATCTTCCCTTTCTCTTGCGTCATTCGGGCGCCAACTGCGTATGGATCATCTACCCTCTCTATATTGAAAGTCTGGGTGGCGACAAGCTCTGGACAGGTGTAATATATGCAGTGAACACCGTGACGCAGTTTGCTATGATGCAATTTGTAGACCGTTTTGAAGGAAAAACACTGTTAACCATAGGACTTGCGTTCTCTTCCATCACCTTTGTCACTATCAGTTTAGCTCAAAGCTTCTTACAGCTGATCCCTGCACAAATCATACTTGGCAGTTCTTGGTCATGCCTCTACGTGGGTTCGCTAGTCTACCTCATGAAACATAACGTGGAAAAATCTACTTCAAGCGGGATACTAGGATCATTGATAAGTTTATCTATGGTTATAGGCTCTCTCATGGGAGGAGGGCTCTCAAGTCTTTTTGGTTTCAGAGCAACTATGTACGTCGCCGCGGGGTTAACACTACTCGGGTTCTTTTTCTTCAAACTCTCTAACAGAAAGGCACCATAATGGTGTACACATGTTTTCCATTCAAAGCCTGTTCTAGACATGAAGCTCGCCTTTCAGAACAATCACCGCTTCTCCAATCAAATCAACTCTACTATTAGGTTTTAATCTTACAGCAAGCTCGCCCCCTCTTTTCGAAGCTTGATACGCCAACATCTGCCTTTTATTCAATAATTTAGACCAGTAGGGAGCAAGCACCGTATGAGCTGCTCCTGTGACAGGATCTTCATTAATTCCTACCCAAGGTGCAAAGAAACGTGAAACAAAGTCGTATGGCGGGCTTCCACCTGCTGTTACTATCACTCCCTTAATAGGTTTCTTTGTAGTTGCGGATTTCATAAGCTCATAATTTGGTTTCAGATTATAGACATCTTCTCCAGAGACCATGTGAATCAACAGTTTCTTTGTGTGTTCGCCATACTTGATTTTCTTGAACTCGCTG
>SMTZ1_10004555_pt1 | contig 13922 bp, 17 predicted proteins | sample DeeMarSWOR136_30_FD_25667 | JGI IMG/M metagenome (IMG submission 25667) | reverse complement strand
TAATCTTTTCAGGCTCTAAGCCAAAAACCTCTTCTAAGCTCTTTCTTACCTGATGAGCAATTATGTGACGATTAGCCCAGGCAAAATTAGCACTAGCAGCCATAGCAGCAAAATACTCCTTTGCAAGCTGAGAACCTGCTTTTGCATAGATTAAGTCTTTTTCTGGTAGGCTCTTCATTAATTCAGGGTCTGCCTCCTCCATTTTTCTAAGATAATCAGAGCACACCTGGTGCCCTAATCCTCTGGAGCCACAGTGAATCATAACAGTAACCTGGCCTTCTTGTTTTATTCCAAAGGCTTGTGCAACCTTTTTATCATAAATCTTATCAACAAACTGCACTTCAAGAAAATGATTACCTGCTCCAAGAGTTCCGAGTTGGTTTCTTCCTCTTGACTTAGCTTTAGGACTTACTTTACTAGCATCTGCTTGCTTCATTCTGCCTCCTTCTTCGCACCTCTCTAAGTCCTCTTTAAAGCCATAGCCATGCTCAACAGCCCATTCTGCACCGTCTTTAAGCACACCCTCAAGCTCTGAGTCGCTTAACTTGATAAAACTATGAGAACCAACACCGCTAGGAACATTCTTGAAGAGCGAGTTTAAAAGCTCCTTGACCTTGGGTTCTACATCTCCCTTATTCAGAGGGGTTGTGAGCAGTCTAACACCGCAGTTAATATCAAATCCAATACCTCCAGGACTAATACAGCCTTTTTCAACATCAATAGCAGCAACTCCTCCAATGCTGAAGCCATAGCCTTGATGAGCATCTGGAAGCATAATACTAGCCTTATATATGCCTGGTAGAGTCGCAACATTTACGCCTTGTTGCAGACTATTATCTTCGCTTAGTTTCTTAAGCAGCTTCTCACTAGCATAAATCTTGACAGGAACCTTCATCTTACCAGTCTTCTTAATAACAAAGAGATGATCATTCACTTTTTCTGGAGATATATTTTGCTCAGACATTTTACACACCTCTTCAGCTCTTTCTAAATGACCGTCGCAGCCTTTGTTTGCAACATCAGCCTTGTTTTGCTGATTTGCAATGGCGCGGCGAAGGTTTGCAAAGCAAACCGAAGTAGGGCATTTAGAAAGAGCCCTCTTGGTTTGAGAATAAGCAAGGGTTTAAAAAGCTTGCTAAAGATTAATTTATTATGTGTACATAGAATCAAGCTCTAGAAGCATGTTTTGAAAGCTCTTTTCATTAGTCCTTTTCTTTTCAACTTCTGCTCTGTTAAGCAGTCTTATTGGTTTTTCTTCCATAAAGCTCATGCCAAAGTCAAATAAGAACTCCCAGTTATTATTTTTCCATTCATACTCTATTTGTCTTGCTAATTTTATCACGTTTCTCCGCACTAACATTTGGTGATATGCAGGGTAAATAGGGTATTTTTCTGCTGTAGATGTTCCTCTTAATATATAATTAAAGATTAATTGTTCTAATGGTGTTAAACGCTTTTCAATAGCTTCTGAGTTTATAATAAACAAATTTTTGTTTAACATAAAGGTCATTCCTAGGTTAAACACGATTTCTTGGCTTGTTGGATTATAATAGAGCCTAACAGCATCTGCTTTTCTAATCACTTCCCTATGTTGTGAGTAAATATTTAAGCCTGTAAGATCCTTTTGGTTTGTGTCTCTTAGTGGGAAATATACTTTTAAACCATAGGATTCTATGAGTTCAACAGTCTGTGTTATATGTTCTTTTTCTTTCTTTGTAACTTCTTTTTCAGGGTAGATAAGAAATTCAAGATAATCCTTTTTATCTATTGTCATCCTCTTAAAGAACCTTGTATTTTATTTAAACCTTTCGCTTATTAACCATCAAAGAATAGTTACAGAAAATGGGTTTGAATATAAATGACTCTTTATTCAATACAAACCTTTATATACTTATAAATCATATATAGATAATATTATGGAGTTAAACTTTAATCAGATGATTAATGAGGTGAATGCTTCTATTAACAGATTCATTAAGCAGGCACAGGCTTATTTCAAGAGCCTTACTCAGTATGAACTATACGCCTGGATAGCTATGGGTGTTGGATTTATTCTTGTGTTAATAGCACTCATCACGTGGTAACGCCTAAAAAAGGAAAGACTTATATACTTTAATGCTTATATAAAGTAAAAAGAGGAGGGTGATATGTCCCATGGGACAGCAAGAGGTCTATGATTTTCTATGTAAGAATAAAGGCAAATGGTTTACTTCTAGGCAGATATCTGAAAAACTCAAGGTTAGTATTGGCTCTGTGACCATGTCATTAAAAAAGCTCAGAAAGACTAATCTTATTAAGTACAGGAATACTGGAAAGAGGAACACTTATCAGTATACTGTGGGTAGAAGGTAAGAATTAAGTTATTTTATTTCTTAACTCATTTCTTAACTCTATTCAATCGCAACGAACCTAGGTCTTTTACTTAGAAGCCTTGGAAGTGGTAATGGTTTGTATGGGAAGCCTTTGGTCTTCTCCTTTATCTCATTTATCAGCTCTTCCTTGCTTACAGCTCTTGTCTCTTTTTTATCTCTGATACGGACTTTTAGCTTAGTGCTTTTGAGTTCTTCCTCTCCTATAACAACAATATAAGGCACCCATTCCTTTTCTGCTTGCCTTACCCTCTTAGAAATAGTTTCTGTTTCATCATCAATATCAACCCTGATGTTCTGCCTGAAAATCTCATCTGCTAGTTCCAAGCATTTGTTAAGATGCTTTTCAGGGGATACCGGTATAAGCCTTATCTGGGTTGGGGATAGCCACAGAGGAAAATCTGGCACCTCTCCTTTTTTCATCTTTTCTGCCTGCATCTCTAAAAGAGCATAAATAACTCGTTCAATAGCTCCGCTTGGAGAGCAGTGCAATATAATTGGATGCTTTTTCTTGCCGTCTTTATCAGTGAAGTTAATATTATATCTTTCTCCGTTCTCTACATCAATTTGGTCAGTTGAAAGGGCTGCTGCTTTGCCCACTGAATCAATAATGTTAAAATCATACTTGAGCAGGAAATAGAATTTTCTCTCAGCCCATACTTCTAAGAGAACAGGTTTACCAAACTTCTTAACAAGCTCTTCTAATAATTTCTTATTTTTTTCATAAAAATCCTTGGTAACCCTAAGCCCCATCTCATAATTCTCAGGCAGGAGGTCACATCCTTTAAGTACATTCATGGATAGATCAAACCTTACTTTGAACTCTTCTTTTGCTTGTTTAAGATCTGCGCACATAGCATGTACATCAGGCATTGTAAAAGCCCTTAGCCTTCGCAAGCCACTTAGCTCTCCTGTTTGTTCTTTTCTAAAGCTATATCTAGTAAGCTCATAGAGTTTAAGAGGCAGGTCTTTGTAAGATATGATAGCATCATGAGCTATTAGGAATTGTCCAAAGCAGGCTGAGAATCGCAGGAAAAAAGTCTTTTTGTCACTAACAATCTGGTACTGTCTTGCAGGGAACTTATGCAGATATCTCTCAAAGGTTGGATGCTTCATGTCATACATTATCGGAGTTTCTAATTCAACTCCGCCGTACTCAACTACTTTATCAGTTACAAATTCTTCAAGCAGCTTCTTTATCAATCTTCCTTTAGGATAAAACCTTAGGTTCCCTGAGTCAGAGCCTGGCTCATAATCAACTAGCTCAAGTTTTTTCATCAGAGCAATATGAGATGGTTCTTTTACACTCTTTCTGTCTTTTTCTTTCTCATAAAAAGCAAATGTCTTGAGTTTTGGGTGCTTTGAAAAGTCAAACTTGCCAACATCATATAGTTTGCCATTAACATCCATGATGTACCACTGGCTTTTTAGTTTTTCCTCTGCTTTCACAGCTTCTGAAACCACTTCTTTTCCTGCTTCCTCTTTAGCTACTCCTTCAGGAACAAGAGTACTTGAGAGCTCTGATAAAGGGTGTCCTTTACAAGAGATGTTAAAGGCTTTGTACCATCCAAAAGGAGCTCTCTTAACCTTAAAGCCTGCTTTTTTGAGTAGTTCCTCGGTCTTCTTCATTATCTTAACAGCAGGGTCTGGTTTTGCAAGGTTAGGGCTTAGATGAGCATAAGGATAAAGCAATATATTTTTTGTATTAACCTGGGCACTATCCTTTTTTATCTCTTCAAAGGCTTTCTGAGCTGCGCCTAATATATTATTTTCATCAATCTTTTCTACTGCTGTGAAAACTACTAAGCACTCCTCCATACGGTCTTTTTCCTTGCCTTTAGCAACAGGCTCTGCGTTTTTAAGAGCCTTTTTCTTTGCTTCGTACTCAATAAAATTTGAGTGAATTAAAAGTAACTTCATTTTATATTCCTCTTCTGTATAAAATGAGTGTTAATATAAAAAGTTAACTGTTAAATCCCCTTTATATAGATTAAATTCAAAAGAATTAGGTAATCCTGAATAATATAATATATCTCTACTCTTATGACGACTCAGGTTTAAGCTTATTTTTTCTTCTTAAAAAGTCTTCCTAGAAAGCCTTTCTTCTTTGGTGGTTGCTTCTCAATAAAAGGTGTTTTCTTTGGCTTTGCTTTCTTAGTTGTTTTCTTCTTCAATGCTTTCTTCGTAATTTTCTTTTTTACTGGTTTTTTCTTCTTTTTAACTTTTTTTGTGGTCCTCAAACCCTGGACAGGCTTTTTCTTTAATTTCTTTTCGAGCTTTTTCTTTGCTTTTTTCTTTATTACCTTCTTTGGTTTCTTTTTAGGTTTCTTCTTAAGTTTTTTCTTAACCTTCTTTTTTGCTTTTTTCTTTGCTACTTTTTTCTTAATCTTCTTTTTCAAAGCTCTCTTCTTAACAGCCTGTTTTCTTTTAGCACGCTTTCTTCTTTCTCTTTCTTCCAGCACTACCTTGTCAAAAGCTGCTTCATAGATATCCTCTGTTTCCTCTTTCTTCTCCTCTTCGCTGTCATAACCCGCCATAAAAGCCTCTTCCTCAGGGCTTATCTCATCATTTTTCATAAGGCTTTCTCGCCCTTCGTCGTCATAAACCCCTACAAACTCGTCTTGTTCCTCATCTCCAGGGCTCATATAATTTTATCCCTTAAACAGGTTGTTTATAAAGTTTTTGGAAAGAAAAAGCTCGTCTTATTTCTTTACTTCTTTTTTATCATCAACCCTTCTCTCAGAGTGCTTAAGGGCTGTTTTTAGCAAGATGAGATTCTCTTTTTTTAGCTTGTCTATTCTCTCTTGTTTCCTTACCAGTTCTTCTTCTAAGTATTTTATCTTCTTTTTTAGAATAGAAACATGCTCTTTCTTTTTACTCTTTTTCTTCTTTGTCACTGCTGATTGGGAGGATTATCATATTTTAATATTTTTTCGTGTTCAGTGAAATTCTTTCGTTTTTTCTTTGCAAGGCTTTATTAAGGAGGTATTATATATTATTTTTGATGAAGGCAAAAAGTACGAAGCTGCTAATTCTAAAGAACTTAAGAAGCAATGCTAGGAAGAGTTTTACTGATATTAGCAGAGCTACTAAGATTCCTGTCACAACTGTTTTTGATAATTACCATAAATTCTTGAATAAGAAAGTAATAACAAGGCATACTTCGCTAATTGATTTTAAACAGCTAGGTTATTATTACAGAAGTTTTTTATTTATAAATGCCAGATGCAAGAGTGAACTTCTGAGTTTTCTCTGTGAGCACAGAAATGTTAACTCAATATCTAGAATTAGCACTTATGATTTTTTTATTGACACGGTTTTCCCAGGCTTAAAAGAATTCCATTTCTTTCTTGATGAGGTGCGTGATTTCGGTCTTATGAAATTAGAAGTCCATGAGGTTATAGAACATATAAAAAAAGAAGAATTTTTTTGTGATTAAGGTATAAAACAGAATTCTAACCAAAACCTTAGTCTCTTCGATTTATCTGTTTTTTTTCCGATTTTTATGTGGGAGGTTATTTTAAACACTTGTTCTACCACAATAGCATAATCAAAGTGGGGGTAGTTAAGATGATTGATTATTTTAAGGATAACCTAAATCTGGAACAAAAACTTCAGAACCCAACACCTTCTCCAACAGTAGAGCCGCAAGTACAAACAAGCAAAAAGAAACATCCTGTAAAAACTGCTTTGCTGGTAGGAGGCACAATAATTGCTGTGCCACTTACAATAGGAGGAGCACTAGTTTACAGTGTGTATAAGCTGGTATGGCCGCCAAAGTTCAAGAAATATCTTGCAACAGCAGCAACCATAGGAGTGTTCTATGGGATTACTCATCCTGGAAAAACCCTTGAATTTTTTGGTAATGTTAAGAAAGGCATCTATAATGAGTTTAAGGATGTACTAATAAAAAAGAAACAAGCAGACCTGGCAATAAGTCAAAATAATCAAATGCAGAAAGAGGTGGGTGAACAAGAAAAAGTAATAGCTGAACTTGAGAAAAAAATAGAAGAAGAGACAGGCATTAAAGTTGAGTTTAAAAATAAATACACAAGAACCAATCAAGAGTTAGAAGGTAGGAAAGAAATAATTGATGACTTAAGAAGTAATAATTATCAGTTAAAGGAAACAGTAAAAGGACTAGAAGAAAAATTAGATAATAATGAAGAGAATTATGAGCCAATAAGACAAGAAATAACTTATTCACAACCACAACAAATTGAATCACCAATAGCAGAAGCATCCTCTCTTGAGAAAAAGATTAACACAAGAGAAATAGTTGAGTATCCATCTAATTATAATGGCGTTCCAATATCTGTAAGTAGATTAGCAAGCGACAATAATTGTAAGTATATAATATATATTAATAAGGAAGAAAACAAGTTAAGCCTTTTTGAAGATAATGGGAACAAGCTTCAATGGTTAAAGACCTATAAGTGTTCTACAGGAATAAACCCTGCTTCTAAGAAGAGAAAAGGGGATAAGGCAACCCCTGAAGGTGTTAGTGCTTTTACTTATAGGAATTTTTCATCTAATTTACCTGATTTATACGGAGCAGGTGTCTATGGAACAGGCTGGGATGGGATTGTTATATGTGGAGCTGATTATACAGACAGGATAAGAGCCATAAGCCAAGGAAGGAATTCCACTAACGGGGGGGTAATTTTGAGTAATAAGGACCTTCTTGACTTAGATGAAAAAATAAGGAATAATTACAGATATGTGGGTGTTGTGATTGAGCATCCTACAAGACCTTTGAGTTCAAGATGAGAGCAAAAAACAGATTAGAAAAAATGAAAGCAAAGATAAGGTTTCCTAGAGCTAAGCAGTATGCTCTTAATCTTTTTACAGGAGCAGCATTTATCATAGGAGGATTTACTCAACAGTATCCTAGCATGAATATTTTCTATCAGCAACCAGAGAAACAAATGCACATATCTGTTTCCAAGCCAAGAATCCTAGAAATCTTAACAGCCCTTAATTTGAACCAAGGGGAGTATGTATTTATTATTAATAAGGAAGAGCAAAAGGCTCAGCTCTACAAACGCGAATATGTACTTATAGATGAAACAAGGGTAAGCACAGGAAGGAATCCGGGTGAAAAGCAGAGGCTTGGTGATAATAAGACACCTTCAGGAGTTTTTGAAGTGACTTCTCTTTATGACAGCACTAATTGGAGGTTTAATGGTGAACTTGCTTATGGCCCTAAAGCTGTAAGGCTTAACTGTGGCTCATGGGACTCAAATGGTAATCATAATCCTAAAGGCAGGTCACCAATAATGGTGCATGGGACTAATGAACCCTGGCTATTAGGTAAACCTGCTAGTCATGGGTGTTTGAGATTAGAGAACCTGGTTGTAAAGGAATATATTAAGAAGGGTTACTTAGACAAAGGGACGCCTGTGGCAATAATCAATAATCATGACCACATACCTATTAACATAAGGGCTAGTTATGTGACTAAGCCATTATCTCATCTGGATTGTGTTGTAGAATGCGTTGTTAATTCTGTAAAACCTTATTTTCCAGAACAAAGCGGTATAAAAAAATCTAGTGAGGGAGGTGACTAAAGTGTTGGATTTCCTAAAAGAAGTATTAAAGGAAAAAGAAAAAGCTCAAAAAGAAAATGAACAAGCTGAACTTGAAAAAAAGGTTGAGACAGAACAACCTGTTTCAAGACCTGATAAATTAAGATTCATAACAGAACAATTTTTATCTATTTTTAGAGAAACTTATGTAAGCAACCCTAATGATGTAACGTATCAGTTCTCAAGAAAAATAGCTGATGACATAGTTAATGGTAGGTATCAGACTAATAATGAGCTTTTTAAGGAAGGAATTGCGATTGGTGTTTATCAAGGAGTTCAGAAGATCATAAGAAGGATGTTATTAAAAAAGTAAATGGAGGTAGAGTAAAATGGATGTGATAAAAGAAGGCACTTTTGTAATCGCAGCAGCCTATACATACTATGCAATTACAGGCCAAAAGATCTTTGAACACGCCAATCTTAAATACGCTACTGTTGGCGGAATTCTTGGACTTGTGCTAGGACCAAAAATAGAGCAATACATTAGGAGTGACCCTGATTTAACACCAGAGATGAAAAATAAGCTCTTAGGCGCTGCTGTTGGAGGAATCGGGGGCTATGCTCTTGGAGACAAGGTAGCCAGCCAGACCAAGAAATCATTTGGTGGTCTTGAAAAAAGAGTAGACCAATAAACTGTTTTTATGGTCTGAGTTAAACAAGGCTCAGACTCCTGATTTTTAAGATGAAAACAAATGTCTCTGGTAGAATTGGTCACTTGTTTGAAGAAAGAGTAAGGTTTGCTCTGGCTAAAAACCATTACATACCAATGGACAAGAACAAGTGGGTAAAGAACTATGCTCCGGAAAAAGACACGGCTAGCAAGAGAGAGTTTGATTTAGTAATGTTTAACACCTTGGACAAAGAGTTTTATGTTATTGAATGTAAAGCCCATTTATCCAGGGATGAAATGGTAAAGCTTAATGGGATTAAGAAGTTTAACTATGTAGCAATCAACTATGGGGGTAGAGCAGCTAAGAAACTGATAGTTACAGACACTGATCTCTCGTTTCATGCCAAGAATTATGCTAAAAAGAAAAACATCCAGTTTATTAATGGTAAAGAGTTGGGAAGAATGGAGAGAAAACCAGAAACCCCTTACCTACCATTAATATCTGCTTTGTTTAGAACAGGGCTTGAGAATATTGTTAAGAACATGATTAAGAGTTATTAACAAATATTAATATGAGGGGGATAAAAATGGGAATACTTGTTGATGCGATTTACAAAGCATTTCCAGGGCTTCCTGAAATGGAGAGCAGAACAGAGGCTGTTGTAAAAGAAGTCAAGGATGCTTATAATCTAGGTAATAAGATTGTTGATTATGTTGTTGAGAAGAGGAAATACATTATGAATGAGCTTGAAAAGACTCTTGATTACTATCTTAAGAGTTTACGAAGGAGTGTGTATAATATTTTTGAGAACCTTAAGAAAGGGTTTGCAGGAGGTGAGGGGAAGGAGAAGAAAAGAGAAAAAGAACTTCAGAAAGCAAGTAAGGTTGATAACCCAAATCTGGAAAACATGGTTAGAAATACGTGTAATCAACAACAAGAAAAGCAAGAAATTGATGCTGTTATTAAAAGTTTTAGAGGAGGATGTGTGCTTTCTCAAACCAATCTTGATTCTTGCTTTGAAAAAAGAGAACAGACATATATTGATGATTGTGTTAGTGTCACAGAGCTCTATAACAAGGGTTATAACACCAGAGAAATCACGAGAGAAGCGTCCAAGAATGGATATATAAAGGTTAATAATTACAAAGACGTTATTGACAGGGTTGTTGTTGGTATTAAGCAAGGTATGACTTATGAAAGACCTTATTATAATAATCAGATTGCTACTAAGCTTGGAGCAAGAGACCAGCTAATCCAAGATTATTTATCAGGCAAATCTTACAAAGAGATAAAAGAGAATCTAAAGAAGAATACCAATGGCATGAGTATAAGTGATTCTAGTATTCTAAGAATAATGCATGATTATGAAAAAAAGAACAGGGAGAAAGTGGTTGGGAGGAGGAAGAAACAGAATAAGAAAAAAAATAATAAAGTAAAGGCTAAGAAGAAATAATTTGTTTAGTCATCCTCAATAACAACACTAGCAACTTCTTTTACTTTTTCTTTTACTTTCTGCTTTAGGTAATCAAGGTTTATGTGTTGTATCTCTTTCTCTATTTCCTCTAGGAGTTTGTCTGCGTACTGCATTTTCTCGTCAATTTTTCTAAGCCAGGTATCATTCTCTGAGATGTTAAGAGCAACAACGCTCTTGTTAATCTTAGTAGCTGCTTCCCTGTTCAGACCTTTAAGCCTACTAATCTCAAGCTTTCTGTTCATAAAGAAGTCTTTGTTAAGCTTGTCAAGCATTTCCAGGGTTTTTTCTATTTGTTTTTCTTTTAAATCTAGATTATCAAGTTGTTCTCTCATCTTGTGAAGAACATTAATGATTAGTAAGCTGTCATCCTCTTCTAAAGCTCCTGACGGATCTAAAATGTACTTATCTATTAGTTGCTCATTCAAAGAGCCGCGCTTGTACTTCTTAAGAGGTCTGTGCAGTTCTGCAAACACTATTTTTAATTCGTTCTCAATCTCCTTTAACTTTTCCTCGTATTTCTTTTTCTTCTCAAGGAATACTTTGTAATCAACATAATCCTTGCTCTGCTTTAATTCGTTCACTCTTTTCTCAAACTTCTTTTTTCTCTCTTTTAAGGCTTCAAGCTCTTTTTCCTGGGATGCTTTTTCCTCTTCAAGCCTTGCTTTTTTCTTTAAGTCCTCTTTATAATGCTTGAGTTTGAGCTTTGCATCCTTAATCATTTCCAAGCCTTCCTTTTCTATCTGGGCTTGTAGTTTTGAAAGGTCATCCTCAATTCCTTTCACGCTTCTGACCACTTTGGAGAGTTCTTCCTCCATGAACTCTTTGAGTACCAGGTAATTTTTATGAGTCTCTTCGCTTAGTTTATCAATAGACTCTGAGAACTTAGCAGCATAGTAACCTATCTGAGAAAAGTCATCAGGCACTTCAACCTCGTCGAGAAATCTTCTAAGCCTCTGTATGTATGTTTTTCTATGGCCCTCCATCATGTGCTTTGCTCTTTCAGGGATGTTCTCGTTTTTCAAACCTGTTTTTTCTAGTTCTTCCAAGTACTTGTAGCCTTGGCTGAGTTTGTCCTTTATCATGCTCTTAGCCTTACTTATCTTCTGATCTAGTTTTTTGTTCTCTACTTGTTTATCAAGCCAGTCATCTATTTCTGAGAACTTGATGATTCCAGGCTCCTTTTTCCTCAAGAAATCAAAGAATCCCATTCTGATAATTGACTAATTATTACTTATTTATAATGGTTTTGGAATTCTAATCTGCTATTTTCATAAACTTTAAATACTAGTAACCTCATAAATACTTTTAGTCTAAAAAAATCAGGGGGTGACCTTTAATGGCAAAGAAGAAAAAGAAGAAAACCAAAAAGAAAAAGAAGTAATGATTCTTTGCTCTTAATTTTTTCTTTTTATTTTTTTATTTTGAGATAACTTTTATTTTAATCATAACTAAATTTTATTAGGTGCTCAAACACTACCCGGGCTTAATAAAAAAACATTTAAACCACTTTCTAACTCTTAACGCCATGATCTTAACACCTGCTGAAATTCTGGATATTATAATCATGACCTTAGCCGTAGGCTTCATCTTCAAGGATATCTTTCGTTACAGACCAAGGGTTGAGGTTATAACTCCTGATTCTTTTCTTAAAATGAGGAAAGGCTTTAACTGGAATGATTTTTGGTTTGCAGCAGCAATAGTTGCTCCTAGTATTATTCTTCACGAATTTGGGCATAAGTTTATTGCAATATCTCAGGGCATGACAGCAACCTTTAATGCTGCGTATATATGGCTTGGTGTAGGTGTTGTTCTCAAGCTTATAGGTTCAGGTATTATCTTTTTTGTGCCAGCCTTTGTGGCTATACAAGGTCAAGGTACATCACTGCAGTTTGCAGGTATAGCCTTTGCAGGCCCTGCTGTTAATCTAATCCTATGGCTAGGCTCATTGATAATTCTGAAAACTGCTAAGTTAAAACCTAATCTTCACAGATTCTTCTATTTGCTTAGCAGGATTAACATGTTCTTGTTCATTTTTAACATGCTCCCAATACCAGGATTTGATGGGCTGCAAGTGTACAGTGGGTTGCTTGCTGGCTTACTCTGATAAGATTTTTAAGTTAGTCCTGATTACTTCTTTTCTATGAACTACAAAAAAGCTCGCGAGCACATGGTTGAATCTCAGATTATGAACAGAGGAATCCTTAATGAGAAGCTCTTAGAGATTATGAAACAGGTTCCTAGGCACTTATTTGTTTCTAAGAGTATGATTTCTGCTGCTTATGATGACCACCCTTTACCTATTGGTCATGGTCAGACTATTAGCCAGCCCTATATGGTAGCTATTATGACTGATATATTAGAGCTTAAAGGGGATGAGAAGGTTCTAGAAGTAGGTGCGGGTAGTGGCTATCAAGCAGCCATCCTTTCAAAGCTTGCAAAAAAGGTGGTTACTGTTGAGCGTGTCAAGGAGTTAGCTGAGAGGACAAAGAAGTTATTGAAGAAATACAAGTATGAAAATGTTAAAGTTATTCATGGTGATGGCACTAAGGGTTATGAAAAAAATGCTCCTTATAATGCTATCATTGTGACAGCAGCTGCTCCTAAGATTCCTAATAAATTAATAGAACAGTTAGCAGAGAATGGACGAATTGTTGCTCCTATTGGTCCAAGGTGGCACCAAGAACTTATAAGGATTAAGAAGACAAATGGAAAACTAGAAAAAGATTATTTTGGTGGGTGTATCTTTGTGCCTTTGATAGGCGATGATTAATAGTTGCCCCTATTTAGCTTCTACTCAAAAACGTATATTCTTTTCAAAACTTTTATAAACATCATTTACTTATACTGTATAAATGGCTGACAAAAAAGGGAAGGTGGGTGAAACCTTAAGTTCTAAGAAGTTTGAAAAGCAGATTAGCGAGTTATCAGACCAAGAACTAAAAGAATTATTACTCATTAACATGTACAAATTGGCTCTTGTAAGGGCTCAGCTAGAAGCATTAACTAATATATTAATAAAAGCCAAGCTTACCACTTTTGAAGAGGTGTGGAAGGAGACTAATGAGAACTTTAAGAACACAATTTGATAATATTTATAAATAATTATAATTACTAATCCATTATCAAAAAGGAGTGATCTTTATGGTAAGAGTCGCCATTAACGGTTTTGGAAGAATAGGGAGAATGGTGTTCAGGGCAGGCTATAATGACCCTGATATTGAGTGGATTGCTTTTAATGACCTCACAGACCCCAAAACCCTTGCTAATCTCTTAAAATATGATTCTGTGCATGGCAAGTTTAAAGGAGAGGTTGGCTATACAGATCATTCTCTTATTATTAATGGAAGAGAGATAAAGGTGTTTGCAGAGAAAGACCCTGAAAAGCTTCCTTGGAGGGAGTTAAACATTGATGTAGTGGTTGAGAGCACAGGTTTTTTTAGGACACAAGAACTGGCTAGCAAGCACCTAACAGCTGGTGCTAAGAAGGTATTGTTAAGTGCTCCTGCAAAAGGAGAAGGAGAGGTAAAGACAATTGTGTTAGGAGTTAATGAGCATGCTTATGATAAACAAAATGACCATTTGATTAGTAATGCGAGTTGCACAACCAACTGCTTTGCACCAGTAGCCAAGGTGTTTAATGATAACTATGGTATTAATAGAGGCTTTATGGTGACTGTGCATGGCTACACTGCTGACCAGAGGATTGTTGATGGTCCTCACAAGGATTTGAGAAGAGCAAGAGCAGCCGCTGTTAACATTGTGCCTACCAGTAGTGGAGCAGCTATTGCTGTTGAAAAAGTTATACCAGACCTTAAAGGTAGGCTTCATAGCGAGGCAATGCGTGTGCCAGTGCTTGATGGTTCAATAATTTATTTTGTGT
>SMTZ1_10005889_pt1 | contig 13924 bp, 14 predicted proteins | sample DeeMarSWOR136_30_FD_25667 | JGI IMG/M metagenome (IMG submission 25667) | reverse complement strand
CCATAACTTGCAAAGCTTCAATATAATCATAGAAAACCTGAACCGTTTCATAAACCTTTTTCGAAACTTCCAAGTCCGCTTTTAACCTGTTTTTAATCACGCTAAGATCCCCTGTATCTAAAATCTCAGACCCCTTTTCCAAAAGAATAATCTCCGAAACTTCATAGACCACTGCGGTATTTATTGCACTTCGCACTTCTCCCCTTTCAACCCTCTCTAAAAAAGCCGCCGAAGCTTCTCCAAACTCTTCATGAGAACGAAAACTATGAAGAAAAATATTAGAATCAATAAAAATCAATTCATCTTCTTTAAAACTTGAAAGCTCACCCATAACTAAACCACCAAAAATTTTCTATTTATTCTCCTAATATATCGGGATTAACTGCGATTTTTGAACTTGAAAGTATACCCTTCAATTTCTGAGTCAAATTTTTCTCTTTTATCAAAAGTATCTTCCATCCCTGAACAACCTCTAGATCCACAATCCCCAATTCCTCAAGAATACTTCTCGGAATAATTACTCCTGCTTCTGAAACACGAACAGTTTTACGAACATCCTCTTTTTCTTCATTCTCCGAAGGTAAAGACAAAAAAACTCCTCCAAAAATAATTTCAAAAACTTAAAAAACAAAAACCATTTTCTTCGTCTTCAATAAATTTAGGGAGTCTTTTTATAAGTCTTTTTTCTCCTTTTCAAGCTAAAAAACAAAAAAAGAAAGCTAGAAAGCCTTTAGTTAACTTGAAACAGCGTAATCACGACTAAAACGTAAAGAATTACAGCCAAAATTCCCTCTTTTGGACAAAGTTCCAAATCAAAAGTTATCTTAACCCCGAAAACGGTAGTAGCCAATAAAATCAATAAATTAATAGCTTCATCACCTACTTTGAAAGGTTCTCCCATCGTACAAGCAACTAAAATCATTACTCCAAATAGTAACGAGTTGTTCTGGACTTTACTTCCTATAAAATTCGCTATTGCTATCTCGGCACCTTCCATACTTTTCTTTGTTAAGATAAAAGCTGATATTTTCTCAGGCATTTCACTAGCAAAAGGACTAATAACCAACGCTAAGAAAAGTGCAGATATTCCCATCTCCTCACTCAACTCATCGATAGTTTCAACAAAAGGATGAATGGCTATTAGAAGTATGACACTCCCCACCATCAATAGAACCAAGCTTCTTTTCTTTTCTCGTTAAAGGCTCCCTCTCTTCAACATTAGCAGCCATCTCCTGACTAGATTCAATATACTGATCTATAACAAAAATAGCATAAATCAAGAAAAGCACCAATCCCTCCCACAACTGAAACTCTCCATCCGCAGCTGCAAGCAAAATAAAAAAGGAAGCTATCAAAAGATACCACAAATCATCCCTTAAAGTACCAGGCAACGTAATTAGTTGCTTATGATATACATGAGCTAACAAGATGACCATACCATAACCGATCGTGAAAAGAAGTATATTCCCCCCGATAGCACTCCCTAAAGCTATGTCATTTTGAAGTGCTAAAACGGCAGCGATTACAAAAATTAGTTCTGGGAGGGTTGTTACAAAGCCGAGTATCACTGATCCTACAAAACTTGGTCCGTATTTTTTCTCTAAAACTTCGGCTGATTTGGATAGAAAATCTGCAGCAAAAGATATGACCACGAGAAGAAATAAAGTTTCGACCAGTAAAAATAATAAACTCGTTTTAATCACCTTTACTCTGACATCTATACTTAAAAAAACAGCTGTAATCTGCAAAAATTGGCAAAAACCTATTATTATTTTATATTTTATTTCTAATTAGTTTTTCTTCTAAACTAATATTTCATTCTACTCTTAATCCCTTTTCCTCCCATTATCATGGTCTTTGAGAAGATGAAAATGTTTTAAACTTAAATCGTATTTTATTGAATAAAAATTTCTAAAGTAGGGATAAAAATTGATTATTCACAAAGAAGAAATGGAAAAATGCGCGATAAATATCGTAGAAGGAATGAACCTTAAAACAAACGAATCTGTCCTTATTCGAGGCGGTATTCATTCCCAAGAACTTTTAGAAGAGATAGCAATAAACTGCTACAAAAAAAACGCCCACCCTCTGATAGTGTCTGCAACTGATAAATATTTAGAAAAAGTATATGCAGAAATACCAGTAGAAACTCTCAAAGTAACCCCAAAACATTATCTCGGCCTTGTAAAAGAATGTGATAACCTCATCACCGTTGAACCCTTTCAAGATCCTGCCATCCAACTAAAATTCCCACGAGAAAAGCTTGAAGCCAGGGCAGAATCCTCACATCCAATAAAAAAGGTTGTTTTTGGCAACGGTGAAAAGGGGAAAAAATGGTGCTTCGCAGGATTTCCGACAGAAGAGGCTGCAATGTTCTATAATATAGATCCGGAAACTCTAAAAGAAATTATTATCGAGGGTATGATGGTCACGCCAAAAGATCTTATGAAGCGATGTAACGTCATTTCTGAAGGATTGAAAAATGCGGATATAGTTCACATTACGGACCCTCAAGGATCTGATTTCTCTATTGGTATAAATGGTAGAAGGATAAACGAGGACGATGGCTTCATTTCTGACGAGGATATCGAAATGAATGATTTAGGTAATAATTTACCTGCAGGAGAGGTGTTCATCGGTTGTGAAGAAGAACGCGGTGAAGGAATCATATACTGCCCTATTACAATTGATCGGTTTAGCAACAAAATCATTCGAGATATTACACTCCACTTTAGAGACGGTAAACTTCTCCTTGAAGAGATAGCGGCTGATGATAAAGATACTATTATACAATCATTTAAACAAGCTTTAGAAGTTGATAAAAAAACGGAAAAAGAGATCAGAACCCTAAATGTGGGCGAATTAGGAATAGGATGCAACCCGGCAATAAACAAAGCCATAGGTTACATACTTACTGATGAAAAAGTCACAGGTACCGTGCATGTCGCCTTCGGAGATAACTATAGTTATGGAGGTTCCTCAAGAAGCATCATGCATTGGGATTTCGTAACAGCTCCTGGAATAACCCTCGAAGTAAAATATTTAGATGGCTTAACAAAAACCATTATAGAAGAAGGCGAAATTCTATCCCTAATAGAGTAATTAAGCAATATTGTAGAATCGTCCAATAAAACTGTATGAGAGGTTTATGAGGGTTTTAAAGATGGTTTTTTTTTCAAAACATATGGAAGCTATTCCTCCCTCTGTAACCTTGAAAACTGCTCAATTAGTGTTCCAATTAGAACGCCAAGGCATAAAAGTTGTACGATTGGATGCAGGTCAACCAGACTTTGATACGCCTGATTCTATAAAAAACGCCGCTATTCAAGCGCTAAAAGAAGGATTTACAAAATATACGTCTAGTAGAGGAATTTTAGAGCTAAGAGAGGCTATTGCTAAACGTTTTGACGAGGAAGGTGTTGAAATAGTCCCGGAAAAAAACTTGATTGTTACTCCTGGGGCAAAATTCGCTGTTTTATCAAGTCTTTTTGCAACGATTGAGCCTGGAGATCAAGTAATAATACCAACTCCTATCTGGGTTAGTTACTCCTCTATGATCAAAATGGCAGGAGGAATCCCAATCCCAATTAAATCCCCCGATACCAAAATGCTAGATGAAAAGGAAATACTGGAAAATATAAACTACAAAACTAAAATGATCCTTGTAAATTCCCCTTGTAATCCTACTGGAAACGTATTAACAGAAGAAGAACAAAAATTCCTCTGTGACACAATCCTTGATGAGAATCTTTTTTTATTATGCGATGAAATCTATCGCGAGCTTTACTATACTGAGAAAAAACTAAAAACCATGCTCTGTTGCGAAGATCTCCATGATAATCTAATAATTATCGACGGCTTTTCGAAAAGTTATTCAATGACTGGTTGGCGCTTAGGATATGCCATCGGTTCAAAAAAACTGATAGACCTAATGGATAAATATCAACAAAATTCAACAACACATCCAACAAGTTTTGTACAAAAAGCAGGAATAGTAGCTTTAAATGAAGCTAGTGAAGAAGTAGAAAAAATGAGAAACATCTTTAAACAAAGACGAGACATGATGATGGAAATCCTTGAAAAAACACCTGAAATTGAATGCATAACCCCCAAGGGAGCTTTTTATACCTTTCCACGAATAAAAAACCTAAAAATGGACTCTTCTACTTTTACCCATAAGCTCCTTGAAAAGAAAAATGTCAGCACAATTCCCGGAGATCCTTTTGGACCCGGAGGAGAACATCATATAAGAGTTTCTTTCGCGACTTCATCAGAACAAATAAAAGAAGGATTAAAACGTTTAGTTCACTTTATTAACGAAAACCAATAAGGGAATTACTTAAAAGTACTCCTTAAAGAGGCATAACTTTGAAAAAACGGGAGTCAAAAAATAATAATGATCTACTCAAAAGAATCTACTTCTTTGAGTGTAAAAGATGTGCTAAATGTTGTTCCTCTAAGAACATTTTAGTTACTCTTACACATAAAGATCTCCAAAGATTGTACGAACATTTTGGGTCTATCGAAAAATTACTAGAATATATAGCCTTTTATCAGCCAGAGAATGAGAAACACTACCATCTTTTGAAAGAAAAGATGAAGGTTCCTGCTTTTAAAACGTTAAGAGGTTTAGCTTATATTGGATTGCTTAAAAAACCTAACAGCAGCGAATGTTTTTTTTTAGAAGGTAACTCCTGTCTTATCTATCCCATACGTCCTAAAGCATGTGCCAACTATCCTTTAGCTTTTTCTGTAGACAAAAAAGGAATATTAAAGGTAGGTGTTGCAGGAAGCACAAAAGTGCTTAAAACGTCATGCAAGGGAATATTAAAACCTGCATCAAAAAGAACGTATTTTAAAAAAGATGTCGAAAAAAGCGGCATCGCTACAATAAAAGAACTAAAAAGGTTAGACTATCTTGCTAAAATCTGGAACGAAATGGTAGACACTGGTACAGTAGTACCTACAGTAAGAAACCTCCTTCTATTCATCCTTTCACAAGAAGAAGATAACAATTCTTTTATAGTCAGAGCAGCCGTTGATGCGAAAATATAAACAGTTTTCTCCCTCGCATTCATTCAAATTCTCAAAAAACTAAAGATTTAAACTACTTTTCAATCTATCAACATAACCGTTATGTTTGTTCCCAATTTCACCTTTTCGAAAAATTCTAAACCATTTGTCACTTTTCCAAGAAGATTAACAGGTCCAGCTGGTTCAATTTTTTTGAAAAAGATACATAAAGCATTGCCTTGTGGCCAAAACGCTACATCCCCCACCTCTATCGAACGAGTAGGTTTTTCCAAGCCTAAAGATACCGGGAGACTGAAATACACTTCTGACTCTAGGTATACGAGGGCGCGCACTCGAACAGGTAACACTCTTATAATGGTTTCAATGGTACGGGGTGCTTGATGCCGAATAAGCTCGGCTTCTGCCTTTCCTATTTCAAGTATGTCAAAAGCTATTCTATGTATGTTCACACTCTCTTGAAGATCAAAATCCTCATTTTCAATTTCTCTCAATTTAGATCAATCCTCTCTAATGTCTTTGTCTCTCCTAAAGATCATGTTTTTTGCTAAACTCCGAGCAAGTAAGGAATAGCATTTATTTCTTAATATAAAAATATAAAGTTGCTTCTTCTTTACTCCCTAAAAAACTTACTATCCCTTGCTTCTTAAATACATAAGATATAAAAATTCAAAAAAATTATGAGCTTTTACTAATAATTTAAAAATGTGTTGAACGAGATTAAAATCAAAACATTGAAAAAGTTATATGTTAATTACATAAAATTAGCATTTCATTTATGTTCATAATCTTATACTTGTTCAGTTTGACAAGAAGATGTTATTTTCAGAGGTAAGATTACTATGGGTAAAGTGAGGTTATCTTATATTAAGGCTACTGCTCGTGAGCTGGTCCGCCTATATCCTGATAGATTTAGTGCAAATTTTGATGAAAATAAAAACCCTGTAATGGAGCTTACAAATATTGATAGCAAGCATGTTCGTAATCGTGTTGCTGGATATATTACGCGACTTATGCGCCGTGCTATAGAGGAAATTGAACGGGATAGAGTTGAGGTAGAGGCGGAAGAAAAAGCAGCCTCTGAATCAAAAATGGACGAAGAATAAAAACGGTGTGGCGTGATTGAATGAAGCTTCTTGCGTCAGTTGTCAACGTAGAAGAAGCTAAAGCTGCAATAATCGGTGGAGCGCATATAATCGATGTTAAAAATCCGGATGAAGGCTCATTAGGTGCAAACTTCCCCCCAGTCATACGTGAAATTTCTTCGTTAAAAATTGTTTTCAAGAATGGTTTTGAGGTTAGCGCTGCTGTGGGAGACGCTCCAAATTTACCGGGTACTATCTCTTTAGCATGTGTAGGTGCTGCTACTTCAGGTGCTGATTATGTTAAAATAGGCTTGTTTGGAGTCAAAAATGAAAAAGAAGCAATTTATATGATGAAACAAGCAAAAAAAAGCTTAAAAGAGTTAAGTTTCTTTTCTAAACTAGTTGTTGCAGGTTATGCAGATGCAGCAAATATCGGCGCAGTACCCCCCCTCTCAATTCCGGAAGTAGGGCGTTTATCTGACTGTGAAGTTGTAATGCTTGATACAATTCAAAAAAATAAAGGCGGTCTTTTCGACTTTATTTCTTTAAATGAACTAAGTTTTTTCGTAGATAAAGCCCATTCTTACGGTCTGAAAGTAGCCCTAGCGGGCAATTTAAAAGCTGAAGATATTCCAAAACTTTATGACCTATCCGTAGACATTATTGGGGTTCGAGGTGCTCTTTGTGAAAAAGGGCTTAGAACTGCAAAATTAAAACCAGAAAAAGTCCAAGAGCTTGTATCAATAATAAACCTAAAACACCCCATGCCCACTATTAAATGAGGATTTATTTTTCATTTAGGGGACTATTTTAGTTCCGAAAGTTTTTCCTTCGAATACTAATTTCTCTAATCTTTTAGGATATCTTCCGTTCACTATCCAACATTCACCCTGATATTTTTTAATTAAAATGGGTAACATGTCATCTACACACGATTCCCTAAGTTCCGAAAGTTTTTCGCTTAGTATCTCCTTATACATATTTCCTTTGATATCAATTATGCCATCTACATCTTTTATTAACACTAATAAACCTGCTCCTATCTGATGGGCAACATATGCTGCAATTGAATCGCTTGTAACCCGCCAAGAATGTTCTAAAGGATCTCTTTCCTTCATAAGACTAAAGGGCGCGAGAATCACCGTCTTATCTCTAAAAAAAGCCTCTTCTAAAGTGTAGATGATTTCTGATCCTTCAATCATATCTTTTAGAATAAAAGCATAAGCATCCATGGCAAGTATGGCCATCCAATGTGCTGTATCATCTGAAAATTTAATCTTTTTTTGGATTTTTCGAACTGTATCTGCAAAAATCCCTCCTCCTGGCACCACTAGGATTTTAGTATTCTTTGATAATTTTGATAAAGTTTTACAAAAAGTTTTAAATTCTTCTATATAGTAAAGGAGCCTCCCTCCTATCTTTAAAACACTGATTCCTTTCCTTTTATCCCTCAAATTTAACCCCTCTTTACCTGCTTATTTCTTTAGTTTTTCTCCAACCATGCAAGCCACTGCTACGCTAGTAGAAACCACGTTTGTCTCTTTTTCAATAAAGTTAGAAAAATCATATAGTTCTTTTAAACCAAGGCGTTTAGCCGCTTTTTTACCCAAAATCTCTTCTCCAAAACCCGTAAAAACTATTTTAGGGGAATCTCCTAAAACATCTTTATTTTCTTTTATCACTTGCTTTAATCCTTCAACGACCTGTTGAAGTTGTTTTTCATAAATAAAAAGCGCTATGTTAACTATCTGATCCCTACTTAGCATCTCTTTATCTGCGCAAATAACCCGCGCAATTCTTGTAAGAGCAGACTCAAAACTCGGTTTTTTTCCATCAGGAGTATCAATGTTATAATCCCCAACTTCTATATTTCCAAGTAAAAGGTGTATATCCCCTGTAATCGCAAAAAGCTCTGAAGATACCCTACACTCCCCCCAAGGCGTAGGTACTTTTTGTACAATAGAAGTAACATTAGTCCTTAAAACTCCTGTATAAATAAGCTCTCCTCTCGCTAATCTTTCAGGATCAGTCCTACCTTTAGAAAAAGGTTTACCTTCAACTATTGGTACTATATCTGTAGTTGTACTACCTGCATCAACCATTATACAGTCTGGAAAAAGGCTTCCTATCAAAAAAGCCGTGGCTATCCAATTAGAAGCAGCTCCTTTAAGAGGATCCTTTAAAAGCTCATTTAGGGAAATCATTTTTCCTTCAACTGTAAGAAAAAACACTTTCTCCTCTCCAAAAACTTTGCAAACTCTCCTAGCAATCCACGAAACACCTTCCTTTTTTGTTTGAAAGCAATCAGCCAGCTCTGCAGTCATAGTTACTCCTAATCCCTCCCATTCTTTCTTTAATTCAATCTCTTTCCGAACGTTTTCCAAAAAATCCTTAAAAAATAACTTCTTGATCCAAAAAGGAAAATACCACAATCCACTGTAAAAAACATCAAAATCCTGCCATCCATTAAAACTAACAAACGACATTTTAACGTTCGCCCCCCCGATATCTAATCCCAAAACCCTAATACCGTCCAAAAACCTCACCTATAAAAACAAAACCCTCGTAAGCCTTAAAAAAATAAAATATCAAAATACCCACACCCATCACATTTTTTATAACTTACCCATATGTGTGTGAATTTTCGTGGCTAGAAGAAAAGGTTTCGCGGTTTGGATTACAGGTATGCCCGCTTCGGGAAAATCAACCATCGCAAAAGTTTTAAGGAAAGCCCTTTTACGGAGGAAAATCTATGTTCAAATCCTTGATTCAGACTTCATTCGCAAAATTATAACTCCAAACCCTAAGTATACGGAAAGAGAAAGAGATTATTTTTATAATGTATTGGTGTGGATAGGAAAACTTCTTGTGAACAACCGTATAAACATAGTTTTTGCAGCCACCGCTCATAAAAGAGTTTTTAGGGATAAAGCTAGAAACACTATTAGTAAATTTCTCGAAGTTTATTGTGATTGCCCTCTTGAAGTATGCATGAAACGCGACCCCAAAAATCTATATAAAATGGCTTTAAAAGGAAAAATAAACGACCTGCCAGGCCTCCAAACACCTTTTGAAAAACCTATAAAACATCACCTAAGGATTGAAACCCACGAACAAATCCCTGAAAAAAATGTCTCAATGATAATCAAAGAACTAAAACGTTTAAAATACATATTCTAAAAATTACTTACATAATACTAACAATATTTTCATCTAAATACACTCTTGAAAGTGTTTTTAATGAGTAATAACGAAAATCAAAATGATTCAAATTCCCAAGAGGAAAAAGGTCCTTCTTTGTCTTTAAAATTGCTAACAGAGCTAGTTAAAGATAAGGATTCAGATGTCCGCGCTACAGCCATCAATGTATTAGGTCGCCTTTTAAGGATCCACACCACGTTGTTAGCTGTCGGTGAATCCATCCTATTTGCAGCGATAAAAGATAAGGCAGAAGAGGTGCGAAGAAGCGCGGTTTACACCCTTGCTGAACTGGTCATACTGAGACCAGAATTGAGTGAAGCTGCCCTCGAGCAGCTCTTGGAAATTACTTTAAAAGATGAAAAAGAAAATGTTAGAATCGCTGCAGTAGACTCAATGATAGAGGTAATAAAACAGAGTGATAAAGGTCAGGAAATTTTTGAAAAAGTTATTAAAACACTGAGAAAAACTGGTCAAGAAAAAAGTGTAAAAATTCGCCAAATTGGTTTTTATGCGATGCTTGAAATAGCAAAAATAAAAAAAGAAGGTCTGAAGCCTTTATTGCTCCCTTTTCTTCAAAAAGCAGTTAAGGATAAAAGCTCAAAAATTAGAAATATAGGACTTTATGCTATCATAGAGGAAATAAGAGAAAGACCTCAGCTTATTAAAGAAAAACTTTTATCACAAATTTTTGATATTGCAACGAATGATAACGATCCATGGGCTAAAAGTAACGCTTTATATGCTATCCGAAAACTTGCAATCAATTATCCGGAGTTAGTGGAAAACACATTAAAACCTGCTTTAAATACTCTCATAAGTTTGAAAGAAAAAAGCAATATAGTGCGGCAATCAATTATAAACGCTATAAGCGAGCTTGCACCAATAAGTTCAGTGTTGATCGATTCTGTTTTTTTTGATTATATCGGAGAAGCTTTAAATGATAAAATCTCAGAAATTCGAAAAACTGCCTACAATGCTGCAAAAGACCTAATTTGTGCAAAAATTAATAATGCAGAAACAAAATTTTTACCAATTCTTTTTCAAGCCATCGAGGGGAGAGAATATGATCAAAATGCAAGAATTGAAGTTTTAAATACCTTTACAGAAATAATAAAAGAGGAACCAAATGTCGAAGGAAAGCTTCTTCCAATACTAAAAGAGCAAGCACTAAAAGGGAAAACAAGCTCAATAAAAACAAGCGCAGTAAATGCTCTCGTAAAACTAAGTGTCATCGATCCATGGTTAGTCGAAAATTTTATTCTTCCGATACTTTTAGCTCATATTAATAAAGATGAAGATAAAGAAGTAAGAGCAAAGTCTGTTAAAATAATAGTTGAAATTGCAAAAAATAGACCAGAAATAATCGAAAAAACTCTTTTACCTCTTGCCACGCAAGAAGCAACAAAAGATCCAAGTTCTCAGGTACGTAAAGCCGCTATAGAGACTATTGGTGAACTCATAAAAATCTCTCCTTCTCTATCTAAACTAAAACTTTTACACGTAATCCTTGTACAGGCAATAGGTGACGGAGAAGAACAAGTGCGAGAAAGCGCTTATAACTCCCTGAAAGAATATTTAAATCTCAATACTTCCCTTATAAAATCGACATTACCCCTCTTTGAGACTACCTTAAAAGAAGAACCAGCGTCCTCAGTCAGAATTTGTGCTCTTAATGCCCTTATAGCCCTTATAAATTCAAATGCTCTTCCTACAGAGATAATAGAACCCCCCTTTATCGAAATCATCAAATCAAAAGTTATAAAAGAAAAAAATGAAGACGAAAAAGCCTATGCAATTAAAGTGATAGGAACAATTATCCCCCTTGTTACAATAGTTGAAAAACAAGCCCTTACTTCTCTTTTAATAGAAAAAATACAAGATAAAAACAGTCTAATAAGAAAAACAACCTTACTAGAACTAGTAAAACTAATAACACCATCTTATAAAACAAAAAATTAATAAATTTTCAGACTTATTGCTCCGCGCATAGCTGTTTTTTGTTTTTTAATTTTTAACAAGAAAGATTAAAATTACGCCTAATACATATCAAAAAATTAATAAACTTGTTTAAAAAATCTTGATCTTTGACTAAAATATTTTAATTAGAAAAAATTATGATCTAAATACTCTAAAAGTTTAAAAGATAAAACAGGAGTGCACAGAAATTGACGCTTATACCAGAACAAATGGTTATACTTAAAGGTACATTTCCAAAAATATATGAACCGGTAGTAATCTCAAATTTACAAAAACTTGGCCTTACAGAATTTATAGATGTAGAAGCAAAGGCACACACAAGTGCACGCAAACTTACAGAAGAACGTAAAAGTGTCTACGATACTCGTGAAAGGCTTTCCTACATCATCCGAACACTGCGCGCAGACGATGAAGAACTTCAAGTTTCCAGAGAAGACAGGATTAAACTCGAAGGTGATTCTCTAGAAACAGCCCTAAAATTTGCAGAAGAAGTCTTGGAAAAACACGAAGAAATTGCAAAGCGTTTAGACAAAGAAATCAGCGGAGCAAAAAGAATTCTTGAGGATATTGGCAAAGCTGAAGAAGTTTTCGGGCAAATACACACCTCAGAGCTTGCTATGATGATGCTTGGTAGACAACATAATGTAAAATTAAACCAACCAAGCTATGATAGTGAAGGAGAATACATTACTGCTTCTGTAGGAATAGTAGATAGTAGCTTAGCGCATCGCTTGGAATGGAGCTTAAAAGAATCAACTGATAACAGATGTTATATAGAAATTGCTGAACTTGACGAGTTAAACAGTGTGATCTTAATAACTCACTTAAAATCTGAAATAGAAAAAGTTAAACCAGTTCTCCGGGAACATGCTTTTAAAGAACTTGAACTACCGCCTAGCCTTAGACTAAACCTTGAAGAATCTCCCATAGAAATTTTAAGAAAAGAAAGAGAAACACTGGAGCAAAAACTAGAGGTTTTAGAAAAGGAAAGAAGAGAATATTGGGAACAAATAGAAGTAGAACGCTTAGGTGTAAGCCTAGTATTTCGCGAAACAGAATATTCACTAACCTTCTGGGCATGGACTCCAAAAAGCAAAGTAGACTATCTCCAAAAAGTCCTAAAAGAAGTAACTGACGGAAAAATAATAATAGAAGCTACAGTCCCAACATTCGAAAAGAAACATTTCCCCACCTATGTACCCTCAAGAAAAGTCTCAGAACCCTTCCAAGGCATAACAAATAGCTATGGCTTACCCGGGTACAAAGAGTATAATCCTACACCAATTATGCTATTCACTTTCCCTCTAATCTTCGGCTTAATGTTTGCTGACGTAGGACACGGAATAATACTTATCGCAATTGGAATATACGCTACAAGACTCAGAAGAAAAGGTTTCCAAGGTGGAGAATTTGCAAATTATATAGTACAAGGTGGAGAATTAATACTTCTATGTGGGATATCAGCAGTAACGTTTGGATTAGTTTTTGGAAGCGTATTTGGTAAAGAAGATATAATACATGCCTTGTGGTTCAGCCCATTCGAAGGCCTAGCAATAGTACCAGGTGCTGAGGTACATGGAGGCGAACATTATGTGTGGATTTTCTCCTTCAGATTAGAGCCTGTGATGGCCTTCTTAGTTCTGAGCTTTATAGTAGGTATAATACACATCACAAGCGGTTTATTGATAAGTTTCATAAGCGCTATAAAAAATCATGAACACTTTGAACACACAGCTTTACCATTCTTCTTAATATGGGCCTATATAGGTGGTGTCAGCCTCGTATGGCGATATGGAACAGAGTTCGGAGATTGGGGATCATCACTGGGACCAATACCAGGACCGCAAGTGGTTCACCTCGTTATACTGCCACTAATTATTATTTCAGGCATATTTGCAAAACACGGCATAGACGGTATAATGGAAGTCCTAGAACGCGTCTTAGCTCTTCTATCAAACACGATAAGCTACGCGCGAATACTTGCCCTACTAATGGTACACGGAGTTTTAACACAACTTTTCAATGCCTTAGGAGAAGGCATGGGAGAAGCAATAGGAATCGGTGAAAGCAACGGATTAATCATAGGCATAATCTTGGGCTGCTTAATAGTAATTCCTTTAGAGGGTCTGCTAAGCTTCATTCACACCCTTAGGTTACACTTCGTAGAATGGTTCAGTAAATGGTACTTTGGTGAAGGGCATGAGTTCGAACCTTTCGCCTACGAGCGAATATATACAGAAGTTCCAGAAATCGCCATTAAACCAATTGCAAGCCCTGTTTCTACAGTGACTCCCGCTTAAATCTTTGCTAACTCCTTTATAAAATATATACTCTTTTATATGTTGTTTGGAGGCTATAATTTATGACACCATGGGCATATCCTTACATATACGCACGGGCAAGAGGAATTCTAAGCAGGATGCTAACACCAAGCCAAGTTGAAGATATACTCAGAAGTGATGCCGCTACATTCCTACAACTATTACTGAGCACAAGTTATAACAATGTAGCAGCAAACTTTTCTGGATCAGAGTTCTCAATAGTAGACTTTGAACATGCCGCCAGAGAGGAAATGATAAACAGGTTAGACACTATTACCACTTGTATACCCCCAGACATTATGCGGTTGG
>SMTZ1_10005987_pt1 | contig 13926 bp, 6 predicted proteins | sample DeeMarSWOR136_30_FD_25667 | JGI IMG/M metagenome (IMG submission 25667) | reverse complement strand
TTATTTTTTCTGATTCTTGGATTCATGTCTGCCCAGGAAGAGGATGTGGAAGGAAGCAAGGACCATCCGCTGCTTTCCAGGATGGAAAATTACTACATCAGCGGATATGAAGAATTGGAGTATGCCTCCCATGAATTCTACGACGCCGAGGACAACGAATACGTGATCGAGGGCCACAAGTGGGTGATCGAGTACACTCTGAAGGAAGGATTTTCACCACCCGGTCAATTGAAAGTGAGACAGAATTACATCAATGCGATCAAGAAGATCGGAGGAACGATCCTTTTCGACAAGGGTGTCTACATGAAAGTCGAAGCGGAAAACAAAGAATCCTGGATCGAGGTTTGGGTCAGCTCGGACGGCAGCGACTACACGCTGACCATCGTGGAAAGGACGGTCATGAAACAGGAAGTGGTCGCCGACCCCAATGCTCTGGCCGGGGATATAAAAGCGTCCGGACACGCCAAAGTATACGGGATCTACTTCGACCTGGACAGCTACGCTATCAAGCCGGAGTCGGAACCGACTCTCCAGGCTATAGCAGACATGCTCAAAGCAAGCAGCTCTCTCCGAGTCTATGTGGTGGGACACACCGATATGACAGGTCAACTCGATTACAACATGGAGTTGTCACTCAAGCGGGCGCAATCGGTCGTCGATGCCTTGGTCAACCATGGAATTGCAGCCGGCCGTCTCAAAGCCCAGGGGGTGGGACCTCTCTGTCCGGTCAGCACCAACAGCACAGAGGAAGGCCGGAAACTCAACCGGCGGGTCGAGCTGGTAGAGATGAAATAAATAAATAGGGGTCGCGTCTTAACATTTAACATTTCTATTTTTTAGATTCTTCCCAGTATCATTATCAAAGAAGATCACAATACTATCTATTGAGATTCAATCAAGAAATGTGGATTGTTAAGACCTGGCCCTTTCAACTTGATCCATTGTGGGAAATGTTAAATGTTAAGACGCGACCCTAACTATTTTAGGGCGGCGAGGCGTTTTCGGGCATCCTCTGGTTCGGGGTAGATATCATCCGCATCTTTCCAGAAATCGAGAAATCTTTCGTAATGCTGGATAGCTCTCCCCTCCCAGCCCTTTTCTTCATACAATTTGGCCAACCGGTAATGATAGAGAGGATGGATGAGGCATCTGGACTCCGCATCGGGATCAAATGTGACCAGCCGCTCATACTCGGCAATGGCTTTGTCCAGCTCCCCTTTTTTCCGGTAGGCTCTGGCCAGAGCATCCTTGATGAAGGGGAAATTGAAAGGAATCATGAACTGCATCAGCGGAGGTTTGCCTACGGGCAGCGCGTTCTCTAAGTGGATTATCGCCTCCTCAACAGAACCATCTGCCAGGAGTATCTCTCCTTTGAGAGCGTCATACCCGAATTGGACCCAATTCTTAAAGAAAGGATGGATATCCGGCAATAACGATTCCATCTCGCTCAGCCTCGATTTTGCCGTGTCGATCGAGCCTTCTTTCAAGTCCACAAACCCAAGATAATTCGCATAGAGTGCTTTGAAATCTGCTGTGTTCGATGGATTTGTCTTTAAGTAAATATTGAGCCACTCTTTAAAATTCTCGCGGCTGAGATCAAACTTTCCTCTGTCCAGATAAATATATCCTGACAGCCAGTGGACAAAAGCCGGAGATGACTGGCTCCCGACCGCTTCGGCCATACCGGCCAATCTCTGCAGCTCATAAAGAGTCTGATCCAAGTTTCCATGCCAGTATTCATAGAAGCTCTTCCATGAATAACCTGTTCTCTTGGCTCCAGGAGTGGGAGCAGCGTCGATATCTTTATCAACCCATTCCAGGGCTTTTCTGTAATCTTCTTTCAAGGCATAGATGTATCCAATTCTCCAGTTCGTCTGATAAAAATCAGGCTTTATGTCCAGGGCTTCTTTGTATTTGGCGATGGCTTCATCGAGCTTTCCCATACGGAAATAGAGCTCGGCCATGGAATCGAAAGGGTTGGCATCATCCGGATTCACAGAGGCGTATCTCTTGAAATATTCAAGAGCCTTTTCATAATTTCCCATATCCGAATACATGTAGGCAAAGGAATTAAGCGCATACCCATAGTTCGGGTCAAGATCCAACGCTTTCTCATATTCTTCTGTGGCCTTATCGAACATTTCATTTGTATCGTAGTAGCTAGCAAGCTCATAATGAACCTGTTTCTCTTTGGGATATTTCTCAGCCATCTCCTGGAGGATACTCAATCGCTTATCGCCGGCATAAGAGGCTTCAATGTAAAGCCTTTCTTTCTCCGATGCCCTCTGGGCTAAAGCCTTGGCTTTTTCTCTGGCAGCATTTCTCTCTATGCTCATCCCAAGGGAGCCAAGAGTCTGGGCCAGGTATAGGTAGGCCACCGCAAATTCCGGATCAAGCTCCACAGCTTTTTCTAAAGACTTCCGGGCATCGGTATAATAGAATTTTTCGTAGTCCTCTCTTCCCTGGAGAAAATAATTGTAGGCCTCCATGGAGGAAGTGGTCATGTCTGCGATACGCAGCTGGGAAGGTTCTATTTTTTGCTCGGACAGGCCTATGCCCCGGGAAATCTCCTTGCTCAGCTCGCCGATCTGCTTATCCAGAATACTCCCCACTCCTTCCCCTTTCGACTGGGCAGACTTCAATATTTTTTTGGTTTTAATATCCAGGACTTTGACGTCCGTGGCAAACACGTCTCCGGCTTTGACGAAGCTTCCCAGTACAATGGCCCCCACATTATCCATTGAGCAAAGTTCGAAGCCCAATTCCCTGTCGATGACTTCCGTCTCCTCCTTTCCGAGCTGCTTGAGGAGGTCGTGCATCCTTTCCCAGGTCATGACACTCAGGTACTTGGACTGTTCGAGGCTGGTGATCAGCAGGTTGGGGATAGCCTTCTGCAGGTAGTCATAGGATTTTTCCCCGGTCTGGTTCTCGAAGCTGATCACGGCGATGGACGTTTTCGGAACCTCTCTCTGAGAAATCAACTGCCAGACAAGTAGAACGGCCACAATGACAGCGACAACAACAAGAGCCGGGAGAAGCAGTTTTTTCATGCTGAAGGTAACGGTTATTTCTTTGGAAGTGATGGGCTTTCTCTTGGGTACCACCCTCTCTGTGGTGGGCATACCTCTTTCAATCGATTCCAGTTCTGCCCGGACTTCTCCAGCGCTTTGATACCTTTTCTCTTTATCTTTTTCCAGACATTTCAGGATCACCCGGCTGAGGTCTTCGGGTATCTGGGAATTGAGCTCTTTTGGATTTCGAGGGGCCTCGCTCTTGTGCTTCATGGCGATGGCTATTGATGTCTCTCCCTCAAAAGGCAGCCGACCGGTCACCATTTCATACAGGATCACACCCAGAGAATAGATGTCCGAGCGCTGGTCAACATCCCTGACATCAACCTGCTCGGGAGACATATACTCGGGTGTTCCGATCATTACACCTGCGCCTGTCAGGCCTTTGGCTTTGAGCGAGCGGGCGATGCCGAAATCCATGATCCGGGCGTTGCCCTCTTTGTCGAGCATTATGTTCTGCGGCTTGAGGTCACGGTGAACCACTCCCAGCCTGTGGGCTTCAGATAACCCGTCGCAAACCTGTTTGGCAATGGAGACGGCTTTCCCGACAGGAAACTGGCCTATTCTTGTAATGGTGCTCTTCAAGTCCTCTCCAGATACCAGCTCCATGGTGATGTAGTGGGTCTCCCCTTCCCTGTTCAGGTCGTACATCCGGCAGACATTCGGATGCCCGATCTTCCGGGCGAACTTGAGCTCGTTCCTGAAGCGCTCGATCGTCTTTTCGTCGGTGGCTATCTCTGTTTTGAGCAGTTTGAGGGCGATCTTCTCGTTGACTTCCTTATCCAGGACCTTATAAACCTTTCCCATGCCGCCCTTGCCCAGTTCTTCGATCACCTCGAACCTTCGGGCAAAGATAGTGCCTGTCTTCAATTCCACCGGAGTTGTCTGGAGAGTCTTTGTGGGAGGGGCGGATTCTTCTTCGAAGGGATGAAGAGGAGCAGCACAATTGCCGCAGAATCTGGTATCGGCGGGATTCTCGAAATCACACTTGGGACATTTCATGCCCGTCCTTCCCTTTTCAAGCTTGGCAAAAGAATAACAATTCACAGACCAAGAGTCAATCAAAATAAAACAAGGGGTCGCGTCTTAACATTTAACATTTCTCAGTATAGACTGAGTTAAGAGGGCTAGGTCTTAACATTCAACATTTCTTGATTGAATCTCAATAGATAGTATTGTGATCTTCTATGATAATGAAACCGGGAAGAATCTCAAAAACAGAAGTGTTAAATGTTAAGACGCGACCCCATTAATTGGCATTTGATTTGCATCAGGACAATCTTTTTCATATCATAAACGCGCTCAGGAAGGCAGAAGAGAAAATGCTCTTTATCGGGGAAAATTCGATAACCTCCCGGAACTTCCTGGCATGTCAGGACGGAGGGATACTTCCGATGAAAAAAAGGACATTCAAAAATTTCTTTCTGTCATTATTGGCAATCTTTTTTGTATTGAATCTGACCAGCCTTGCGTTTTCCGCTGAGATAATACTGCGGTCAAAGTATCTGGCCTACGCCAGGGCAGCAGCGGACTGGACCTGGGACCATTATGATGAGCTGATCGAAAGATGGAAGAAAGGCTTTGACCCGGAAAGCGTGTTCGGCTACCGCCCCCCTGGAGGCCTGCTGGAGATGTCAGTCATCTACAGCCATCTCTACGAAAAAGAAAAAAAAGCGGAATACGCCAAGCGAGTCAAAAAGATCCTTCTCCAATACGGAGACTACCGTTCCCAGTACCCCGAGTCATCCATCCGGAAGCGCCCGGACTACACTGACGGCGTTCCAGCCCTTCCCGACTTCTTCACGGTGATGCGCTACATCCGCGCCTATGATACACTCAACCGCCTGAAAATCTTCAACAGAGCCGAGAAGGAAAAAATAGAATCCCTGATCGTGGAAAGCATGACCTATCTTCTCCGTACTCAAGAGTGGGGGCCGATGAACCGGACAGCGCTGCGGGCGGAATCCCTGGCCTGGGCCACACGCGCCCTCCCTCAACATCCCCAGGCAAAAAAATGGGAGATGCAGCGTCAAGCTCTCGGGGATGACAACTGGGGAAACTGGCAGATCGAGGATGCCACCATCTACCACGCAGTCTGGCTCTATGCCCTCTGCGGCTATTCCCACGCCCTGGGGAAGATGGAAGAGCTGTTCAAGACGCCCGAGGTGTACTACTACGCCCATTATTTTCTCAACCTGATGTGTCCTGCGGCGATGATCCCGGACTTCGGCGACGCCAACTGGCTCTCCAACTGGCAGCGTTTTCTCGTCTTCTTCGAGGCTGCGGCCAGCCAGTATAAAGATCCTCACCTGAAGTGGGCGGCAGCGACGATCGCTCAAAAATTTGTGGATTTTGACCAGCCGACCAGCGTGGGACTGGGATATATCTTTCTGGACTGCTATCTCTGGGGAAGCGACGATATCCCCGCTGTCCAGCCCAAATCCCTTTCTCAGGAAGTCATGGAAGACGTCCAGGGAAAGAAGATCGTCTTCCGCAGCGGATGGAGCGATACATCGACTTATCTGCTACTCAACTACAGGGATGAGGGAGACGGCGGCCTGAACTTCCGTGATTATCTGCGGGATACGATCCCGGTCGAGGAAGAAAAGATGACCCACGGCCACTCGGACGAGAACAGCATTTCGCTGCTCATGTCCGGCGGTTCAGTGCTTCTCCATGACGGCGGCTACAGGGACTATATGCCCAGCGGTCCCTTCGGAGCCTACCGCCAGGATTATTTCCATAACCGGCTGTGCGTCCGACCGGAAAAAATCTGGATGGGCCAGGAAGAGGGGCAATTCCGTTACAGCATCCGCGACGCTGTGCCTGGCCAGGGTATCCTGGAATTTCTCCACAACGCCGGCTCTTACCGGATCATCCGGACCCAGAAGATCGACTTCCTCGCGCTCCCGGACTTTGACTACAGCCGGACCCGCCTGACCGACCCCAACTGGGGCTACGAATGGGACCGGGTGATAACCTATGTCAAGGAAGCGGAGATTTTTGTTGTCTTCGATATCTTCAAATCCCGAAAAGAAGAATATTTCACGCTGGCCAACCTCTGGCATACCCGGAAGATCCTGTCCCAAGGGGAACACTGGTACGATACAGTCTATGACAGGATCCAGAATCTCACGCTGCCTCAGGATAAACATCTTCTCATCGTCTTCCCTCTGACCCATTACCGGCTGGAGGGCACACAGCCTGAAAAAAGGCATTATCAGGATGAGATCCTTATCCATCAGACAACTGCCCAGCATTTTGAGCTGAGCGAGACTGTGGGCTTCGTGACCGTGCTCATCCCTCATGAGGCCGATGAATCTCCGCAGAAGCTGGCAGAGCGTGTCAGCCTCGTCCCTGTCCAGCCCGAAAGAGCGGGCCTTGGAGTTCAGATAAGCGCAAACGGCAGGACAATCATCGTCGGTGTGAAAAATGACCTGCGGATGGATATGAGCCGTGACTGGCGCAGGCCCAGATACACCTATGAGTCGGGCAAGATCGGGTTCGGTGATATCGAGACCAACGGAGATTTCGTTTTTGCGGCTTTGAAGGGGACAAAGCTCGGCTACACCATCGTCAACCTGACCAAAGCGCTGTATAAAGACCGAGTCCTGGTGGAAGCCAAGCCTGGCTTTTTCGGGCTGGCTTTTGACGGAAGCCCGGAGACCAAAGGAGTCGGCAAGCTGCGCTACTGGCGGGATGAAGTGGAGATACGAAAAAAATAATGATTATGAACAGAAAAAAAATTTCATTGTATAAGATTGCCACACTTCGTTCGCAATGACATATTCTTACGTGAGATTGCCACACTTTGTTCGCAATGACATATTTATACGTGAGATTGCCACGCTAATCTCGCAATGACATATTTATACATGAGATTGCCGTACATTGTTTGCAGAAAAAATTGGGGACTATCCCCAATCATATGTCCTCAATAATGCATTTTGTCGGTGATGACACATAAAGCTATCAAAAAAAGAACACAATTTAGGGTAATATCCAATTCTGCTAGAAAAATTGGGGACTGTCCCCAATTTCAAAACGGCTAAAATAAACAAAACTGAATAAACACAGGCAAAACGCTCACCAAATGAGCAAAAAGACTGGAAGATTAAAGATTGGGGCGGTCAAAAAGGATATCACTCCTCCCTTGCCCGCCAATCTATCGGGCTACATCAGAAGATTCGGCAAAGCCACAAAAATCCATGATCCACTCCTCGCCCATCTGCTGCTCATTGACAACGGAATAAATCAAATCCTGCTCATCTCCCTGGACATCCTTTTTGTGAGCAGTGAGCTGTCTTCAAGACTGAGACAGGCTGTCTCAGAAGAATTGAATATGGATGAAAAGAACATCCTCGTTGCTGCCATCCATACCCATTCGGCTCCCGGAATCCATACCTTCCGCGACGAAGGCATCCGGGATAAGGCCTGGGAAGAAGACGTCTTCCAAACAGTCGTGGAGGGAGCCGCAGAAGCCGGACAGCGATTGGAGGAAGCATCTATCGGTATCGGGATGGGAAGCTCGACCATCGGAAGAAACAGGCGGAAAGAGGGAGGGCCGCTGGACCCGAATTTTCCTTTAATCTGTTTTTTCGGCAAGCAGGATCGTCCTCTGGCCGTGATCGCCAATTATGGCTGCCATCCGGTGGTCCTGGACGAGAAAAACCTGCTCATCACGGCGGATTATGTTCATTATTTCCGCAAAAGCCTCAGTGAACGGCTTTCCTCTGATATACTGACTCTGTTCTTCACCGGAGCGAGCGGGGACGTGGATCCGGTGGAGCGCGGAAGCTTCTCCATAGCGGAAAGGTTGGGGTTGGAGCTGGCGGAAGAAGCCCTGAAAATCATCAGCAAAACGGAATCACGGACAAACATCGTAATCGAAGCCAGAGAAAGCTCATTGAAAATCCCGTACGGATGGGTGCCTGATATTCAAGCGGCAGAGGAAGCCTATCAGAGCACGCGTCGAAAATATGAAGAAGCCATGAGAAGCAGAAACAGAGAATCCCAAAAAATACAGAGAGCATTCCTGCTCTGGGCCGAGGAGCTCAGAGAAAAAGCCTTGAAGAGCGAACTTCCAAAATCCCTTGAATGCCGGCTCCAGTGCCTCCAATTGGGGGAAGCGGTGTTCCTGTCTTATCCGTTTGAGCTTTTCTCTTCCGTATCCCTATCCTTGAGAGAGAAGAGCGCCGTCAAACATCTGTTCATGGTCGGCTATGCCAATGGCTACTTTGGCTACCTGCCGGATAGAAACTCCATCCGCGAAGGCGGCTATGAAGTTGAAGAGGCTTTTAAATACGTGGGGCTATTGCCTTTTGACTCGAAGGCCGAAGAGCTTTTCCTGGAAAAAGCCTTCGCTTTGTTAGGAAGCCTGGAAAGCTAAAGTCAGACAGAAAACGAAGTGAGATAGCGGTCAACGCATGCAGACGATAGACTGGACGATCATCGCTCTCTACTGTGCTTTTATGCTCGGACTGGGATTCTACTTTTCCCGTCGGGCAGGAAAGAACATGGAGAGTTATTTTATTGCCGGCCGTAAACTTCCCTGGTGGATTCTCGGATTCTCCGCAGCCGCCACCTACACTGGAGCAGGAGCTGCGCCGGCCTTCACCATGCTCGTCTTTCAGAACGGCATGATGGGAAACTGGTGGTGGTGGGTGCCTTTTGCCATCTGGATGCCCTTAGTGGCTGTTATCTGGTCCAAACTCTGGCGGCGGCTGCGCGTGGTCACCACGGCCGAGTTCATGGAGCTCCGTTACAGCGGCCGGGAGGCCCGGGTCTTCCGGGGTATCTATGCCACGTTCATGAGTTTAGGCTTTGCCGTGCTGCTCAATGGATATGTCATGGGCTGGCTGATTCGGGCCATGGCTCCGATATTCAACTGGACCGACCTCCAGGTCATTCTCTTTTCCACAGCGCTGGTCCTGGTTTACTGCACCCTTTCCGGGCTCTTCGGAGTGGCCTACAGCGATGTCCTTCAATTCTTTATCTTTTTCGGGGCCAATCTCATCCTGATCCCGGTCATCCTGAGCAAGGTCGGAGGGCTGAATGCTCTCCATGACCAGGTCGTCACCCAGAGGGGGGCGGATTTTTTCCACGCCCTTCCTCCTCATGGAGAGATCGTGGGCATGACCCTCTTCTTCTTGATCGTTCAGGGGCTGTTCTATGCCTCCTCTCCGGCTGGAGGCGAAGGGTACACGGCTCAGAGGTTCATGGCGGCCAAGAATGAATTCCATGCTCAGACCGGACAGATGTTCAACGCCTTCATTACCCTGATCGTGCGGGTCATTCCTTTTCTGTTCCTGGGAATCATCGGAGCGGCTCTTCTTCCTGCGGCAACCACCGAACCGGACAGGGTCTGGGGAATCCTGGTCTCTCGCTATTCCCTTCCGGGCCTGACCGGGCTCCTGGTCGCTGCCGAACTGGCTGCCTTCATGTCCACCATCGACACCCACATCAACTGGGGAAGCTCGTTCCTGGTCAACGACCTCTACCGCCAGTTCATCAAAAAGAAAGCCGCTGAAAAGCACTATGTCCTGATAAGCCGTCTGGCGACCGCCGGCATACTTCTGCTGAGTGTTCTGGTGGGGTATTTCCTGGTCGAACAGATGATGGCCTGGTTCCTGTTCATTAACTCGGTCATGGTGGCCTTCATCCTTCCCTTGAGCTGGCTAAGGTTTTTCTGGTGGAGGCACAACATCTACGGAGAAGCAACAGCCATCATCATCGGGCTTCCGCTCTCCTATATCATCTGGTTTCCCCTGGGATTTTCTCAGACCGACAAACACCCCTTCTGGCACGGATTTCTCCTGCTCTTTGCCCTGGGATGGGTGGTTATCGTTATGGTCGACCTGCTGACCAGGCCGGAAAAAAAGGAAAAACTAAAAGAATTCTACCTGAAGTGCCGTCCGCCCGGTTTGTGGGGCCCGGTCCGTCGTGAAATTGAAGAGGGAGGACATAGAGAGTTAAGAACGGAAAACCTGAGAGATATCATTGACTGCCTTTTAGGGATATTCTTTTGCGCCAGCTCTATCGGCGGGCTGACAACGTTATTCAGCAGACAGTGGACCCTGTTTTTAGTGACTACAGGCTTGTCTCTTGTCAGCGGTGGAGTGTTCCTCTCCCGCTGGAGAAAAAGAGGAGTGTTTAAATCTCTATGAAGTTTTTTAATTTAAATATGAGATTGCCACGTTTCACTCGCAATGACATATTTATACATGAGATTGCCACGCTAATCTCGCAATGACATATTTATACATGAGATTGCCGTACATTGTTTGCAGAAAAAATTGGGGACTGTCCCCAATTATGCTAATTATGCGTTTCACTCATAATGACAGCTTTTTCTTTTAAAAAGGAAGACACAAGTAAAACAAACACAAGGAGGCAAAAATGAAAAAAATCATGCTTTTCATCTCCATACTGTTTATCTTGCTCGGCTCAGTCAGAGCTGAGGATACTTTCAAAGGAAAGGGTATCTGGATACATCCCGGAGACATGGGGAAGAATGAGGCAGACGTCGAAGAGTTCTTCAAGCTCCTGGACAGATGCGGCTTCAACATCGTCTTTCCTCTGGTCAAAGGGACCGGCGGCAAGATCTTCTGGCACAGCCAAAAATTCCCGGAGGCCATTCATTCCGATTATAAAGAGTTCGACCTTCTGCGCGCCGCTGTCAAATACGCCCATAAGTACGGGATCAAGATCCATCCCTGGCTGTGTGATTTTCCGGAAGGAAAAGACAGCCCGGCTTTCAAGCAGCATCCGGAATGGGCCATGCTCAACCCGAGGGGGGGCCTTACCTCTGAGGAGAAGCTCGATCAAGACCGCCCCTACAATCCTGTCTGGATGTGTCCGGTGAGAAGACCGGGCTACACTGACCAGTGGCTGATCCCGATGATCGAAGAGATCGTGAGGGATTATGAGGTCGACGGCATCCACCATGATTACGTCCGCTATCCGGGAGACGTGGCTCCGGATTCCTACTGTTTCTGCGATTACTGCCTGGAGCACTACCTCACCTATAATCATTTTTACTACCACAACCGGCCCCAGGACCAGATCTCGCTGAAAAAAGTCCTGCCCAGAGAAGAAGCCAACTGGCACAACGACCTGACCCTGAAGCCTCCGGACTGGGACAAGATGAGCCGGGAGGAGAAGGCTGATTACCTGCTGAACGGAAAGTCTTTGAACCGGAATGACCTGGATTACTACTTCTACGAGACACGGTGCGACGCCATCACCCGGTTTGTCCGGGAAGCCACGGAGAGAGCCCGAAATATCAAACCGGATATCGAATTCTCGGCAGCTGTCTTTATCAACCCGATGAGAAGCGCCAGGCATATCGGTCAGCGCTGGACCGATTTCCTGGACTGGGTCGAGGTCATGGCACCGATGAACTACCGGAGTCATTTCCAGGGAAGCTTTGAAGACTACCTGGTCTATCTGGAGGATTATATCCAACAGCAGATGAAATGGTGCGAAGGGAGAAGCAGTCTTTACGCCGGAGTGACCGGGCATTATATATACCTGGAAGAGAGAGAGCCCTGGGAGGAGGCCATCCATATTCTCAGTTCCGAAAAGATCGCAGATGCAGGCAGGGACAAGCTGAGCGAGCTGATGGAAAAAAATATCGCCTATCTGGAAAAATTCTCTCTGAAAAGAGCAAAACAGTTAAACAACACCTTCAAATCTTTTCTGAAGAATAAGATTCAAAACGAAAAGCTTGCGGAAACCTTGAGAGAAATTTTGAGGGACCCTCCGGCTGGATTCTTCCCCGAGGAGAAGCTCCTTCGGACCATCGAGACCGTAAAAAAGGCCGGAGCCGAGGGTGTCGTTATCTTCGCCGCAGGGATAATCCAGCGGAACAAGCTCTGGCCAGCCCTGGAAAAGGCCCTGGCAAAATAAGCGCAAATTCAGCGCACATCATGAATCAACTGCCACCAAAGCCTGATCCGCACGAGCTCGACGGCTTTCTGGGACTGTTACCTCAGGGATAACGGCGAAACAAAAAAAGAAAATCAAATAATTAAAAAGCAAGCTTCTGCTTCTTCTAATATGACTAACATGAACGAGTAATAATATGAACGCTTTGACTAATATGTCATTGCGGGCATAAAGGTCACAAAATGTTGTTGATTTTATTTATAACATATTTTAGATAAACAAGATAGGACAGAAAAATCGATACAAAGTTAAAGGAGTTCAACTTTGTTAAAAAAAACATTGTCCATCTTGTTTATCAAAGGATGTTATTTTATTTGGTAAGACATCATTAAATAAACAGCGCTTCAGGTGCAAATTATGTCAGAGAACATATGTTTGGAAAGAGAAAGTCAATAAGCACAATAGAGAAAAGCATTGGTTCGATCTTTGGGTAAGAGAAGGTTATTCTATTAGGCAATTAAGTAAAATGTCAGGCTATAGTGAAGCCAAGCTAAAGCGAATTAAAAATTATTGGTTAGAGAAAGAACCTCCTGTTCCTTCTCAGGATCTTTATCAGAATGCGAAGTATCTTCTTTTCGATGGAACATATTTTCATAAGAATGGCTGTTTAGCCATTTTAATGGATTATAGAACAAAGAATAGTCTCTCTTATACCTACATGGATAAAGAGAGCTATTATACCGTTTATCCCATGCTTAGGGATTTAAAAGAGCAGGGGCTGTATCCAAAAGCAATAACGATGGACGGACATAGGTTAGTTATTCAGGCTATTTATGATGTTTGGCCAGATGTGCATATTCAAAGATGCTTGTATCATATTCAACGCCAAGGTCTTCAATGGCTGAGGGTTTATCCTAAAACGGAAGCGGGTAGAGAGCTTAGATTTATCCTTAAATCCGTCACGAATATTAAGACAGAAAAGGACAAGATGGTTTTTTTGATGACTTATAGTGATTGGTATTCCAAATACAGAGACTTTATAAAAAAGTTGCCTAGAGATAGTGTGGCCAACGTTGATTTAAAAAAGGCAATGGGGCTAATCAATAATGCTTTACCAGACATGTTTCACTATATTGATGATCCATTTATTGCTCCGACTACTAATTTGTTAGAAAATTTTTGTTCACAGTTGAAGTATCATTATCGGAGCCATCGTGGTTTAACGGAAGAACATAAAATAGCTTATTTAAAGTGGTTCTGTTACCAAAAAAACCATTGCGAGTAAAACGAAGCAATCTCATAAAAATAAATACATTTTTTCCTTAAGGGATTGCCACGCTTCGCTCGCAATGACACCGAAGGAAAGGGATTGACCTGATTTGCTCGCAAAAACGCCAAAGGAAAGAAATCGCTCTGCTCATTAGGCTCGCAATGACAAGGTAAAAAAACTTATTGCGTTTATATGAGTTTGTAAAATTATTAAAACCGAGTCCCGACAGACCTCACTTTTCTTCTGCCCGGCCGCCGAGATGCTTGGCCAGGAATTTCTCCATCGCCCTGTAAAAGTCGAATCGATTCTCCTCATTGCGGAATCCGTGCCCTTCGTTGTCTTTAACCATGTATTCAACCTCAACACCTCGACTTTTCACAGCCTCCACGATCTGGTCTGATTCGATCTTATTCACCCGAGGATCATTAGCGCCTTGAGCGACAAACAACGGGGCTTTGATCTTATCCGCATGGAAAAGAGGCGAGGCCCTCTCCAGAAGCTCTTTGTCTTTTTCCGGATGACCCACCATTTCGTAAAACATTTCCTTCATGGGTTCCCAGTAGGGCGGGATCCCTTTCAGAATCGTAAACCAGCTCGAAATCCCCACATAATCCACGCCGCAGGCATACAGGTCCGGAGTGAAGGCCAGACCGGCCAAAGTGCAGTACCCCCCATAGGAACCGCCATAGATGCCCA
>SMTZ1_10004554_pt1 | contig 13926 bp, 16 predicted proteins | sample DeeMarSWOR136_30_FD_25667 | JGI IMG/M metagenome (IMG submission 25667) | reverse complement strand
ATAGGAGGCCGGGTTCCCTGTCGTGTACACGTCCCGGACGCCCTTGTCAAAGTTCTGCATTATCTTGCCCAGCCTCATCTCCTCCTGGACCGTGGCATAGGAGCCTGCATAGTTTACCAGGAAATACAGAACAAAAACTGATATCATTATGCCCATTACGAGTTTGAATACCTGGAATACCTGGATCATATAAAACTATTAAGCTTCGCTCACTTCAACGTAAAGGCCCTTGTTCTCGAGATAAAGTCTTGTCCCCCCGGGCACGCAGAATGAGCAGCAGTCGGTCCTGTCGCACACCGGCTCAAGGCCCGGTATCTCGTAGCCCTCTCCGAAATCCTGCTCGCTCCTGTAAATCCATATGTTTGACATGTACTGCGGGTTTGTGGGGTCAAGCAGGGTCTGGTCCACAACAATGAACTCCTCTGTTTTCCCGAACTCGCATGTGGGGTTTCCCGGGCACCAGGATTTCCATTTCTGGGCATAGGCGCATGTTGTAGGGTTATTCAAGTCAAGGAAACATACTTTTGCCGTGCTGGGCATGGACAGGGTGAACAGCCTGCTGGAGCCCTCTGCCAGATGGTAGGCCTCCTCCACCACAGAATCAAGGTCCTTTACCACCTTGTTTATCTGGGCCTCCCCTCCCATCCCTATCATGGTGGATATCTGGGGGAAGGCGAACACAAAGAGAAATCCTATTATTATAATGGTGAAGATAATCGCAAAAGGAAGCCCGAACATTCCTCTCATATTAATACATTATATATTGGTTAGTATAATAATATTTTCCGAAGTAAAAAGACTGGAATAAAAGAAGGAAAACTTTACTTGACCTTGATTGTCACAGGCTGCGGGTTGCCCCAGAACTTGTCTATGGGTGCGCTCAGGTCACATGTAGTTGGCATGTCTGAAAGCGTCGGGTTTGAGCTTGCATCATAGCATGCCAGCACCCTGAACATGTATGTGCCTGACCTTGCTTCTGCTGGTATTGTTATATCCAACCTCTTAAAACCAAGGCTGTTGATTGCAACAGGACCAGCCTCCTGGTCATATGTAACCCAGCTGTTCATATATTCGGCCATGTCCATTCCTCCGATAGCCGTGCAACCGCTCGGATTTCCGCCGGTACATATGCTTTCGCTAACCGCCGCGGGCACCACGCTTATCATAAAGAAGTGCGATAGTCCATCGGGTGCATCGTTTTCTATGCCAGCCTGCATTATGATGCCCTTACCCCTGTCAAGCTCGTACTGGCTCGGCCATACGGCAAAGTTCTGGCCTGTCTCCCTGAAAGCGTCCCTCAGGTTTGACTGCGCCTGCTGTGTCAGGTCGTCTGTCACGCCGCTAATGCCGCCGATCATGCCCCTTAACCAGGTAAGTGCAAGGCTAAGCATGACTATGGCGAAAACAACGGTTACAATAAAACCCAAGCTCATTTGGATAGCGGCCTTTCTCTCGACCATATTTATTATATGTGCCAGCCCCTTTAAAAACTTCTTTACTTTCCTTTTAGCTCTTTGAGTTCTATTCCTATCAGCTTGAATTTCTTGAGCTCGTACGGCAGACAGTGGGCCTCAAGCATATCACTCTCCGGGCCGGTCAGGTTCACCAGCAATGCAATGGGACAGTCCATAACATCGCAGACAATGGGTGTTTCTTCCAAGTTTTCCTCCTCAGTGAAATAGGTGATTTTCAGGGTGTAGTTGCCCAGATCCTGGGACAGGTATTCGTGTATGTCCCCGGCCTCGTCTGTGGCATCGTCAATGGAGTCGTTGATGCTGCAGTTCACATCCGCTGCGGTCCTGTTGAAGACGTACACAACAGTCTCAAAAAAGGCTCCCTCATCCTCTGTGGTGGCGTTCCCGCCCTTGAGCATGTCAATCCAGGGCTGCAAAAACTCCTCCCACCATGGGGCGGCCATTACGATTTCCTCCTTTTCCCGGCCGTATATGGGATAGACTACTACACTGTCCAGACCGGGCCCTATTATGTTTGCCTTCAGGTCCAGCACAGGCTCTGCCGTCTTCCAGTTGGAGCAGTTGAGATTCGGGAGGAACTCCCCGTTGTACATTAAACTGAATGTGAACCCCCTGAGAGGCTGTTCGCCAAGGAATCTCACAATCTCCTCCAGGTTGTTTGCAGCCTCCCCGCAGTTCGGGGCATAGAGCGACTGCTGTATCAAATCCCTCATGTTATGGAGAATGTAGAAGTCTGTTTTCTGCATGGGCTGGGAAAGGTCTATTTCAGAGTACTGGAACAGGAGCTGCTGGACAGCGAAGATAACGCCTGTCAGGAAAACCATCGTGACTATGAACATCTGGGCTTTGCGTGCTGCCATGTTAATTATTTTCTCCGGCAGATAAATAAATCAGGGAACAAGCCTTTCGGGCGTTCTCGGGAACATGATGGTTTCCTTTATGTCAGGCAGACCTGTCATCTGCTGGATTACGCGCTCAATGCCCAGGCCGAACCCTCCGTGGGGGCACATGCCGTACTTGAATGCGTCAAGGTAGAACTTGAAGTTGTTCGGGTCAAGGCCCTTTGATTTCATGACATTTACCAGAACATCGTGCCTGTGCTCCCTCTGGCCGCCCGAGGACATCTCCATTCCCCTGTAACCCAGGTCAAATCCCCTGGAGTGTTTCCCGTCAAACATGATGTAGAACGGCTTTATCTGGGAGGGGTACTTGGTTATGAAATACCACTCGATTCCCTTCTTTGCCAGGATTTCGCCCAGGGCACGTTCCTCTGAATCGCCCAAATCATCCCCCCATTTGACCTCTGCCTTGCCTTTCAGAAGCTTTATGACATCATCGTATGTGAACCTCTTGAAGGGGACTTTCGGCACCTTGAGCTCCTCGACACCGACTTTCTTGAGAAGGTCGGAATAGTTCTGGGCCATCTCCTTGAACAGGAAATGTATGCACCCCTCAAGCACCTGGAGCACATCCTCCTCTGATTCTATCCAGCCGACCTCTGCATCAACCGACTGAAATTCACATAAATGTTTTCTTGTGTGGAACTCCTCTGCCCTGAATGCTGCACCGATCTCATACACCCTGTCAAGGCCGGATGCCATGAGCATCTGCTTGTACAGCTGGGGCGACTGGCGGAGGAATGCCTCCTTCTGGTAATAGATAACCGGGAACATGCTTGCACCGCCCTCTGCCCCTGCCGCCTGTATGACCGGGGTGTGCACTTCCACAAAACCCTCTGAGGAAAAGTATTTCCTGGTCAGGGCAAATGCAATGTCCTTCAGCCTGAATATGTTCTGTATCTTCGGGTCCCTCATATCCATCCACCTGTACTCGAACCTTTTGTCCTTTCCCGAGGTGCCGACATCCAGTGGTAAGGGTGTTGCGGATTTGGACACGATATGTATCTTCTCGGGTATCACCTCAATGCCTCCCGGGGCCTGGGGGGATTCCTTTGATTTTCCGAGAACAGTGACACAGTCCTCCCTGTTCAGCTTGTCCACCACACCCATCACGCCGTCTGCCACGAGCCCCTTTTTCGTGGTGACCTGTATGGTGCCTGTCCTGTCCCTGAGAAGGAAGAATTTAAGACCTCCCAAGTCGCGCACCTGGTCTATCCAGCCGCTTACTGTGACCGGTTTTCCGGGCGATACCTGGTCAGCATACACTCTTCTGTTCTGCATATTATCTAAATTCACTTCCTGTTTTAATAGTTTTCCCGTGGTCTGTCCCACTGGGGGAGAGTCTTTTAAACTTTAAACCTCAATCTAAGGTATGGAAGAAAATGCGGCCAGGGATTTTCAGAGAAGGCTGCCTGCAGCTGAGAGGGCGATATCTGAAATCAAAAAGGATGATATCAGGGTCCGCGTCACAGGCACTGTTCTGGACGTACAGGAGAACAGGATTGTGCTGGATGACGGGACAGGAAAGATAGATGCTGTTTTTGACAAGCCCCCTGAAGTGGAGGCCAACCAGCTTGTGCGCGTTTTCGGAAGGGTTATTTCCCTGGAGAACGGTTTTGAACTGCAGGGCGAGTTTGCGCAAAAACAGGACGGGCTTGACATGGAGCTAAGGAAAAAGGTCCTGGAACTGGAGGGGAACGGAACTAAACCTTAAAAATCATGGAGTTCATAATTAGTTATGTTTAGGGCTGTTCTGTCTGACTCGAATATTCTGAGAAACTCAATCCCGATAATAGCAGAGATAATTGATGAGGCAGTGTTCACGGTGGACCAGAACGGCATTTCGCTTCTTTCACCCGACAGGACAATGGTTTCTGTGGTGGACTTCAAGATTCTGTCCAGCGCTTTTGAGGAGTTCAAGGTGGAGGGCAGGGAAACCATCGGGCTTAACATGGCAAACTTTTCCTCTGTTCTCAAGAGGGCCGGTTCAGGCAGGATGGTGCTGGAGTCGGGAAAGAGCAAGCTTCTCGTGAAGATAGCGGGAAAAGGAACCAGGACGTTTGAGCTGCCCCTGATTGATGTCAAGGTGGAGAAGCCGCCCATTGAGCAGCTGAGCTTTGCTGCCACTGTCGAGATGAACTCCGATGTCTTTGAGGAAGGCATAGCCGATGCAGAGCTGATAGGCGATGCTATACTGCTTGAGGCTGGCGAGGGTTCTTTCAAGATGGCGGCAAAGGGCGAGACCTCGAGCGCTGAGCTGAGGATAAAGGCAGGCGAGGGCGGACTGCTCAACATAAACGCCCAGCAGGCTGTGAAGGCCCAGTACCCTCTCGATTACCTCAAGAAAATGATAAAGGCTTCGAAGCTTTCCCCGCAGATTCTTGTCGAGTTCGGCTCGGATTATCCCATGAGGATAAGCTTCAAGGCGATAGACAAGATGCAGCTGAGTTTTGTTCTTGCCCCCAGGGTCTCGGAAGAATAATTACTTTTTACCAATACTAATTATGGGAAAGGTTGGGAATGTTCTTGACGCGCTCAGGAAATATTACAGGGTAAGTTCTTTTGGTCCAGGACTTGGCCAGAGCGATATTTTCAGGATTCTGGTGAGCACTGTGCTGTCCCAGAGATGCAATGACGAGAACAGCGAAAGGGCGGCAGGGAATCTTTTCAGAAAATATAGGAGCCCAATAACGATTGCAAACGCTCCTGTCAGGGAATTGGAGAGGCTGATAAAGCCCAGCGGCTTCTACAGGGTAAAGGCAAGGAGGCTGAAGGAGGTCAGCAGGATTGTTGTTGAGAAATACGGCGGAAAGGTTCCGGACTCACTGGATGAGCTGGTGAAGATTCCCGGCATCGGAAGGAAGACCGCCGGATGTGTCATGGTTTACGGGTTCTCAAAACCCGAGGGCATTCCCGTGGACACGCATGTGCACAGGGTCTCGAACAGGCTCGGGCTTGTGAAAACCAGAACCCCTGGAAAAACAGAGCAGGAGCTTATGAGAACCGTTCCAAAGAAATACTGGATACTGGTGAATGAGCTGATGGTCCTGCACGGAAAGAACATCTGCAAGTCACGAAACCCGAGATGCCCGCTATGTCCCGTGAAGAGATACTGCGAATACTACAGGAACGTTTACATTGGAGCTGGGGCTGGAAGCATTAAAAGAAGGATAAACAAGACAATGTTGAGCAGGATGAGAAATGATTGACAGCCACTGCCATCTGGAATGGAAGGATTTTGACCCCGACAGGGACAGGGTTATTGAGGATTGCAAGAAGGGCGGATTGAAAGCCATAATCACCTCTTGTGCAAGGATGGCTGACATGGAGAAGAGCCTGGGCATTGCACAAAAACACAGGGGGTTTGTTTTCCTGACAACCGGCCTGCACCCGGAGTTTGTGAAGGATATCTCTGAAAAGGATGTGGAGGTTTTCATGGATTTTGTAAAAGAGAACGGGGATGACATTGTGGGCATAGGGGAAATAGGACTGGACTACCACTGGGTAAGGGAATCCAGGTGGCAGGAAAAACAGAAGGACATGTTCAGGAGGATGCTGGAGTTCTGCAGGGAGGTGAAAAAACCCGCGGTTGTGCACTCCAGGGACGCTTCCCAGGACACGATAAAAATCCTTGAGGATTTCGGGGGGAGGATACAATGGCACATGTTCACTGACAGGAAGGTTCTGCCCCAGGTGCTTGAGAAGGACTGGATGGTTTCAATCAATACATTGATACTCAGGTCAAAGGATGTGAGGAAGATTGCGAGGGACATGCCCCTGGAGAGGATTCTTCTGGAAACAGACTCGCCCTGGCTGGGTCCTGAGGGCAAAAGGAACACATCGCTTTCAATCAGGGATGTTGCCGGGAAGATAGGCGAAATGAAGAAGGTTCCCTTTGAGGAAGTATGGCAGCAGGGCGGAAGAGGGGCTGTGGAGCTCTTTGGTTTGCCTTTAAAGATTTAGCATGTCCATTCCCCGTACTCCTCCATGAGGTCTGTTTTCACATATATTGGGGAGTCTGTACGGACTGCGGTGGCTATTGCATCGGACGGCCTCGAGTCAAGCGTAAGCACATAGTTTCCCCTGGCCAGAATCAGGTTTGCGAAATATGTGCCGTCCTGCATCCTGGTGACACGGACCGAGGACAGCCTTATACTGAAGCTGTCAATGATGTCCCAGAGTATGTCATGGGTTGAGGGCCTGTATCCGAGCTTGCCGTCCAGGCCGTTCTGTATGGATTCTGTCTGTATGATATCCGTGACCATGGTGAGCTGCGTGCACCCGGAGTTGAGATAAATGACTCCCGGCTCTGTGGTCACACCAACTTCCACGTAATCATCAAGGGAGGGCAGCACCGGCTCGCCTCCGCCTGTTTCAATCGGGAATGCAACCACATGGCGGACCGGAAGATTAAGGACAAGGTATGCATTGACAAGTGTCACGATTATCAGGATTGCCACAAGGGCTGCCAGGATGTTTGAAATACTCTCTGGTTTTGTTTTCCTTTTTCCGAACAGGGTTTTCTTTTTACCGAACATGTCACTCCCCCATGAAATATTCGAGGGCCTCACTAATATTTTCAACTTCCCTCACCTCTATATTTATGCCTTCTATGCCGTCTGTTTTCTTCGGGACATACACGACCTCGCAGTATTCGCTTCCGTCCAGCTGCCTGCAGGACTTCTCCCTTTCTGTCCCGTCTGATTTCAGGGTTCCCTTTGGCACAAGGAAAAGGGTCATGTTGTTTGCCTCGGCAGACCTGGCCTTTTCTGTTATGCCTCCCGCAGGCCCTATTGAGCCGTCGGGCCTTATAAGTCCTGTTATAGTGACATTCGGGTTCAGGGTCCTGTTCCAGAGGGCTGATATGGTGGTTATTGTGATTGCCGCCCCGGCTGAGGGGCCTTCTATTACGCTGGCGTTTGCTGTTATCGTGTAAATCAGGTCATATTCGTCAAGGTTCAGGCCCGTGATGTTCTGGGCAACAGCCCTGGATGTGAGTATGGACTGCTGCGTGTCAACCCAGAAAAGTATCCTGTCAATGTTGGTGAGTGTCTGGCCTGTCCCCTTTGATGCGCCGACTGTTATGGCTGTTATCACGCCCTCGCTGGTCTGGTCAACGGCAGGGACATACATGGTGGAATATGTTATGTTCGAATCCTTCATGGGTTTAACAACAACCTGCGGGACTGTCTTGGTCTTGTAGACAACCCTCGGGGTCGCCAGGGTTCCGAGAGCATAGCCGACAGTAAACAGCAATATGACAGCAATAACAGGGTACGTCCACTTTTCCATAATTATATTTGTTTGTGTGCTTTAATCATTAATCTTTACTTAGAGAGCATGAAATGGGCAAGACACCCAAGGTTGATATTGGTCGAAAAACAGGTTAACCCATAACCTCTCCTCCACCCTGCGACCCCTCAAGCACTATTAATATAGTTTAGGGCTGCTGTGTTCCCACCCTGACCCGGTTCGCCATAATAATAATCCTGCGGGACAGGGCTTCTCAGTCAAGGATATGGACCGGCTCTTCAGCCAACACCGTCCCTGGTTATCAGCCGCGCTAAAGACCGTTTACGCTTACAGGTGCGGCCTAAACACCCAGCCTAGCCTTGCCCGAAAAAGTATTATTTGGGGTATTTAAATTCATTCCAGGTTGAACTAGATAGAAAAAAATAAAAAAATTAAGAAAAAACCATTGTTTCTGTTCGCTTACTTCATCTTCATCAGTTCAAGAGCTGCCATGAGTACGCCAACTAAAAGGGCTATCCAGGAAAGAACTGAAAACAAAGCTGCTACCCAGTATGTTACAGCTGTTCCAGCTACTGCAAGAAGATCTCCGCTTCCAGCAGCCAGAAGGGCCAACACACCGGCTGTTGCCAGCCATCCAAGTCCCTTTTTGCTTGTTACGTTGGCGTATTTGGCCAGCACCAGAACGACGAAAACGACGATTGCGATGTCCCACAATCCGCCAAATACTACCATTTATTTCACCGATTAATAATTGGTTCAGCTTGCTTTTAAATGTTCATACGGCCTTTGCCGTACCATTTTCGGGAGAAATTACACATCTTTGGCAGCATCGTACACTTCCTGGTACACCTGCATTGCCACGGAAAAGTGTGTGTAGTGGCCCACTTCCGCGCCCAGCTCGTCCGCAATGTACTTCTGGAGGGCTGTGATTGCATAGGCGTTTCCGGGCCAGGCGGAGTAAAGGTCATTTGTCTTCATGACCACATTGAAGTGGAGCTTATTCTCGACCAGCTGGGGGTGTATCAGGACAACACAGGGGCTGGAGGTGTCCTTTCTTTCAGGAGTGAATTTTGCCAAATCCCTCATGGGTATCCAGGTGTGCATGACAGCCGTTCTCCTGGTGGGGTCCTTCTTGAATATGTCTATGACCTTCTGCACCTGGTCTATTCTCTTGAGCACGCACTTGCCCTCTGAGATTTTCTGTATGTACTGTTTGTCATCTTCCTCGTTCCCCACGCCGGATATCCCCGCCCTTATGGCGCAGTCCGGGTAGCACCTGAGCCTTGAGAAGTAGGTGTAATCGAATGAGTTTTCCTTTTCCTTTGCCATGCCCTCTATCATGTTCTTGGCATACTCGTCTGCCATCTCCTGCGTGAGCGGGGCTTTCTGGGGGAACCTTGGTGTCGCCATGGGATCTGTCACCATAATGAACATGGGACCGTCCTTTGTCCAGGTCTGGTACTCGGGGGCTTTGACAAACCGGTTGTAGCCCTTTGTCATCATGGCGCGGACAGCCCTTTCCCAGGCCTCACCCAGATTCTTTGCCTCAATAACAAGCGGGGCGTAAGGGCCGTCATATCCTGTCGGTTCTTTTGGGACGTCCATTAAAATCAAATAATAATTGAAGGGGAAGTTTAAATTACTTCAGGTTTTCAAAGCCGAATCTTTCTTTCCATTTCTCTAAAGTGTTTGAGAGTTCGCTTTCTATATCTATTTTATAGTGGTTTGCAAGCCAGAGAATGTCTATCAGGACATCCATCAGCTCTTCCTGTATACTGTGCTTTGGCTCCACTTTCCTGATTTCTTTTCTGCCTATAGCTGCCGCAAGCTCACCCACTTCTTCTATCAGGTCAGTAAGATAGTGGCTGCCTGTTTGGAATTGTTTGCCATTTTTCTCATCAAGACAGTTCCTCATTTTCCTTGCCAGCTCTTGTGCCTCTTTCAGGTCCATGTTAACCCTTGTCCTGGACAAACTCAAAGTTGTGCTCCATGGAGAGCTCGGCCCTGGCCAGCTCTTTTCCCAGGTATGCGCAGTGGTTCTGCTCGGAAACGATTCCGAGTTCTGTGATTTTCTTGAAAATGTCTTCCGCCCTTTTGCCCACGATAACCCTCTGTTTCTTTCCGTCCGGGGAATAGTGTTCCACAACTATCTCCCTCTTCTCCTTGTCCGGAAGGATTATGAAATATCCCTTTGGGTCAAGCTTGACGAAGTCCGAGGGCTCTGCCGCTATCCTCTCGACATCATGTGAAGCAATACCGTCTGTTTCAAACTGTCCCGGATTGTTCTTCCAGCACTCCTCAACCTTTTCCAGGATTTTGTCCGTGTCCATCTCGCCAGCCATGAGGACCGGTGTGATTTGCTTTCTGAACTGTTCTATCTCCTTTTTCGTGAGGTTCTTCAGGACCGGCATTGCGCCCTTTGCCCCGACTATCCTTTTCCCCTTGTCCACGCCGTTCTTGACAAGGCTATCCACGGCCTGCCCCACAAAGTGGCCGTTGGAAACCTTTCCGCAGAAAATCATGAACCTCAGGGTCGGATTTGTTACGGTGTTTTTGACAATCTTCTCAATCCCTATGTTCTCTGTCACACACTTGCCGCAGATGGAAATCCTGTCCATTGGCAGGTCCATCTCCATGGTCGCCATGGTGCACACTGCAACTGGCGAGTCCTTGTTGCCGATTTTGTACCTTCCTTCTGTCGCGGGCCATGTCATAAGAAGAAGTTGAAGTTCAGATTTATATTAATTGTTCTTTGGGAGTTTTACGCCGAAGATTTTTGACTCCCCGCCCTCCATGGAGACGCCGTAAATCTGGTCGGCATCCTTCACCAGGGCATCATTGTGGGATATCACCACGAACTGGGCAATCTTCGAGTATTTCTTCAGGAGTTCCACAATCCTCTTTGTGTTTGTCTTGTCCAGGGCCGCGTCCGCCTCATCAAGAACATAGAAAGGAGTCGGCTTCAGGCTCTGTATGGCAAACAGGAATGCGAAGGCTGTGAGTGTCTTCTCCCCGCCTGACATGGAGTCTATGTGCAGGAGCTTCTTGCCTCCCGGGCTTGCGCGGATTATCAGGCCGGACTCTATGTCGTTCTGGTCGCCGAGCTCAAGGCCCGCATCCCCGCCTGTTAGGTCGCTGTACACGGTCTTGAAGTTCTTTGAGATGCCTTCCATGGTTTTCATGAATGTTTCCCTTCTCCTGGACTCTATCTGGCTTATGGTGCTCTGTATCTCGTTCTTTTCCTCAATAATCCTTGAGACCTTTTCCCTGAATTTGTCAAACTCCCCGGCCAGGTTGTCAAAGTCCTGAAGGGCCTTAAGGTTCACGGGTCCCAGGTTCTGCAGGGCCTCTATGGTGTCCCTGAGCTTTGCCTTAAGGGTGGGTATGCTCAGGTCAATGAACGGTTTCAGGTCCTCCTTGTCCATCTTCTCAATCTCTTTCTCATCAACCCTGCCCTTCAAATCGTCAAGCCTTGCCTCAAGCTTTGCCCGCTGTATCTCCAGCTTTCCTATGTCCTGCTGGGTAACAAGCTTTTTCTCATAACACTCGCGCCTCTTCTCCTGGAACCTTTTCAGGGTCGTGTCAAACCTTGCCTGGTTCTTCTCCACACCCATTGTTCCTGTCTTGACCTCCTTTGCCGAGAGGACTTTCAGTTTTTTCTCGAGTTCAGCTATCTCCCTGGTGAGCTGCGCATTCTCCTCCTCAAGGCCCCGCACCTGCGAAAGGTAGCTGCTCTGGTTTGACTTTGCCCTCTTTTTGTAAAAGCCCCCTGTTATTGCGCCGGATGTTTCTATAAGGTCCCCGTCAAGTGTTACCATCCTGACCCTCTGGGTTTTGGAAATGGTTTTTGCGGTGTCTATGTCCCTGACGCATGCTGTTGTTCCGAATATGTATTCCATGGCCTGGGAGTATTTGCCGTCAAAGTGTATCAGGTTTGAGAGCCAGTCTATTGTGCCTTTTGGAAGGAACTTTGTCCTCACCGATGCCCTGATTTTGTCCAGGGGAAGGAACCTGGCGCGGCCCGCCTGGTTTTTCTTGAGGTGCTTGACACATTTGACTGCAGTGGATGTGCTGTCCACTACAATGTCCCTGAGATGGGAGCCTGCGCTGACTTCCACAGCCACCTGGTATTTGGGGGATACCTTTATCAGGTCCGAGACAGGGCCGAAAACGCCGGAGAAGTCGAGCATTCTCTTGAACTCCGTGTTGAATGAAAACCCCGAGCCCATACTGGTCGCCATCTCGCTGAACCTTTCCATCTCCCTCTTGTTGGATTCTATCTGACCCCTCTTTATCTCGATGTCTGATTCAAGTCTGATGACTGTCTTGGAAAGCTCCATCTGGTCCTGGGCTTTCAGCAGGTTCTGCGTGAGGTTTGAAAGGCTCTTCTCGAGCTCTGATATTTTTGAATCATATTCCTCTATCTCCATGTCCAGTTTTTCCGCAGACTCTTTTTTGACTTTCAGTTTTTCGTTTATGTCCTTCAGCCTGCTCTCTGCGCCCGTCTGGTCAAGGAAAACAAGTGAGGTCCTGATTTTGTTCATGTCGGACTCCAGCTGCTTGTACCGTAGGGCCATGTCCCTCTCCTCCTTGAGCTTCTCAATAATCTTCTGCTTTTCTTGGAGTATTATCTCGGCTTTGCCCAGTTTCTCATCAATCTTTCCCATTTCCTTCATGGCCTTGTTCTTCTTGTCATCGTATTCCGAGATGCCCGCGATGTCATCTATTATACCCCTCCTTTCAACAGGGTCCATTTCCACAATCTGGTTCACATCACCCTGCTGTATGATGTTGTAGCCGTCCGGGTGTATGCCGGCGTGCGCAAAGGTGTCAAGAATCTGCTGCCTTGTCACAATCTTCCCGTTGAGCCTGTATGTGCTCACACCCTTCTGGTTTATCCTCCTGCTTATGGTGACAGCCCTATCCATGGGCAGGGTCTTGTCCGAATTGTCGAAATGCATCACAACAATGGCATAATCTGAGCCGGGTTTTTTGTTGCTGCCGTGGAAGATGAGGTTCTGGGATTTCTTTGCCCTCATGGTCCTGCTGGATGTGCGCCCGAGCACAAAGCATATGGCGTCCAGAAGGTTGGTTTTGCCGGAGCCGTTCGGTCCGGTTATCACGGAGAATCCTCCGGGCAGCGGGACTGACACGCGCTTTTTGAATGATTTGAAACCCTGGATAACAAGTTTTTCAAGTCTTAACATACTATTTAACTTATATCCGCAAGCTTTTATTTCTTCACGGCAAATTAATATTATGCTCGAATCCCTGGTTAATTTTAAGGAGATGAACAAGAACCCACATGTTGTGGCAGTGTGGTCTTTCGTTGTTTGCAGCATAGCTGTTCTGATAAGCTCCCAGATACCGTTTTCCATTCCGGGGACAAACTCGGGTTTTTTGGCGGTTCTTTTTGCAATAATACCCTCTGTGTATTTCATAACCAGCCTCATAAAGAGGGAGGAAAGGATGGAGGAGACCATGGCTGCCAAGCACGCCGAAGGAAGGCTTTGGGAGCGGCACGAGATGGACATAGTCATACTGTTCTTCTTTTTCATTGGAATGGCGGCGGCGTTTGCCCTGTGGTCGTTCTTCCTTCCCCAGGACTTCTTCATGGCGCAGATTTCAAAGGTCAATGAAATCCAGGGCGTGAGTGTCACGGGAAATTTCGCGAGCATAGAAACTTTTAACAGGATTCTGATTAACAACCTCCAGGTCATGCTCTTCTCATTCCTCTTCTCTTTCATCTTTGGGGCCGGAGCCATATTCATAATCATATGGAACGCGTCAGTCCTGGGGGTGTACATAGGCCAGCTCTCAAAGGCGGTGTGGCACATACCTGTTGTGTCTTTGTCTTTCCTTCCCCACGGCGTTCCTGAGATAATAGGCTATCTTCTGGCGGGGTTGGCCGGCGGGCTGCTTTCTGCCGCAATATTGAGAAAGAATCCGTCACATGTCCTGAAAATCATAGTAATAGACAGCCTTAAAATCCTTCTGATCGGAGTTATCTTCATCTGCATCGGAGCAGGGATTGAGGCCTTCTTTGTCTAAGAAATCTGCTGTTTTATTGGCTCCGGTTTTTTAACTTCCGGTTGCTGGATTCCCCAAAACCCGCTGGCGGTTTTGGATTTATAAGTTTGGAAAACAAAAACAATCCAATGATTCTGCCAGACCACGAGATAGAGAAAGCCCTGAAGGGGGGTCGTATTGTCGTCAGACCCATTGACCAGAAGGAACAAATAAAATCAATAGGAATAGACCTCAGGCTCGGGAACGAGTTCAGGCTTTTCAGGCTTAAT
>SMTZ1_10024783_pt1 | contig 13927 bp, 10 predicted proteins | sample DeeMarSWOR136_30_FD_25667 | JGI IMG/M metagenome (IMG submission 25667) | reverse complement strand
ACGACCTACGAGAAAATCGAGGAAATTCCCTATATGGTCGTCAAAAAAGACGGGAGAAGACAGCCTTTTGACAGCCAGAAGCTTCTCCGAGGATTGCTCAAAGCCTGTGAAAAAAGGCCTGTGCCCCTGGCAAAACTGGAAGAGATTGTTGACGAAGTCGAAACTAAACTCCAGGAACGCACGGATAAAGAACTGGCGGCTTCGAAAATTGGCCAGCTGGTGATGAAAAGGCTCAAAGCACTGGATAAGGTCGCTTATGTCCGGTTTGCCTCGGTGTACCGGGAATTCAAGGATGTGGTGGAATTCAAGCAGGAGCTGGAATCTCTCCTCAAGGAAAAATAGACCTGCCTGGAAATGGTTAAAAAGATTAAGCTTATCTCAAAAATCGAGGATATCAAAGAAGATATAAACCGGATCGTGGGGGAATTCGGTTTCCAGCAAAAAGAGGTGCTGGGTTTGGATGGAGGCTGGAATCCGGATGTGGATATCTATGAGAATGCGGACAACATCACTGTTGAGATTGAACTCCCAGGAGTTGAACAGAAGGATATCACCTTATTGCTCCACAGCAACCGCCTGGAAGTAAAGGGGTACAAAAGAGAAGAGGAGAAGTCCGGAAAACCTAAATATATCAGGTTGGAACGGGAATACGGCTCTTTCCGGCGTTTTGTTTTTTTGCCGGGGGCGGTGATTCCCGAGAAAACAACTGCCTATCTTCGGAATGGTGTTTTAATGATAACCTTGAGAAAGCACAAGCATGGAAGAAAAAAGGAAAGAGTCGTGAATATCCAGAAAGCTAGGGAATAAACTTGGAGGAATACCATGGCTAAAAAGAACAAGAATAACGAGAATAGCTACGAAGATGTATTGGACGACCGGGATAAAAAGATCCACGTTCCCAAGGAACTCCCCATTCTCATGCTCAGAGATATCGTCGTTTTTCCCTATATGGTGATTCCTCTATTCGTGGGAAGAGAAAAGTCCAAGAATGCCATTGACCATTCGCTGTCGACTGACCGGATGATCCTTCTCCTGACACAAAAGAACATGGAGATAGAAGAGCCCAAAAGAAGAGATATCTATGATGTGGGTACAGTGGCTTTGATCATGCGCATGCTCAAGCTCCCAGACGGCAGGATGAGAATCCTGGCTCAAGGCCTGGTGAGGGCAAAAATCGGCAAACTGGATGAGGATAAACCCTTCTACACTGCTGATATCAGTGTCATCCCCGAGCCGGAGGAGGCAGAAAAATCGATAGAAGTGGAGGCTCTGATCAAAAATACGCGCTCAGGATTGGAGAAAGCCTCCTCTTTGGGCAAGGATATTCCTCCTGAGGTTTTGATCCTTTCAGCGAATATCGATGAGCCAGGGAGGCTGGCTGACCTGACCGCAGCTAACCTGGAGTTAAAAGTCAACGAAGCCCAGCAGATTTTGGAGGTTGCTGACCCTCTTCAAAGACTGAAGAGAGTCTTCGAGCTGTTAACGAGAGAGCTCGAGCTTCTGGATATACAGTCGAAGATCAGCACCGAGGCGAAAGGCGAGATGGACAAGCTTCAGAAGCAGTATTTTCTCAGGCAGCAGATGAAAGCGATCCAGAAGGAACTGGGTGAGGGGACCGAGATTCAAGAGGAGATAACAGCTTACAAGGAAAAGCTAACAAAGCTAAAAGTCTCCCCGGAAGTAAAGGAGGAACTGGAGAAACAGATCAACCGTCTTTCCCAGATGCACCCAGAGTCGGCGGAGACTGCTGTTGTCCGCAATTATCTGGATTGGATGTTCGACCTCCCCTGGAATAAAAGCACGGTCGATAACCTGGACCTGAAAAAAGCGAAGCAAATTCTGGATGAGGACCATTACGGTCTTGAAAGAGTAAAGGAAAGGATCCTTGAATACCTGGGAGTCAGGAAACTCTCAAAGAAGATAAAAGGGCCCATCCTCTGTTTTGTCGGGCCTCCGGGAGTAGGGAAGACCTCTCTCGGCCGCTCGATTGCCCGGGCCCTGGGCCGGGAGTTTATCCGGATATCCCTGGGAGGTGTCCGGGATGAAGCAGAGATAAGAGGCCATAGACGGACATATGTCGGTGCCCTCCCTGGAAAGATCATCCAGAGCTTGAGGCGGGTGAAATCCAATAATCCCGTGTTCATGATGGATGAGGTGGATAAGATCGGGGCTGATTTCAGAGGCGACCCTTCCTCGGCCTTGCTTGAAGTCCTCGATCCGGAGCAAAATTACTCTTTCCGCGACCATTATCTGGGAGTTCCTTTTGACCTTTCCAGGGTGATGTTCATCACCACAGCCAACCTTCTCGATCCGATCCAGCCTGCTTTTCGTGACAGGATGGAGATCCTCCGTCTCCCGGGATATACCGAGGAGGAGAAGCTGCAGATTGCCATGCGCCATCTGGTCCCCAAGCAGATAAAGGAAAATGCCCTGGATGAAATATTGATCGTATTCACCAAGGGCGCTCTGAAGAAGATCATTTCTCTCTATACGAGGGAAGCAGGCGTCAGAAATCTGGAGAGGGAAATTGCCTCCGTCTGCCGGAAAGTGGCCCGGCAGGTAGCGGAAGGAAAGGATAAATCGACCAGAGTCACATCCCAGAGCATCGAAACTTATCTGGGGCCTCCGAAGATCTTTAAAGACCAGCTGCTGCAGAAGGACAGCATCGGCGTGGCGACAGGAGTTGCCTGGACGGCCACCGGAGGAGAAATACTCTTTGTGGAGTCCACCAAAATGAAGGGGAAAGGGCAGCTTTCTATGACTGGTTCACTGGGCGAGGTGATGAAAGAGTCAGCCCAGGCAGCCTTGAGTTATGCCCGGGCTCATGCTGAAGAGCTGGGCATAGACGGCCAGATCTTCTCGAAGAATGATTTTCACATTCACATTCCCGAAGGAGCGATACCCAAAGATGGCCCTTCAGCTGGAGTCACCATTGCCACTTCATTGATTTCGATCTGCTCGGGCTCAAAGGTAAAACATGATGTCGCCATGACAGGCGAAATCACCCTGAGAGGAAATATCCTGCCGGTTGGCGGAGTGAAGGAAAAAGTCCTTGCGGCTCAACGGGCTGGAGTGAAAAAAATGATTCTTCCTCTGCCCAACAAGAAGGATATGGCTGATATTCCCAGCAAAATCAAAAGAGAGATGGAGTTTATTTTTGTTGAATCCATAAAAGATGTTTTTGGCAACGCTTTGGTCAAAGAGCCTCGCAGTAAGGCCAAGGCTTGATTTTTAAATAGCTAGCTCGATGAAGCTCAAACTCCTCAGGGAACGGGAGGTCCTGGCAGCGATCAGGAAAGAGTTCTCTGACATTCCGAGGGATTTAGTGCTGGGCATCGGGGACGACGCCGCTGTCATAAAAAACCGGGAAAAATATCTGATCCTCACCAAGGATTTGCTCATCGAAGATTATCATTTTATCGCCTCCCTGCATCCTCCTTATTTCCTGGGGAGAAAGAGCCTGAATGTCAACCTGAGCGATGTGGCGGCGATGGGGGGGAAGCCAAGGTATGCGCTTCTCGGATTGGCGTTTCCGGCAAAGACCTCGCCCCGCTGGGTGGAGGAGTTTTTTGCCGGATTCAAGTCTGCTGCTGAAGAGTGGAAGGTCACTCTTGCCGGAGGAGATATATCCCAGTCGAAGAAGATCGCGGTGTCAGTAACCGTTTTGGGTGAAGGCAAGACCATCATCCGCAGAAATGGTGCCAGGCCCGGACATCTTCTGTTTGTCTCCGGAACTCTCGGAGATTCCAAACAGGGATTGATTCTTCTCAACAAGGGATTCAAGCTTGAAGATGATGAATTGGCCGATCCTTTGCTCAAGGCTTTTTTAGACCCGACTCCTCAGGTTTCTCTTGGTCAGGGCCTCTCCCGCCTTAACCTGCCCTCGGCCATGATCGACATCAGCGATGGATTGTCCGTGGATTTGATGAACCTCTGTCAGGAGAGCGGCTGTGGCGCCGAGATAGACGAGCCCAGCCTTCCGCTTTCTTTAGAATTGTGTTACTGGCAGAGAAGGCCTTATGAGCTTGCTCTTCATGGCGGGGAAGATTACCAGCTTCTATTCTCTGTGCCTCTTAAAAAACTGGACTCCATGGCTCAGTTGCAGAAGAAATATAAAATAACCTGTATCGGAAAGATGACCAAAGAAAAGGGAATCTTCTTGATCGATAGGGACAGGAAGAAGAAGCCCCTGGAAATCAAGGGTTTCGAGCATTTCAAATAAAAAGTAGAATATGGGAATATGGGGACGTTCCCTATTACAATTCTTGACAAAAAGGGTTTTTTTGTTGTAATTCATAACACAAAGTAAAATCCCAATGGTTGGGAAGGAGGAGGTTATGGGAAAAAAAATCCTCGTTTGCCTCTCTTCCGTTTTCTTACTCATTTCCTGTCTTTGGGCAGGGGGATGGAACAATACCTTGATGGGGTGCAGAGCCCTGGCGATCGGCGGCGCTTTTGTGGCCATTGCGGATGACCCGACAGCGATTTTCCATAATCCCGCAGGTCTTGTCTACCAGGAAAATGCTCTCAACCTGTCCATAGACGGATTTTATGTTTCGCCTACCCACGAATATGTGACTGTCGACGGGTCAAGAGTGGAAAGTCACTACAAGTCCTCTCTGCCTCAGTTCTTCCTGACTTACAGGACCAGCGAGAAAATGACAATAGGGCTGGGATTCTACATCCCCTATGCAGGAGGAGGAGTCGACTGGAAAGGAGGCGTGTTGAGCCACCCCCTGAAATCAACCATGGGAATATACACTGTGACTCCGACTTTATCCTATAAATTCAACGAAAAGCTGTCCGTTGGCCTCAACTTGAACTTCTATGGCGGTGTTATGGCCATAGAGACGGAAGACGAGAGTACAGGCTATCCCGTCTCTATTGAAGAAAAAGGCTCGGCTGTGTCAGCGGGCTTTGGCCTGCTATTCAAGCCTTCGGAGAAGATAAGGATCGGGCTGGGAGTTAGAGGCCCGACCAGGATGACGCTCAAGGGTGAGACGGTTGTTTCATTAACCGAACCTCTGCCACTCCAGCTCGTAATGGATTCTGAAACGAGCTTCAGCCTGCCCTGGGATATTGAACTGGGATTCTCCTACCTGATTTCTGAGAACTTTCTCATTTCGACCAGTGCTCAGTACACCATGTGGTCGGTTCTGGATAAGGTGGAAAAAATCATCAAAGACCCCGTTGCCGGAGATATATATGAGGAACAAAGGCTTGATTTCGGCAACATCCTCATTTTGAGGGTGGGCTTCGAATATTTCGTCTCCGGAGGAGTCATCCTGAGGGGAGGCCTGGGCTATGACCGCTGCGCTACACCTGCAGATTGTCTGGATATTACAAACATCGATGTGGATAAGTTCACGATAATCGGCGGCATAGGCTATCGAACTGGACGGACTCAAATCGACTTCGTCTATGGCTATGCTGATGGAAAAGAACGAGAAAAGAGAATCACAGGTTCGCCGATTCCAGAAAGGTACAACCTCAGTGCGGGAATCTTAGGCGTGGGAGTGACCTTTTCTTTTTAACCGGCTGAGTTTAACCGGAAAAAAAGTCCCCTTTAAGAATAACCTCTGCAGGCCCTGACTGGTAGACCTTCTTTTTCTCCCATTCCACGGTGAGATGCCTCAAGATCGAGGCCACGGCGGCCGCACAGGATCCGCTGCCTGAGGAGAGGGTTTCGCCAACACCCCTTTCCCAGAAGAGGACATCTATCTCATCCCTGTTCATCACCCTAACGAATTCGATGTTTGTCCTGTTGGGGAAGAACGGATGGGATTCGATCTCGCGTCCGATCTGGTGCCATTCGATGCGGGCCGGAAAGCGGTCGACAAAAATAGTGCAGTGAGGATTTCCCAGAGAAAGTGCGGTTATCGGATATATTTTTCTGTTGATGGACAGAGGGTAATCGATGATCTTGTCGTGTACTGAGCCGTCATCAAACGGGATTTCCTTGGAGGCCAGATGGGGTATCCCCATCTCTATCCTGATCTGGAAGAAATTCTTTTTTTTCTCAATGAGTTTACACTCTCTGCTGCCGGCAGTGGTGAGGAAGTTGATATGACGCGAGTCGATCTTGTTCTGGTGATAGAGATAGGCCGCCGCGCATCTCAGGCCGTTCCCGGATATTTCCGCTTCGGTGCCGTCCGCGTTGAATATGCGGAACTTGACGCGTCCTTTGGTTTTATCTTTGACTGAGATGAGGAGCAGGCCGTCCGCTCCGACACCGGTATGGCGGTCGCAGATCCTTCCGGCAAAGGGGCTGATCTCGGAGAGGCGGTTGACCTCTGCCTCATCGATGATCAGAAAATCGTTTCCTAATGAATGGATCTTGAAGAACTTCATTCAGGTATCCTGAGAGTTATGATGAACTCTCTGGACTCACCGTTTCTCTCTCTCCGGATGAGCAGGATGAGGCCATCTCCCGGATTAAGCTTGCTTATGATTTTTTCCAAATCGTCTGTGGTTTTGACCTCTTGTCTGTTGGCTTCAAGAATTATATCTCCTGGTGCAAGGCCTTTCCGTTCGGCTTCGCTGTAGCGGTTGACTTCCATGATGAGGACCGTTCGGCTTCGCTGTAGCGGTTGACTTCCATGATGAGGACTCCTTGCTCAGCTTGAAATCCGTAGCGTCTGGCAAGTCGAGGCGTCATAGTGGCATATCTAAACCCTAAATCCTGCCCTGATGAGGAGGATGGCTGTTCGGTTTCCTCTCCGGTCGATAGCTCATCGAGCTTAGCGGTAAGGATCTTTTCTTTTCCATCACGGATGACTTTGATGTGGCGGGGTATCGGCGACCTTGAAGGACAGGTCGTGGGTGTTCTCGATAGGCTGGCCGTCGAATTCAACGATGACATCATAGCGCTCGATTCCGGCTTTATCCGCAGGAGTGCCTGGCGTGACTTCCACTATGAAAGAACCTTTCCTGGACTTCAGCTTCAAAGCTTTTCTTTCCTCTTCCGTGAGGTCCCTTGAACTTGTGCCAAGATGTCCTCTGACCACTCGGCCTTTTTCCTGGAGCTGTTTGACGACTTTGCGAGCCAGGTCAGAAGGGATGGCAAACCCGATGCCGATGTTCCCGCCTGTCATGGAAGCGATATTACTAGTGATCCCGATGACCTCCCCTTTCATGTTGACCAGCGGACCGCCGCTGTTTCCGCGGTTGATGGCAGCGTCGGTCTGGATGAAATCCTGATAGGAGGGAGCCTCCTGGCTCTGGAAAAGTTGCCTCCCCTTGGCGCTGACGATTCCGGCGGAGACCGTGTGCTCATACCCTAAAGGATTGCCGATGGCCAGGACCCATTCCCCGACTTTTACCTGTCCGGAATCGCCCAGCTCCACAAAGGGCAGGTTTTTGTCAGCGATTTTCAACAGAGCGACGTCAGTCGGTGGGTCTGTTCCCACGATTTCTGCTTTGTATTCATTTTCCTGAAGAGTGTAGATGGTGATTTTTTCAGCGTTTTCCACGGTGCCCCCGACCTGAGAGCGGAATTCTCTTTCTCTACCTCTATCGCGGGGAATTCCGAAGAACCTGTCCCAGAAGTCATCGCCCCAATCGTCAAAGAAGCTGGTAACCCTTCTTCTCTCAACCCTTTCGGCGGTGATTCTCACCACAGCCGGGCCGACCTTGTCAGCGACCGTGACAAAATCAAGGTCAGGCCTCTCCTGGGCAACAGGAGAAGCATAAAGAAATGATGGGGATGATGGAGCTTCGTTCAAAAAGCTATCTGGCATATTCCTTTCTGGCAGATAAACAAAGAAATAACCTGCAAGAAAAACGCCAAGGAAAAAGCTAATAAGAGCAATTAAAACGGTCTTTTTCATATCCCGTCCTCCATTCCATGATATTATAAAATAGCATACTCATCTGAAAAATTCAATTTTCCTACTTATTGTAAACTCACGAGTTAGACAAAAGTTGCATAAAAAACCCATTGGAGATATCATCACAGAGATTGAGGAGACAAAGAGTGGAGAGAGGCTTCCTGATCGTCATTGAAGGAATAGACGGAGCGGGTAAATCCACACAGGCGGAGATACTGATGAGCAGCTTACGGGAGAGAGGGTTTGATGTGGTCTATTTTAGTGAGCCCTCAGGAAGCAGGTGGGGCCGGGAGATAAAGAGGAAAGCCCGTGACCCGGATTCAATTACCCCGGCTGAGGAGCTGGAGCTGTTCCAGAAAGACAGGAAGGAGAATGTGGAGATGAACCTGAAGCCCGCGCTGGGGAGGAACAAAATAGTGGTCCTGGACAGGTATTACTTCTCGACCATCGCCTACCAGGGCGCCAAGGGGATAGATGAGGAGCGGATAAAAAGGATGAATGAAGGATTTGCTGTTGAGCCTGACCTTGTTTTTATCCTGGATATCGACCCCCGGGAAGGTCTGGACCGCATAAAGAATCGCAGAAAGAAAGACAGGCTTTTCGAGCGGGCGGATTACCTAGCCAGGGTTCGTCAGATATTTAGAGGTTTTAAAGGGAAGAAGTTCATCCACATCGATGCCCGGATGCCGAAGGAAGAGATCAGTGCCAGGATCGAGAAACACGTGCTCCGCCTCCTCAAGGGCTGACCCTGAAGACGATGACAATAATCTACAAATCTGATATATTTTAATCTATAAAACCATGGCGATAAAATTCACTATTCGGATAGCCAAAAGGAGAAAGCCTCTGCGGCCACAGTATGCGGAAATCTCTCAGGTTCAGAAAGTAAAAAGACCACTCAGAAAAAGGATTCTTAAGACAGCATTTTTTCTCATCCTGTTTTCCTCAGCCTGTATTATGGGAGTTGTTCTGGGGACTTTCCTGGCTGTCAGCCGGAATCTGCCCTCGATATCCGAATTGGAGGAGTTTGAGCCCAACATCATCACCTACATCTTTGCGGATGACGGGACAGTCATCGGCGAATATGCCCTGGAAAAGAGAATCGAAGTCCCTCTCGAGGTCATCCCCGAGACGCTCCTCAATGCCATCATAGCCACTGAAGATGCCAGGTTCTTCAGGCATAGCGGAATTGATTGGCGGGGAATTCTGCGTGCCCTGAGGGAAGATATAGAAATAATAGTATTCAAACGACGAGGAAAGTTTCATGGTGGGAGCACGATCAGCCAGCAGTTGGCGACAATGCTCTTCCTCCACCGGAGGCAGACCCTCCGCCGCAAATTTAAAGAGGCCATCCTTTCCCTTCAGATCGAAAAAACCTATACCAAACGGCAGATACTGAACATGTACTGCAATCAGTTCAATCTGGCCAATGGCGCTTGGGGCGTAGAGGCGGCCTCTCAGCTCTATTTTGACAAGACCGTTTCGGAATTGACCCTTGAGGAAGCGGCCCTGATTGCTGGAATCCCAAGGGGCCCGACCATCTATGATCCCTACAAATATCCCGAAAATGCCCTTGAGCGGCGAAATCATGTTTTTGACCGGATGGTTGCCGAAGGATATCTCTCCAGAGCTGAAGCAGAAGAGGCGAAGACCAAGCCGCTCGGCGTTCTCCCTTTGCACCGCGAAACTTCCGAGTTCGCAGCTTATTTCCGGGAGGAAGTCCGCAGATATTTGATGGAGAACTACGGAGACGCCGCCTTATACAGACTATCAGAGATATGCTGAGGAGGAACTCCTGAGCTGGCTCAGGGTTCTTGATAAGAGACAGGGATGGAGGGATGACAAACGGAATCTGCTGGAGCAAGGGCTCGAGTCGCTTGAAGAGCTGGAAAACAGCTCGCTTCAAGATTGGCCGCCTCGCAGCTGGCTGCAGCCCTCCCTGGAAGAGAATGAAATCGTAGAGGCTTTGGTCCTATCGGTCACGAGTGAAGAGGCTGAAGTCAGAGTGAAAGACTATAAGGGCATATTGAAGATTGATAACCGAACGAAAGAATGGACTGCCAGAGAAAGCCTTAACGCTCTCATCAAAGAAGGGGATGTGATCCAGGTTCAGATCAAATCCATCGATGAAGAGAAGAAGGAGCTTCAGGTCTCCCTCGACCAGGAACCCGTCATTGAAGGAGCTTTTCTGGCAATCGAGCCTCAGACAGGACAGATCAAAGCCATGGTCGGCGGCTATTCTTTCCAGAGAAGCGAATGGAACAACGCCACCCAGGCTAAGAGGCAAGCTGGCTCTGCCATAAAGCCTTTTCTCTACACCGCAGCCATTGATAGCCGCTTATTCACTCCTGCCAATATTCTCATCGACGAGCCTACCGATTTCTATGACAAGTGGTCGGAAGAGCCCTATTCTCCCAACAATTATGACTGGAAATATAAGGGAGCGGTGACCGTCCGGATAGGACTGGAGGAGTCGAGGAATATTCCGACAGTCAAGCTTCTGGAATCCATCTCCCCTCAAAAAGGCGTTGACTACTGCCGGAAATTCGGGATAACCACTCCTGTTTATCCTTATCTTTCCCTGGCTTTAGGAGCGCCTGATGTGAAGCTTATCGATATGGTCTCGGCCTATTCAACCTTTCCCAATAAGGGTGTTCGTGTCCATCCTTACTTCATAACTCGCATCGAAGATAAAGACGGCAATGTCCTTGAAGAAGCCGAGGTTGAGTCAGAAGAAGTGATCTCTCCTCAAGTGGCCTACATGATGACCTACTTGCTCCAGGGAGCAATCAAGCATGGAACAGGCTGGCGAGCGAACAGGCTTAACTGGACCCTGGCTGGAAAGACAGGGACGACTGACCTCTACACAGATGCCTGGTATATCGGATTCTCGCCCTCACTCTGCGCAGGAGTCTGGATCGGTCATCATACACCCCAGACCATCGGCAGGGGACAATCCGGTGCTGTGGCTGCCCAGCCTCCCTGGGTCGGTTTTTTCGAGAAAGTCATCAGAGATTTAAAGAGGAAAGCAGAAGCGGAGAGAAGGGTACTTCAGGAAGGCGAAGAAGGGAATGAACAAGGAGAAGAAGAGGCGCCCCTTGTGATCGAGGATTTTGAGGTCCCTCTGAACGTTATTTTTGTCGAGATCGACCGCAAGACAGGCCTGCTGGCAACCCCTGATTGCCTCTTTCCCTTCAAAGAGGTTTTTCTCCCCGGGACGGAGCCGGACAGATGGTGCACGCTCGAAGACCATCTGAGAATTCTGGATTATTATGAGAAACGCGACTGACCTGAATTATTCATAAAATCTGCCGACACCACATTTAAATCGACTTTTAGGAATATTATTTCATTGCATGTCGGCATCTTTTCCCCTCCGGGCGAGCCGATCTCACTGCATCTGCTTTGTTGCGGCCCATTCGCGGTGGACGACCACAGCTTCATGGCCCGACGCCTCGCATCTGCAGCGACCTCGACTCGTGAATAAATCAGGTACCCTGAATTATTCATAAAATCTGCCGACACCATATTTTCTTTGCTTAAAAGAGGACAGTCCCTCTTTTCTGTAAAATAATGAAGAAAAGGGACTGTCCTCATTAGAGGGATACTTGGAGTAAAGCTTTTATTTCTTCCTCCGATTGCCGAAATTTCTCGTGCAACCGGTGAGGATTTTTTCCCTGGCTATTTCTTCCGGACTTTACTGGAGCCCGAAGAGGAACGAGAGGAACCGGAGGATCGGGAGGATGAAGATCCTCTGCGCGATGCAGCTGAGGAAGACCGTGAACTAGAAGAAGAGCTGATTCTTTTGGAGGAGGATGTGCTCCGGGATGAATCTTTTCCCGAGGATGACCTGATTTTTATCGACCTGGTGCTGTTCGTTATGCCTTTGCCTAAGCGGCTAATGAGAGAACTCGGTTTTCGGGTATTGATTCTTCTCGGATAGTTTTTACTGCTGATCTTAGGCGAAGACGGATAGCCGTAGTCACTTTTCTTTATAGCTCTTTTAGTGGTGCTGGTGGCCGCCTTTTCATCCGTCCTTTTGACATCCACGGCGTCAGGTTTTCTGACAGCGGACTGGATTGTTCTCTTGGCTTCTTCCCGTTCAAGCGGACCTTCTATCTTTTTTAGCATCAGCTTTTTGCCTTCCAGCTTTTCTGGAGAAACTTTACTCACTGCAGGTCTGAGTGGAGGCCGTGTGCTGGACAGGCTGATTTTTCCGACTCTACTGATGGATTCATCTCTCAGCGCGACCTGGGAGACATCTCGAGCCTTGAGCTGATTTTTATGGATCACGGTCAGTGCCCGCGACCGGTACGGATAATCTCCCCTGTAGCGAGCATAGTAGATGTTGTTGATCACCACGCCCGGATAGCCATAATAGCTGAGAGGCGCCCAGCCGAAATAATCATAGCCCCAGTACCAGCTCACCCAGGCAGGTCCCCAGAGGGTGGTGGGGATCCAGTACCAGCCGAGTGCATACCGCCAGTGCCATCTTCCGTAGTGGAAGGTACACCAGCCCCAGGGTTCGTAGGGAACCCATGTCCAGCCAGCGAGAGGCATCCAGATCCATCTTCCATGGAAATAAGGACGCCAGAATGTGTCAATGCCCCGGGGAACCCAGACATAACCATAGGGCAGGATGTAGACCCAGTCGCCATAAGTTGCCAGCTCATACTCAAAATCTTCCAGTTCTTCAGGCATGTACTTCTTGGCCAGGTGTTTACGGATCACCGACTCCCTGTTTGTGCTCCATTTGTCGAAGCTGTCTTCCGCGACATTGATGAAGTCACCGGGACGGGATGCAAAACGGGCATCGGACACCTCGAGTCTCTGTCCGTCTTTGATCAAGACAGAGCCAGTTTCTCCTGCTGCTTCCACCATGCCTTCGAAGACGAATATCTCAGTTTCTCTATTCTGCCTGACGTCGATCCTGTAAAGACCGGAATCCAGGACGTAGACGGACACATCTGAGGTGTGAATTTCAATATTCTTCTCTTCCTCTAAAGTCCTGACGCTGAAGTAAGCGTTGCCGGCCCATATGCGGACCCGGACAAGGTCATAGCCGCTTTTCGGAAGGTTCATGAAATCAATTTTTGTCTCTTTATCCAGCCTGATGTAATTGCCTTTCCCCAGGTAAATTTCTGCCCGGCCATCGGTTGTTCCGAGCCTGTCACCCTCAGCGATGGGCATATTCAGTACGGCTTCTTCATAGCCGAGGTCAGCCGCTTTCTGGATGTATGTGTTCCCGGTCACGAAATTGAGTCTTGCGAAAGAGTTGTTCGTGTACTCGGTCTCTTCTTGGGCAAACAATGGAGAAAGAAAAATCAGGAACGCTGATAAAAACAGGACGATTTTTTTCATTTTTCTTCTCCTTTTCTCTATATCAAGTGTATCACACTCATATAGAATGCAAATAGCATGCCAATTGTTTTACCCATATTGTATGCTAAAGCGAGGATAAATTTTGTCCTGAAAAGATGACGAATGGCAAGAAATGGGGACGTTCCCCAAGGGGACACCTCTTATGAGACAAGGTCTCAGGCTATGATAGCAAGAGGTGTCCCCTTGGGGAACGTCCCCTAAAGTTTCCAGAACTGTTTTTGAGTCTTGAACACCGGTTCCAGCTCTTTCTGGGTGCCGGAGGATATCTTTTCTCCGATTTTCGGCTTTTTCCCTTCTCCGCTCAGCTGGAAAAGCACCTCTTTGATTCCCTCTTGCAGGCCCTGGAGGTCATACCCTCCCTCCAGGGTGAAAAGAATCCGCTCCTGGGCATATTCCTTGGCTGATTTCACCAATTCTAAGGTGAGGGCTCCAAAGCCCTCCGCACTGATCCGCATCCCTCCTAGCGGATCTCCCCGGTAAATATCGAATCCGGCAGAGACAAGGATGAATTCCGGCTTGAATCGAGAGGCGATAGGGGAGAGTATTTTTCTGAATATGAAGAGATAGTCTTCATCTGTTTTTCCCGCAGAAAGGGGGACGTTGACTGTGAATCCTTTCCCTTTTCCCTCGCCTGTTTCATCCCAGTATCCTGTCCCCGGGTAATGAGGATATTGATGGGTGGAGAAATAGAGGATGTCTTTCCGGCTGTAGAAAGA
>SMTZ1_10008395_pt1 | contig 13929 bp, 16 predicted proteins | sample DeeMarSWOR136_30_FD_25667 | JGI IMG/M metagenome (IMG submission 25667) | reverse complement strand
TGATCGAGCGAAAGCTGCCGGCAGCTGACTTGCTTTGGAGTGCCCTCGCCGACACCGACCTGCGGCTCAAGGCAACGATCCTCGAGGCATTGTTTGATGCCAGGGACGCGCGCGCGGTCACGCACATTGAGCCCTGCCTTGACTCGGACAACCCGCGCATCGCGGCGCTTGGCGTGTTGGGCGCACGCCGCTATGGGTTGCGCGAGCTCGAAGCGCCGGCGCGTCAAACCTGGGAGCGGCTGCTTTCGGGCGAAAAGGATGGCGAGAACATAGCGGGCCTTGAGCTGTTGGCGCGGATTCCTGAACGGGGGCTGTTGCCGCGGCTGCGCACGCTGCTCGAACACGATTCGCCACGGGTTCGACAGGCGGCATTGTACGCGCTATCACAGTACCCGCCGGAAACATTGCCCGAATTTGCGGACTCCATCGAGACGGTATTTCGCTCGAACGATCCAGATGTTCGCGCGTCCTGTGTCGCAGCCTTTCGAGTGCTCGATCCCGAGGCGTGTCGGACACTCTGTATGCGGGCAATTGCGGACGAGCATCACAAGGTGCGCGATGCGGCACTGTCACTGCTTGAGGAGCGCGAAGGGTCCAAGCAGGCTGCTGAAATCCTGACCCGCTGGATTATGGAAAATCGCGCTGCGCCGCGGTTTCAGCAGTCTGCGCTGGATGCGCTGGCGCGATTGCGGGTGCCCCGCGAGATCTTCGAGCGAATCGCGGCGTCGAAGGTCAAGGAGGCGAGCACCCTGTTTCACGGATTGCAGGTCATTCGGCGCGAATATGGAAGGCAGGCGTTGGATAACGCCGCGGAACTGCTCGGAGTGATACTGCAGGAACGGGTATCGCAGGTCCTGGACCTGGCCCTGAAGGCGATGGAGAGTTTCGAGGATCGTGCGGCGATCGAGGCAATTCGTGCCGGTCTCGCGAGCCGCGACCGGCGCCATGTTGCGCATGCGTCTGGGGCACTTCACAATCTTCGCTACCACGCCCTTTGTGCCCCCCTTATCGCCATAATCGATCATGCCGGCATAGAAAAGCGGCAGCCCAAGGATACGCGCAGAGAAGGGCTTCAGACCGCAGGCGACGTCATTGCGTGGTGCGTCGCACATCCCGACTCATGGTTGCGCGAGTGCGCGGCGCGTGTGGCGTCGCGGCCGCTCGCGGCGGAGGCGTGACATGGCCGATCTGTACACCCGCATCCTGTTACTCAGCAAGGCTCCGGTGTTCTCCAGCGCATACACCGAAGACCTGCGGGTGTTGGCGCTGGAGCTCGAAGAAGAGGCGTGCTCCGCTGGCGAACGGGTGTTCGACATTCACGATCCCAGTGATCGCATGTACATCATCGAGACCGGAAAGATCGGCATCTCGATAAACGAGAACCCGAAGGTCGAGGAGTTCCACTCCATCCTTGAAGCCGGCGAGTGTTTTGGCGAAATGGGCGTGATCGATGACCAGCCCCGCTCCGCGACGGCCCACGTGCTCGAAGACTCGCTTCTCCTGGTATTGGACAAGGCCAAACTTCGCGCATTGTGTCTGCGCTACCCCGAGCTGGCGCTCGGCATGATGCGCGGCCTGAGCCTGAGGCTGCGCGATACGACCCGGCGTCTATAGAGATATCGGCAGATGCCGCTCCGTTGGCGCGGCTACCGTTGCGATCCGGTTTGGCGAGATCGGGTCGAAGTGAATCTCGGAGAAATCCCGGTCAGATCCCAACCTTGGTGGGCAAGCCAAAAGAACCAAGATCGGTTTGGTTTTTCCCGTTTGCTGTTCGGGCCACGGGGCGTGCACATCGGGTTCGTAATGCGGACCCGAGGCAACTGCGGGGATCGGAGCAGGCTCTAAGCTGACGCGAGACGTCGCGGGGCCGCACGGAGGTACCACTTCGCAAAGTCTTCGGCGGGCAGCGGACGGCTGAAGTAATATCCCTGGCTCTCGTCGCAGTGCTTCGAGGCAAGGGCGGCGAGGATCGCTTCGGATTCCACGCCTTCGGCGACGACGCGCAGGTTGATGCGGTGCGCGAGATCGATTAGTGCGTACACGATCGTCGCATCGTTCTCGTTGTCGAGCATGTGCATGACGAAGGATTTGTCGATCTTGATCTCGCTGACCGGCAGCTTTCGCAGATAGGCGAGCGAAGAATAGCCGGTACCGAAATCGTCGATCGAAAGGCGCACTCCCAGGTCGCTGAGCGCCTTCAGTGTTTCGAAGGCACTCTCGCGATCGAGCATGATTGCGGTCTCGGTGATCTCGAGTTGCAGGCACTCGGGCGCCACACCATGGTTGTGCAACAGCGAGCCGATTCGGTCAGCGAGACTTGTATCGTGGAGCATCGTTGCCGACAAATTTACCGCCACCGATAGTGGAAATCCGGCATCGTGCCAGGCACGACATTGGGCAATTGCGACATTTACGGTCCAGTGCGTAATATCCTTGATGGCGCTGGTTTGTTCGGCCAGCGGAATGAATTTGTCCGGTGGCACGAAACCATGCTCCGGATGTTTCCAGCGCAGCAGCGCCTCGGCCCCCGTGCAATTACCCGTAGCCACATCAATCTTGGGCTGATAAACAAGGAACAACTCGCCTCGTACCAGCGCATGTCCAACGTCGGCCGTCAGTTTCAGGCGTTCGACGCTGTATGGGTCGTTCGCCGGATCATAGATCTCATAGCCGCGGCGCGTCGATTTCGCGCGATACATGGCGGTTTCCACGCAGCGCATGAGGCTGACGGCGTCTCCGGCATGCGCGGGGAACAGGGCAACGCCAATGCTTGCATCAGTGGTGAGCGACAAGTTGTGCACCTTGAAGGGTTCGGCCAGGATTGAGCGCAGCTTGTTGACGACGAGCCGCGTGTCCGCGGAACTGGCCATCGGCAGCACCAGGCCAAATTCATCGCCCCCGAGCCGGGCGACGGTGTCGCCATCCCACAGGCGAATGCGCAGGCGGTCGGCAAGCTGCTTGATCAGGATATCGCCGGTGTCGTGACCGAGCGTGTCGTTGATGTCCTTGAATCGGTCAAGGTCCATCAGGATCAGTGCCACAGTGCGTCCACTTTCCCTTGAGGTTTCAATGGCAGCATTGAGGTTCTCAAGTAGAGACAGGCGATTGGGCAAGTCCGTCAGCGCGTCGTGCGTCGCCTGATGGCGCAGCTTGTCAGTATGGGCCTTCAGGCGACGGGCAACGGCAGTCGAAATCACCAGACCGATCCAGACCGCAATCCACGCGATGATCAGGCCGGTGACCCCAAGGCGACTGGCAAGTTGTGACAGCGCACCGTGCGCCGCGAAACCGCGCGGAGACAGAAACACCAATGTGTAGGGCGAACCGGTGATGGAGGTTGCCGCCAGGGTGTACGCCTGCCCGTTGAGGTTTATCTCGCCAGTCTGTGGCCCTGCGCCCGTCCCCTCCGGCATCGGCAGTCGGTCCGTTGCGAGCGCCGCGAGCCGGGCATCCGAGCTCGCGCCGAGGATGCGATGGGACTGATCAACCAGCAGTGTCAGGACGCGAATGTCCTCCCGGTCGACGCCAATGTGTTCGCGTAGATAGCTGAGCGCGGGGTGTTTGCGGTATTCCGTCGCGAGCTCCAGGCTACGCTCGTGGTTGAGCTGCGCGAGCAGCTCAGTCTCCGTGTCGGTGCTCGATCGCTGTGCAATCTGGTACGCGCTATAGCCGAACACCAGCAACGTCAGGACGATGAGCCCGACGAAGGAGGCCAGCAAGGTCTGCCTGAGCGACATGGATCCGCTGACTAAACGGGTGACTAGGTTCTTTCGCTAAGCGAGTTGAACCCGATCAGATGATAGAAAGGGCACCACGCGATGATTGCGATGAAAACGAGCATCACACCCATGGCTCCCAGCAGCGCGCCGGAGAGCGGGTCGCGGATCAGCGAGGCATCGTAGAAGCCGAGGTAAATGAACACGACGCCAAGGCCAAAGCGCAGGGCGCGATCGAGTGGACCGACATTACGGCGAATACGCATAAGTAGCTCCTTTGGGAAACCTATTGTCCTTGTAGGTAATAACACTGCAGGGATTGTGCCAATATCGCGGTTTTCGCATTGTCGCCGGGGACAATGCGCATGCTAAATGTGAACAGAAGTTTTTGATTTGCAGGGGATCTTTCCTGACGGTCCCGTCCAAGGAGGGACGATTGGCGCTACCTTAACCGAGCGGCGGTGATTTCACACACCGCCCCCGCCGGCCACGGACGGGCGCACGGCGTGGTCGTCAGGACAAGGAACCCGGAGTCAATCATCGCTTTTCCGGAACCTCACCTGAAGGAATGCGATCCGCTCTAACTCTGCCGGACGCGCAACGACCCGCCAGCGCGGCGCTTGGCGGGGAACTCGCTGCATGCTTCGGTTACCGCGTCGGCGCGGGTCAGGAACCGGAGCCTTTCGCGCGCAACGCGCGCGCTTCCAGGTCGTAGGACCGGAACGCCCCGGCATCGCCGCGACAGGCAAGGCACGCCGGTCTCGGGCGATTCTGTCGGCTCGCGTTCTCCCCTGGCCTAGTCTCGCGCACTACTCACACGCTCCCGGGGACATGGGGTAAGGTTCACCTTCTTTATTCGCGGAAGGTGAATTCCATGCGCATCGGTTTTATCGGCCTCGGCAACATGGGCAGTGAGCTGGCGCGCCACCTGGTCGCCGCCGGTCACACGCTTTCCACTTATGCGCGCGGCGAGCGTTCGCGCGCCAACGCCGTGCGTATTGGCTTGAGCGTCGTTTCCTCACCCGCCGAGGTGGCGCAAGCGAGCGAGCTGGTGTTCACCATGGTGACCGCGGGCTCCGATGTCGAGCTGGTCGCGCTCGGCCGGCAGGGGATTGCGGAGGGCGCCTCAGCCGGAATGATCATGGTTGACCTGAGCACCATCTCCCCGACGATCGCGCGTGACGTGGGGCGGCGTCTCGCCGAGCGCGGAATCGACATGCTCGATGCGCCGGTCTCGGGCGGTATTCCTGCGGCCAAGGCCGCGTCGCTCACCATGTTTGTCGGCGGCGAACCGGATGTGTTCGGGCGCGTCCGGCCGGTACTGGAATGTGTTGGCAAGTCGATTTTCCATATGGGGCCGCTGGGAACGGGACAGGTGACAAAGCTTGCCAACCAAATCGCCCAGCTCGCCTGTCTGCAAGGCACCGCCGAGGCACTGTTGTTTGCGCGCGAGCAGGGTGCCGACCCAGGAAAAGTTCGCGAAGCCCTTCTTACCGGTTACGGCGCAAGTCGCATGCTCGATGTGCTCGGCAAGAAGATGGTCGAGCGCGATTTCGCCGCCGGCATCGTGGCTGCGCTGCATCACAAGGACATCGGCGTGGCGCTTGAGCTTGCGCAGCAGTCCGGCGTGCCGCTGCCCATCACGGCGCAGGTAATGCAGCAGCTCAATGCGCTCATGGGCAGCGGATATGGCGAGCAGGATACGAGCTCGCTGTTGCTCGTGCTGGAGCAGATGATGGGCAAACCGGACAAGAAAGGCTAATCCCTGGCTCGGGCTGAAGAGTGAGCAGCGCAACCTACTGGATCACGCAGCTTGCCGTGGCGGTGTCGGCTGCGGCGGGCGTGCTGGAGGCGGGCAAGAAGCGCTTTGACCTGTTCGGGATGATCCTGATCGCATTTGCCGCCGCGCTCGGTGGCGGCTCGCTGCGCGACTTGCTGCTCGATCGCACCGTGTTCTGGGTGGCCGACCAGAATTACCTGCTGGTGGCACTCGGCGCCGGATTGGCTACTTTCTTCGCGGCACGCTGGGTGCGGCTGCCGGCAAATGTGTTTCTGATTCCGGACGCGGCCGGCCTTGCACTGTTCACCGTCGCCGGGACCAATGTGGCGCTGGCGATGCACGTGCCATGGCTGGTGGCGAGCTTCATGGGCGTGATCACGGGCGTGATGGGCGGCGTGCTGCGCGATGTGTTGTGCAACGAGGAGCCGCTGGTGTTCCGCGGCACGCTTTATGCGACCGTCGCCTGGCTGGGCTCGCTGCTGCTGATTCTCGCCATCTACAGCGGTGCCGTCCCCGGGGTCTCCGCAATCGCGGCAGGCATTCTGATCTTTGCCGTGCGGCTGATTGCCATCCGCTGGGACATCGGCTTGCCCAAGTTTAGGAGCCGCTGAGCATCTCGTGCGGCGATTGCTGTCTCGCCGCTATTCCCCGAGTACCTGCCTTGATTCAAATTCCAATTCGCTCCCGGTTACTGGGTCGCGGAGCCGCAGTCGCCGTGCGATGAGCTGGAGTGGCCGGTCGAAGTCGTCGGCGCTCTCTGGCAACAGTTCCGGATAGACGCGGTCGTTAAGAATTCCGAAACCAAGGCCGGTCATGTGCAACCGCAGCTGATGGGTCTTTCCGGTGAGCGGAAGCAGTCGGAACCGGCCGCGGTGCCCGCTGACCTCCAACAGGTGAATGATCGAGCGCGCGTTCGGGACGCCGGGACCGATCCGCATCCGGAAGCGCGGCTCGCCGCGTTCGATGCGGTTCACCACCATCCACTGGCGCTCGGCGGGAAGCTCACTCACTTGCGCTATCGCGTCGTAGGTTTTCTCAACTTCCCCGCGCGTGAAGAGTTCGTGATACAGACCGCGAGTTCGCCTGTTAACGGAGAACAACACCAGTCCGGCGGTTTCGCGGTCCAGCCGGTGCATCGGCGCGAGATCATTGATACCGCTGCGTTGCCGCAGCCGGTTTAGCAGACATTCCTCGACAAAGTCACCGCCTGGCGTGACCGGCAGGAAATGCGGCTTGTCGGCGACCAGTATTTCGTTGTTCTGGAAGATAACTTCTTCGGCGAAAGGAATGACCGGTTCGTTCGGCACTTCGCGGAAATAGAAGATCCGCGCGCCGGGTACGTACGACATTTGCGCGCTGATGGGGCGGTTGCGCTCGTCGGTGATCTTTCCCAGGCGCAGGCGCTCGGCCCACTCGGTTGGCGATACATGCGGAAACGCCCGTACCAGAAACTCCAGTATCGACGGGTAGGGTCTGTCCGTTGGCGGGAGCGTTACCGCGGAGGGATGCCTGGCGATGCCCATGTCCGCACTCTATCGCCATCAACCCGCGGCGTGAAACCGGACTCATTTGCCGAGCAGCTTGTTGTGCGGGCGCAGCTAACGGCTCCAGGCGACGCGTAGCAGATCACCCTCGTCCGTGTAATGGGAATCGAGCTCGCCGTGGTACGCGTGGTGCAGTGCCTCGCCGACGCCGTGCACCAGGTGCGCATCGGTGAACGTGACCACGGTGTGGTCGGTTTGCTCGCTGATACCCATGATCCGTTCGAGCGGATGCTCGGCGCGTGCCTTCGCCTCGGCGTTACGGACGAGGTGCATGATCTCATCGCGGTGCGCGGCGAAGAACGCGCCGCTTAGCGTGAGTTGCCCGGCCGGCACCCGGTCCCGCGTGCGCTGGCAGGCCGGACACAGGTGACGTGCGGCGTCGCTCGGAGCCTCGCCCCACTGCCAGCGGCCCTTGTGAAATACCGCGTCGCACTCGGGGCAGACGGTTGGTTCGGTCCACTTGCCGCGCGCGCGATAGGGATCGCTTACGCGCTCTTCGTCCATGCGATCACGCCGGGGCTGATGAGTAGGGTCAACGGGTTTCTTTCTTCCGGTCATTTGCGTCTCCCAGGTATCGTGGCCCACGAACCATGACGGTTCGTCGCGCGTGGCAATGTAACTATCGAACATATGCTGCCATCCGCCGAGAGCGGGCGCTTTGATGCGCATCAATCACACAGAGAGAATCGCACAGACAGAATCGTTCGCATCCTTGCGCCGGATTGGGCTCGTAGATGGGGGAGGCATTTTCGCCCCTTTTCTTAAGCATTTCGCGGGAGCCGGACGCGATCTCGGCTTCGGAAGCGGCCACGTTGATGGGTGCCGCATCATGCGGAACGACCACGCGCGCTAGCTGCCTCCCAGGGCGACCCGCCGGGCGAGCCAGATGATGTGTCGAGACCCTTTGGTTCCGCGCGCTCGCACGCGCACCTCTTCGGTTTCAAAACCGGCCTGCCGCAGCCGATCGGTGAACTCACGGTCCTGCCCCGCCGACCACACGGCGAGGATGCCGTTTGGGCGCAACGCCTCGTAGGCCGCGAGCACGCCGCCCGGGCCGTACAGCCAGTCGTTTGCGTCGCGTGTCAGTCCTTCGGGGCCGTTGTCGACATCAAGCAGTATCGCATCGAACGCCTTCCGTTCGGTCTTGAGAATTCGGCCGACGTCAACTTCGCGCACCGTCACGCGCGCGTCCTGCAGCGGGCAACCCGCAAGCGCGGCGAGCGCGCCGCGGTTCCAGGCCACGACTGCCGGGATCAACTCGGCCACCACGACCTGCGCGTCCGGGCCGAGTTCGCGCAGCGCCGCCGCGAGGGTGAAGCCCATGCCAAGTCCACCAATCAGAATGCGCGGGCGCGAACGCTCGGCAAGGCGCTCGCAGGCAAGCGACGCGAGCGCGTCCTCCGATCCGTGCGCGCGACTGTTCATCAGTTCGCCGCGTCCCACGATGCGAATCGAGAACTCCTCGCCGCGCTGGTATAGCAGCAGGTCCCCGCGACCTTCCGGCACCGGGGCTTCGTCGAGCAGAATCCAGGGAATCATGCTTGGTGTGGGCGGGGTCAGTTATGTGAGACCCGCCTATGGTAGGGCAGCCAGCCACGAGTTACGAATGGCCCCGACGTGGGCTTCACCCGCACGCACGTCGCATTCCTTCAGCGGTGCGTCAGCTTACAAATCAAAAGTTGAGCGCCTGATAGGCCACGTGCGCGACGTCCATGAGGCGCGTGCGATCCAGCTCGCCGACCAGCGCAAATCCGAGATCGCGATCGACCCAGTACAGCACCCGCGTGCCGGCCTCTTCCTCATAGCGAAATGCGCTGGACTGCGCGCCTTCGCCAGCTGCCGAGACGTAGAGTGTCAGACGTGCGCCGTGCGAATCCTGATACATGAACTGCGCGGCCGGGCCCTTGTCCCCTGGCAACAGGCGGCCACCGACCAATTGATAGCCGAACGGCGTGAAATCGGGCGTGCGTAGTTCCTTCCCCAGCCGCTTCGATAGCCATTGCACGAGGTGGCTTTCCTGTTCCGCCGTTACCTCCACCGGATGCTGCACTTCGGCCGCATATACCACGTGTGCCACTGCGGCGCGCTCGGCAAACTGAGCGGTGACCACAGGCGGCGTGCGCCAGTCATGCAACGCGTAGCCCGCAATCCCGCCGAGCGCGAGCCACGCAATCGCCGCCGCCGCTCGCAATGGCAGGGCGCGGCGCGGACGCTGGACGGTTTCGGTGAGGCGTGGAGGCACGGGCTCGTTCAGTACCGGATCAAGCAGCGCCTGGAGTGCGCGGTTCTGGGCCTGGAAGGCGCGCACGCGCTCGGCGGCCTCGGCGTCGACGGCCAGCCACGCCTCGAGCTCGGCGACGCGCTCGGCGGCGAGCCGCCCGTCCACGTAGGCGTGCAACTCTTCGTCGCTGACCGCCCGGGGCTTTTCGGTCATTTGACTCTCCGCAGCTGGGGTGCGGTGCCACCCTCCAGCAATATGCTCAAGCGCTCGCGCGCCCGCGACAAGCGGGACATCACCGTGCCAATCGGCACGTCGAGCACGCGCGCGGCTTCTTCATAGGAGAACTGCTCCACGCCAATCAGCACCAGCACCTCCCGGTGCTCGGGCAACAGGCGTTCGAGCGCGTTGGCGAGATCGTGCAAGGCTGTCACGTCGCCCCCCCGAGCTGGTGTCATTTCGCTATCGTTGTACTCGATGGTGACCATGCGATTGCTCGCGCTGCGAATCTGGTTGACGTGGACATTGTGCATGACGGTAAACAGCCAGGCGCGCAAATCGCTGTCGCGCCGAAACAGACTGAATTTGTTGAGCGCGCGCTCCAGCGTGTCCTGCACAAGATCGTCGGCACGTGTGCGGTCGCGCAACAGGGCGCGCGCGTAGCGGCGCAACCCGGGTATATGTTCTTCGAACGGATGGTTCGGCATACATTGTTTGGGGTACGACACGGAGCGGCAACCCGCTCCGTGCGTGCCACGACGCACTCCTTAGTAGGAAGCGCTTAGCTTCGGGTCGATCTGCCACACCTCGTTCACCAGCTTGCCGTCTCGGTAGGTCAGCACGTAACGGACCTTAATTGTATTCTTGCCGCTGAAGGTGACGTTAGCGGTGATCGTCGAGCCTTTGGGGTTGGCACTCTCCGTGAGTTGCTCAACTTTGGCGTACACGCCGCGAATCGCTTCCGTCCCCTTGTACGTGCCGTCCAGCGGGCCGCCGACCCACTGAAATTGCGCATCGTTGCCGTAGTTCGCCATGATCTTGTCGAGGTCACCGGCGGCAATGGCCTGGAAGTGCGATTGGGCGCTATCACCCGTGCCGGCGAGGGCTGAGGCCGAGATCAGGGTGAACGCGGTCGCGGCCGCCATTTTCTTTAAGTTCATGCTTTGCTCCTGGTTGTCTGTGAATCAATCCCGTGAATAGGGATCTCAAGGAGGTGAACAGCGTCGAGGCCGGAATTATTCCGCAGCCGACAATATCGGCTTGGCCGATCCGGCGCGATGCGACAAGGCAGGGCTGGTACCATAGAAGGTGACGATATCCACCGCTTTTTTCGGGAGAAACGTTTATGAAAAAGCTGATTGCAGTTCTGATGGCCGTCTCGGCGGTCGCGATACTGGGGGCGTGCGGTGTCAATCCGACGCTGCTGCACGAGCCCGATGAGTACGCGAAGATGCAGGGGGTCGAGGTGCTGACGCGTGAACCGACGCGACCCTATGAAGTGCTCATCACCACCAAGGCGTCTGGCGGCCGGCATACGGCCATCAGCACCATGATCAACGCCATGATCGATGATGCCAAGAAGGAAGGCGCCGACGCCCTGATTCCGCTCGCCGGGGCTGCAGAGCGCCCGAACGTCACCGGCCTCGAGGTCTTTTCGTTTATCGAGGAAGGCCGCAAGGTGACCTGGGCGCGCGCCATCAAATGGAAGAACAGCCGCTGACCGGGAGCCCAGCAGGACGCGCCGCCCGGGTCTCTTTTATGGTGCGCCGGGGAAACTCTGAACAGGTTTGTTCGTGGTGAGCGTGTCGAACCACGAACCATTTGCAGCCTCGACATTTCAGGGGTTCACCATCCACCCTTCGACATGCTCGAGGCGAACGGCCGACTTAAACAGAGCTTCCCTGGCGGTTTTAACGGCGCGGCTGATGTGTCCTGACGAACGCTGCAATCTCCGAGATAACCCGCTGGTGGTGACCGACCCAGAGGTGTCCGCCGTCCGGTAGTCCAATGAAACGCGCACCCGGTATTTGAGTCGCCGTATAGCGGCCAATCGCGTAGGTTCCAAACAAATCGTCCACCGCGCTGACAATCAGGGTGGGCGAGACGATTCGCTCCGATTCATAACGCAATGACCCGTTCAGGATGGCCGCATCGTTCAATAGACCGCGGCGGCGCGGGCTTACCGGCAGAATGTGATCGAGCGTCTGCTGAATTCGCGCCTGTTCTGATTCACTCGATCGTACGACCAGGTCCGGCGGTGTCGCGAGAATCGCCCGGATCACCGTTGTCCGTGCGGCCCGTATCGCCGCCCAGAACAGGAAATCGGATCGCAGCGCCGAATCGAACAGAAACCCGGTACCGGGTGGCGTAGTCAGCGCCGGCGCGCCGTCGGCGCGCGGCGCATAAGCAGCGGGCACGAGCAGGACCAGCGCGCTGGTGCGACGCGGATGTCGCAGCGCAAACAGGAGTGACGACGGTGCGCCGGCCGACGCGCCGAGTATCGTGGCGCGTTCAATTCGCAGCGAATCCAGCAAACAGGCGTGCGCATCCGCCTGGGCGGCTGCCGAGGCGTCGGCGGGCAGTGGCGTGCGCAGGTAGCCGAAGCGCGACATCGCGATCACGCGTAAGCCGCGATCGACCAGACCTGCGCCAAAATCGAGCGCCTGATCGAAACCACCACCCGCGCCGTGCACCAACAGTACTGGCGGGCCATTACCTGCCACGGCGTATTCGATCGGTCCGCAGGGCGTTTCAGCCATCTGGCTGCCGGCAGCGATGCGCTCCCGCGCCCGTTGGATGTCACGCTGATACGTCGTGACGACAAGCAAGGTCAGCATTGCCAGCGCAAACCCCGCCGCCACAAGGACTCGTCGAAAGATCGAGCGTGTCGTCATTGGCTGTGCCACTTCGGTCTCACGCCGGTCGATCGTTCCTCGATCCGGATCATTGGCGCCTCGATCCAGGTGTGACGGCACCGTGGGCACTTGCCCGGCTTGCCAAGCCGCTCGCGGTGAAACGTAAACCCGCAGTGACGGCACTGCGCCGGTGTCACGACGGCACGATAGGTTTCGTTGTGCCGAAGACTCTTCAGCAAATGCGCCAGATCGTCTTCGACTTCGCCGGGCGCAAGTTCGAGCTCGCGCGCCAGCTGATGGACACTGCGCGGCTCGCGCAGCAATCCGATGTAGTCACGTCGAAACATGGTCGATTCCCATGCGCCAGCAGCGCGCCACGATGCCTGGCTCGTGGTGTCAATCGGGTTTCGCGGTAAGACGTTCACGCCATTCGTCGAGCAGCTTCCCGCGCGCCCGGTTGTCGATTCGACAGGCATCCAGCCAGCCCTCGCCGACACTCAGCACGGAAGACTGCCAGCCCGAGTTGGGCGCACATTCCACCCGCACTTCCCAGTGATTGCCGCGCGGCTCGACTTCGAACAGGTAGGACCTGAGCCCGAGCTGTTCGAGCAGACTCTCCACGGTGTCGCGCGCCTCTGAGAGTTGTTTGACTGTCAGTTCCATATGGTTACCTCGCTCGATGCGTGTGCGTGATTTTCGGGATCAGACGTCAGTCATAGCCGTACAGCCAGCGCGTCGTGCCGTCGTGGATGTTGCGAACGGTATGGATGGCGCTGCGCGGAATGAACAGCTCGTCTCCCGGTTCCAGGACATGGCGCTCACCCAACATCTGTACCTCCAGCCGTCCTTCCACCACCGTGACCAGTTCGTTGGTTTCGTGCACGAAGTCGCGCCATTCCTGCCCCGGCGGATCGACGAACCCTCGGCAGGAGTAGCCGCGCTGGATCCACTCGCGCGCGACGGCGCCATGATCGATCGGAACCCGAAACTTTTGTCGAACGACATGCTCGCTGTCCTCGCTGGTGGCAGCTTCGCGGCCGGTCAACATGGCGTACAGCTGGTCCTTCAGGTGCACGCGCCGACGCTTCAGATTCTCGGTGTACTCATCCGATCGCGCCTCGATGTCCTGTTCGATCCGGTAGACTTCGTCATCGACCTCCTGGTATTCGCGGTACAGCTCCCGAAACACCGGATCTGCAAGCTTTAGTTCGTGAATGCGCTGCTTGAGATCAGGGAATTCACGTGCAAGGTCGCGGTGATGCTCGATCTCCATTGCTGATCATCCAGATTGTGGTTCATAGCAAAAACCTGCCACATTCCAGAGCGACCGGCCTTGTCGCGGATCAAAAAATCCCGCCCGGTCTGGCTGCCCTGGCCCTGCCGTGCTTGGCCAAGGCAAGCGGCAAAAAGAAAGGGGGGCGCTTTGCGCCCCCGTCCAATCCCTGTTTTGACGTGCCTAGCGTTAGCCGGTTTCGAGCATGCTGCGCAACATCCAGGCATTTTTCTCATGCACTTGCATGCGCTGGGTGAGGAGGTCGGCGGTCGGCTCGTCCGAAGCCGCCTCGACTGCCGGGAACACGCTGCGCGCCGTGCGCACGACGGCTTCCTGGCCGGCAACCAGGCGGCGGATCATCTCCTGCGCGTTCGGTACGCCTTCTTCCTCGGCGATGTCGGTCATCTTGGCGTATGCCTTGTATGACCCCGGGGCAGCGTGGCCAAGGGCGCGAATGCGCTCGGCAATGAGGTCCACGGCCGTGGCGAGTTCGGTGTATTGCTGCTCGAACATGAGATGCAGGGTATTGAACATCGGGCCGGT
>SMTZ1_10004721_pt1 | contig 13931 bp, 16 predicted proteins | sample DeeMarSWOR136_30_FD_25667 | JGI IMG/M metagenome (IMG submission 25667) | reverse complement strand
ACCAATTACTCGTATATTAGTAGGACCTAATATTGATCAACGAAATATTGAGAAATGGGCAAACTTAAAGGAGCACTATTATAGAGAAATGATTAAAACAAAAATAAAACCTCTACCTGGAGTAATCAATCTTATTAGAAATCTAAAAGCTGAAGGGTTTAAAATAGCGGTAGGCTCCAGCGGTCCACCTGAGAATGTAGATTTATTGCTACAAAGCCTGAAAATTAAGGATGTTTTTGATCTTATAATTACTGCTGCAGAAGTGCAAAACAGCAAACCCGCGCCTGATGTATTCTTAAAAGTTGCCGAAGAACTACAAATCATCCCTAATCATTGCATTGTTATTGAAGATGCCCCCGTCGGGATAAAAGCTGCTAAAAGGGCTGGAATGAAAGTTATTGCTCTTACTACAACTCATCACAGTTCAGATCTTTTAGAAGCAAACACGGTTGTAAAAGATTTATCTTTTATAAATTTAAAATTGATATTAGAACTGTTAAATATAAAAAATTCAAAACACTAGTAATAACTTAAGATTCGTATCATTTATATTGTTTTCTGCATCCATATTATATCGAATACCTGATTAAACTTTTCTGCTATGCCTTTGAATCGTCCACACTCTTCAAAACCATGCTTCTTATGGAAATTGTAGCTTTGTATATTTAAGGAAGACAAGTGGACAAAAACTTTGCTTATTCCATTCTTTTTAGCATCTTCCGTTAATTTATTATATAAAATTGTGCCATACCCATGTTGTGTATATTCAGGCATGAGGAAATAAGTAAATATTCCTGTGTGCTTAAAATTTTCATAGGGTAAATAAAACCTTAAGACAGCAAATCCAATTATCTTTTTCATAATCTCTAAAATATAGAAAGAAATTGCATCTTGTTTGATCTTATTTATAAAATCAACTGGTAACTCTTTTTCTGAGTAGGCTGCATAACTGTTTTTAACATGTTGATTATAAATAACAAGCACTTCGTTGATGTCAGAATCAAATAAAGTTCTTAGAATATAATTTTCCTTCATTAAATGTTCACTCTAAACTTTTAAGTAGGAATTACGATTCAATAATTTTTACAATCTTATTACATTTAGCTTTAATCACTTTTTTTCCTACCTTAACAATTCTCTGGGCTAAATCAGTGATTTGCCACTTTTCGTAGCCTCTTACATAAGTAGAGAAAGTATTTTTTAAGGCATCCTTCCATTTTGAAGGGATTGCATCTACTCCTAACTGAGCTCCAAGAATTGCTCCTAAATTTCCACAATTGCAATCCGTATCAAGCCCCATCATAGCAGAAATGCAAACGGAACGTCCAAGAGGATCTTCCTTATCTTGTGATCCGTATAATAGCGATAGGATTATAATACCAATATTTGGCAAAACATGTACGCCTGAGACAAGAGTACTTAAAATTAATCTTCTTTCTATTGGAAAATTGTTTTCTTCTTTAATTAAGCTATTTAATATTTCTTTCCTCCAATATTTTTTGATCAAAATATCTCTTGCTTTTCTAAAATCTTTAGGGTTTTGTTTATATAATTCTATTGCCTTCAGGATCATCTGAGTATATAAACTTTCTTCCTTAGAAGGTATAAATTGAAAAGCATCTTTGATATTCTTTCTTATATCACTCTCAAAAAAAGATTGAGATATTAAAACTGAGATATAGATTTCTCCTTCAATCCCGATATCTGCGTGTGAAATAGATCCATCTATTTCAGCATACTTTTTTGCAATATGTGGACAGCCCGGAGTAATTTGGCCCCAAATATCAGCTCGCATCTGAGCTCCTATGAAATCGTAATAAATATTATTAAGTAAAGCTGATTTAGGTGGAAGAACGCCCGCCTTGAGATTATTCAATGCAAATTTCTCAGCTGTAAAAACAAAATCTTCTCTTTCAAGAAGGTTTACCCATTCTTGGGCAATTTCCTTAGAACTTATATTGATTCCATATTTTTCTAATGCAATCAAAGCAACGATTTCATACATCTCATCATCATTGACGTAATTCAAATCAATTGGCTCTGGATAATAGGTAATGCTGCCGTATTTATTTTCAATATATTTTACTGACTTTAACTCACATGGAGCTCCAACAAAATCTCCTACAATACGACCAATCCATGATCCCAATACTTTATTATAATATTCTTTCTCACATAATTCAATCATATTACGAATCGAATACCTTTAAGTTTAATTTGAAGTATGTTTTTTATAATTTAAAATTTAAAGTAGAATTTTAATAAAAAATTCAAATTTGATACCAAAAATGAGTAATTTCAGCGATGGTATAAATAAGTTTGTAGGAAATTTTCCCCCCAAAACTTTTGCTGGTGGCACCTGCCATATGATTGGTGCATTTGGTAATGTAGGGATAGTAGAAACTAATGAAGGATTGGTAATTTTTGATCTTGCTATGCGACAGTATGGAAATCGGATTTTTAACTCTCTTCGTCAATTAACAGATAAACCTATTAAATACATTATTTATAGCCATGGGCATTTTGATCACTGTTTTGGATTCTCTGCTATTCTAGAGGAGATTGAGAAAAAAGGATGGGATATGCCTCAAATAATCGCACATGAACTACTTCTCAGGCGATTTCAGAAATATAAACTGTTGGATGAATACCATAATTGGATTAATTCGATGCAGTTTGCATCAATCGCCGGCAAGAATAGAGCAACCTCAGCTCAAAATACTTTAGAACCTACTATTATCATAAGAGGTAATGATAATTATCAATTTAAACTGGGGGGTCTAACTTTTGAAATTTATCATGATATGGGTGAGACAGATGATTCCATTTGGATGTTTTTACCTGAAAAGAAAGTGCTATTCACAGGAGATTTAATGATTTCTAGTTATCCAAATGTAGGTAATCCCTATAAAGTACAGAGGTATCCTAAACATTGGGCTATAGCGATGGAGAGAATGATAGAGAAGAATGCAGATTATTTAGTCCCTGGACATGGTCCTGTAATAGAAGGAAAAGATAATATCAAAGAGGCTTTATCTATCACCGCAGAAGCAATGCATTTTGTACATGATGAGGTTATAAGAAGATTAAATCAAGGAAAATGGTTTGAGCAAATATACCATGAAATGCTTGAAATTTACCCTGAAAAGTTTAAGAAACATGCCTATCTTAGACCCGTATATGGTTGTTATCAATTTGCAATTCATGCTGTTTACAGGCTTTATCATGGATGGTATAATACGGGTAATCCTACAGATCTATTTCCATCTAAATCAGAAGAAATAGCAAGGGAATTTCTTAAAATTAACTCTGTAGAAAATTATTATAATCATGCACAAAAATTATTTAATGAAGGTGAATTACAGCTGGCTCTTCATATCCTTGATGTAGTAATTAAAGGAGCTCCTAAAGAAAACTCGGGTCTCCTTTTAAAGGCTCATAAATTAAAAATTAAAATACTTAAACAAAAAGCTAAAGAAGAAACTTCCTTTATTGCATTTAATATTTTAAATAACGGAGCAAATGAAATAAAGTCAAAATTAGATGAATTAAAAAAGATCCAAAACTAAATTAATTATTAAATTTCTAACATTTTTTATCTCATTCTGGATAATCAGGTTTACTTGATACTAAGGTGGTTGTTTCTTCAATCCAATGAGCCATTTCCTCATCAACTCTACAATATGTCACGATCTTGTCTAAATCTTTGAGTTTACTAAAGGTACATTCTACAATTACATCCCAACCACCATAAATGGGAGTTACATAATTCACTTTCCAATCTTCCCCGGGTTCAATCGATTTTAATCCTGTTAATTTTTCAACAACTTTCCATTCAGTACCCATTATTTTTAATCTAAGTAAAATATATCCACGATAATAAATTTTAGAATACCTTCTTTTTCTCTTACTTATATTTTCTAATTGAATTTTTGTAATTACTAATCTTGATAATGATTTATTTTTTTTGATATGGAATATTATATAGTATTAAATTGGTTTAAAATGAATAATATCTTTAAAAAAAGAAAATCCTATTTGGATGATAAATTATTATGGATGAGGAAGAAGTTAAACGAATTCTTTGGATTAATGGTTTAAAGAATGCTGTTGAATTTAATGGGGTGCCTAATAAGAAAGCGGTAATGGGTAAACTAATGGCAGAAAGAAGTGATTTGAGATCGGAAGCAAAAGTGGTAATACCTTTATTGGATCAAATTATTAAACAAATCTCTAATCTCAGTATTGAAGAGCAAAAAAAGAAATTGTTAGGACTAGATCCATCAGCGTTGGAAAAAAAAGAAATTCAAGAGGAAAAAAAAGAATTGCCAGAATTACCTAATCTCGATAAATTTAAAAAGGTAGTAATGAGATTAGCTCCTTATCCTAGTGGTGCATTACATATCGGTAATGCAAGAATGGTTATTCTAAATGATGAATATGTAAAAAAAAATAAAGGTGAATTAATACTATTCTTCGATGATACAATCGGCAGCCCTAAATCATTAAGAGATACTTCTAAAGCAAAATACGTACTTCCAGAAGCTTATGACTTAATTGAAGAAGGCTTGAAATGGCTTGGTGTTAAATATTCAAGAATTTATTACAAAAGCGAGAGATTAGAAATTTTTTATAAATATTGTGAAAAATTGATAAGTGACGGTGTTGCTTATGTGTGTTTTTGCTCAGGGAACGAATTTAGGGATAATTTTAAAAATAAAAAGAAAAATTGTCCTCATAGGAACCATTCTATAAACAAGAATTTAGAAGAATGGGCTAATATGTTAAAAGGGATATATCAAGAAACAGAAGCAGTAGTTAGGTTAAAAACAGGCATGAATCAAAAAGATCCCGCATTGAGAGACCAGATAATAATGAGAATTTCTGAAGCGGAACACCCAAAAGTAGGTAAAAAGTATATTGTATGGCCAATGTTGGAATTTTCATGGGCAATTGATGATCATCTTATTGGTGTAACTCACATTTTACGAGGAGCTGATTTAATAAAAGAAGATTTTATCGAAAATTTTATTTGGGACCATTTCAAATGGAAAAAGGCGGAATTTCTTCATTATGGGAAATTGAATTTTTCTGATATGAAATTGAGCAAGACTGAAGCAAGAAACAATATTCAGAAAGGAATCTATGATGGATGGGACGATCCAAGAACATGGAGTTTACAATCTTTAGAAAAAAGAGGAATAAAGCCTGAAGCTTTAAGACAAACCTTACTAGATTTAGGAATGTCGATCGCAGGAATAATGTTTTCTGTGAATTGGTTATATTCTAAGAATAAAGATATAATAGATGGGATATCAGATCGATACTTTTACGTGGAAGATCCTGTTTTAGTAATTGTTGATGAGATTCCTTTTAATGAAATTACAGCCGAACCATTATTATTACCATCAAATCCTAAAAGAGGGAAAAGAAAAATTACATGTACAATTAAGAATAAACAACTAGAATTATATATTTCATTAAATGATGCTAAAACTGTTAAAATTGGACAAATAATACGATTTAAAGATTTGTTCAATATTAAAATTAAAAAAGTGGATTTAGATAATAATATTATAAGATCTAATTTTCATAGTCAAGAGTTAAATAGAAATTATTCAATTATTCAATGGGTTCAAAAAGAAAATAAAATCAAAGTTTCAATTCTTAAACCAGATGGTGCAATGAGTAAGGGTTATGGTGAAATAAATCTTCTAAGCATACCAATGCAAAAAACAATTCAATTTGAGAGATATGGATTTGTGAATCCTATTAAATTAGAAAACAATGAATTATTTTCTTACTTTACCCATTACTAATTAATGAAGAGACAAAATTTCTAGATTATTAAATCAATATATAGAAATTTTTATTATAGACGTACAATTTGAAAAGAAAAAATAATAATTATTTTAAAACCAACGTTTAACATAACAATGAAAGATAATGAAAACCATGAGGATAATTTAGATAAAAATAATCTAAAGTTACCAAATTCCGAAAATAATATTGAGGAAAGCTCAGTGTGGCTGTATTGCCCTGTTTGTGGAAGTAAACTTCCCCCTGTTAAAAATTTAAGATATTGCATTAAATGCGGACTGGATATTCATTATGTTCAAATTAACCAAAGATTTCCCCCCTCCCCCTACCAACAAGAGATTTATAGTGTTTATTCTGATTCGAGAGAAAAAATTTCAGATGAACAATTATTTATAAAAAAAGATAAGAAATTATGGGGAGCTACCGCCTCGATTGGAGTCCCCTTTCTCGCATTTATAATTATGAACATTATAGCTGTATTTATGGTTTTAGGATTTTTTTTTATTTCCTTCAATATTGAAGATTTAGAAAATATAATTATAGACCCTTATTTCATCATTATCGCATCTTTAGCAGAACTTGTTTTCATTGTTATACCGGTTTTGTTTGTAGGTAAATATCTACAAAATCCTAGCTTAAAAAATAGATTAGCATTATTAGGATTTAGCTTTAAAGGTTACGGCAAAATTAGCACTTTAAAAGAAATTTTAATAGGATTAAGTTTTGCCCTTATAGGAATATTTTTAGTAGGGATGGTATCGATATTAATTGAAGTTCTATTAGAAATAATATTTGGAGTTCAAATAATTCAGGATTTTAATAATACATCTGGGGATATCGAAATTCTTATTTCATCAGGTGACCTCTTAAATATTATATTATTAGCTATTGTAATGATATTAGTTATTGGAACTTCTGAAGAAGTATTATTTAGAGGTTATATGCAAAAAGGTTTGGTCAGAAGTGTAGGAAAAAGGTGGGGGATTTTAATTACTGCTCTAATTTTTTCAATGATTCATCTTTTAGGCTCTTTTCTTATTTTTCCTTTCGATCCTTACGTCTTCATAATATCATTCCTACTTTCATTTTTTCCCTATTTTGCAATTTCTTTAATGTTAGGCTTGCTTTTCCAATGGAGGAACGAAAACTTAATTGCGGTAATGATAGCACATGGATTTTATGATGCTATTACAATTATTATAGCCTATATATTTTTAGGCTTACTTTAAAAATAAAGTGAGAAAATCAGATGACTATTTTAGAATTCCTTAACTCAAGAGCAAAGGATAAAGAAATCAATATTGGAATCGGATTAGGAGATAATCAAGAACATAATAATAAACTACTAATTGCTTCCGAAAAGTTCCTACAGGAAAATAAAGCAAAAATTTTTCTTTTTGGCAATAAAAATTTAATAAGTTATTTAACTGAAAATCCTAAATATAAATTATTAAAATCGCATATCATTTTAATTGAAAGTAGTAAGCCTGAGACTGATATAATAAAGTTCTTAACCAACGGGATGATTAACGCGGTTGTTCGAGGTAACTTAAGCTCAAGAAAATTTTTAGATAGTCTTAAGAAGTTTTTAAATATAAAAGACACTCATAGACTAGCTTTGTTAGAAACTTATAAAGGATATCAATTCTTTTTTGGTCCTGTAGGTATAGATGAAGCTAGAGATATTGAGAGTAAAATATTATTTATTGAAAAGGCAATTAAACAATTTGAACTCATGCAATTAAAACCCAAAGTAAGTGTTTTAAGTGGTGGTAGAATTGATGATATTGGTAGGGATACATTTGTTGATAGAAGTATGAATACTGCTGAAGAGATAGTAAATTATTTTAAAAATGAAAATCCTAATTTAGAAATAAATCATAATGAAATCTTAATTGAAGATGCTATAAGGAAAAAATCAAATCTAATAATTGCTCCTGATGGCATCTCAGGAAATCTAATATATCGCACTTTGGTTCATCTAGGTGGAGGAAAAGCTTATGGCGCTATTTATATGGGAATAGATCATATAATTATAGACACATCACGAGTGGGGAGCCAATATGAGATATATGGGGCACTTATTTTATGTCTTGCACTAGCCCCTTAAAAAAATATATTTTTCTAGTAAAGAATTAAAAATCTTAAATAAGATTAATAAAAAATAAAAAAATAGAATTAAACCTAACTAATTAGTCCAATGAAAGCCGCAAGAAGAACGATTATACCTCCGATTAAACTAGCAAAAATTATCAACAGGACTCCCATTCCTGCTAATATGAAAGGAGTATAATGAATAGGCTTTATACCGAGAAATATGGAAATTAATGCAAAGATTAAAGCAATTACACCTCCAATTATTCCCATACTCCAACCAAATCCCGATCCCATAAATTGTAGTATAGCTTCAATAAAGCCGACGACTCCACCAATTATAGCTAACACTCTCATGGTTTTGTCGGTTTCTTGTAATTCACTCATTTTTCTCTCACTCCAAATTTCATGATGTTAATAATAAAAAGATAGATTAAACCTACTTAAATATTTATAGGGTCTACTTATTCTTTAATGAATAAATCAATATCATCATAACTAAATAGGATATCTTAAAAAAAAGAAAAAAATGGATCTTTTTAAATCATACCTAAAGAACCAAATATAATTAGTAAACCTATATTAATAATTGCCATTACTACTATAACGTTGCGCTGTTTTTTTGGTTCCCAGTAATATGCATAACAAGCAACCACAAAAAAAGGGATATACACGAAAATGAACACAGTGATAGCATTCCACCATTCATAAACCCAAACAAATGTTCGTGTAAAAACTAGAAAGATTTCAATTATTGAAGCTAACGCAGCATTTCCTATTCCTATAGCAAGAGGCTTTGGAATCCCAAACATTTTCTCCTTTGGATCGTCTGGAAGTAATTTACTAACCGCTAACCCCGCTATTGAGAACATAAGACTAAGCTCAATCCCAACTCCCACCATTATTAAATACGCTGTTCCTGCTGGTATAGTCCACAATGCATGACCGGAGATCGATTGGATTACAGCATTCATAATTTCTACAAACCAATGAATCATGTATAATGATAACCCCGCAGCTATACCTCTCCAATTCTTTTTCTTCATTTCGGTGAAATAAATGTAAAGTACTACAACTAGCATGAAAATAACATATAATTCAAATATATCTCCACTCCTTAAGATTGCTAAAGCATCTTCAGTTGCTTGAGGATTATGTAAAAATAACATCTTTTCACACTCATTAAACCATTTCTGTTTTCAAATTAGATTATAAAACCAAATACTCTATAAGTTAAAAAAATTGTTATATTCTGATGTAAAGATATTAGCTATAAAAAGGTTTAAATGGGAGAGGGGGGAATTGAACCCCCGACCACTCGGCTTCTGTAAACCAAACAACTGTTTGACCTTCCCCAGCCGATTTAATTAATTTGGCGTGATGACAAATTATGTATCATACCAAGCTAGACCACCCTCCCATTTAAAAAGGGTTTTTTTTTTACATTTAGCTTTATTTGAGGTTTGTATAATTAAAAATCTTAAATTCTATTTATCTTTAATCCTCCTTATAATTAGTACTAATAATTTTTAAATTGTATAGAGGGTTTTAAAACTTATAATTTTTTAAAATAATACAAAATCTTGATAATTTCATGCGTTCCCGAAAGCCTTTTATTATTTTCTGGCCACAGTATTTTGATGCTAAAAGAAGTCGTGCAGAGGGGAGAAGAGTCCCTAAAAATTTTGCAATCGAACGAATTGCTCCTGAAGATATCATAAATGCTGCAAAACGTTTAGGTTATGTCGCTCAATATGAAAATAATTACAAATATCCAAGAACATGGTGGGATAATCCGGGAAGAATATTAGTAGACACAAAGGGTAAGAAAAAGGCTAAAGTTTTACTCGAAATTGCGAAGGAAATTAAAAAGTTACAACCAAAAAAATAATTAAATTATGCATGAATTTTCTTTTGCTTATAATATTTTTAAAGTTGCTGAAGCTACTGCTATTAAATATAATGCTAAAAAAATTTCAGAAGTTTATTTAGAAATTGGTGAATTAACCTTAATTGTTCCGGAATTACTTAAACAATCTTTTAAAATGGCTACTACTGGATCAATAGCGGAAGGAGCGGAATTAAAAATAGAAATTATTCCTGGAAAAGTTAAGTGTAGAGACTGTCATAAAATTTCAACGGTCAGCTTAACTGAAGAAGCTCAATTAACAGGATTACAATTATTTCAATGCAGATTCTGTGAAAGTAAGAATACTGAAATAATTGAAGGTAAAAAAGCAAATGTCAAAAATATAAAAATTCAAGAATGAGATTATTACTAAGGTTAGATGAGGACACCATTCATTGTTCCTGATTGGCCAGGACGGCTTGTTATTTTTGCTTTCCCCAACTCAGTTTCAACAACTGCCCCTCTAGTAAGAACATGTCTTCTATTGTAATCTTTTGACGCATCATTGCTGTCAAATCTCAATATTTTTACTTTTGAGGTTTTATTTGTATTAAGATCGGTGACATTTATAAAACTGGTGGAAAATAATCGTAGTTTGTAATTACCTCCTAAAACTCTTTGCTGTTTCTTCTTCTCAGAAGCAATTTGTGTTTCAATAGGAGGGCGTTCAAGTTCTCTTTTCCTTTTTTTCCTAAATCTTTTATACTTTTTTCCAGTATACTTTCGTTTACTGCGTGCTTGTGATCTTGCCATAATAAATCCTATAAAATATGATAACTATTGAAAGAATTGATTTCTTTAAAATTTTTGTGTTAAGATGTTTAAAATGTTTATAATTTCTAAAAGAAAAATAAAAATAGGAAAAATTAATTTAATAATTATATATATTAAGTTAACATAAAAAAAAACAGATTATTTTTTGATGATTATGATGGAGAATAAAACTAATATCGCGAATATTGATGAAAAAACTATGGAAAGAATAATTAAATCTAGTACTACTACTGTCGGTATAATTGTTAAAGATGGAGTAATAGTAGGTACGGAATCACAAGCGACTGCGGGATATACAGTAGCAACAAAAGCAGCGCAAAAATTATTCCAAATAAATGATTATACCTGTGCTACAATTTCGGGAGGAGTAGCTGATTGTCAATATGTCGTGAACCAACTTAAAGCTTTTTCAAAATTAAAACAAGTTGAGGAAGAGAAAGTACCTGATCCTAAATACATCGCAAGTATTACAAGAAATATATTATTTAGTGGGCGCTCTTATTTTCTATGTATGATGATAATTGGGGGTTTTTCACAGAAAGAAAAGAAAGGAATTCTATATGGTGTTGATTTATTAGGCACACTTTATGAAGAGGAAAATTTTATTTCGTTTGGATCTGGTAGCCCCTTCTCTTTAGGTGTACTTGAAGCAGATTGGAAGTCCAATTTAACCAAAAAAGAAGGGATAGAATTAATAAAAACTGCTATCTCGAGCTCAAAGGAAAGGGATGCTGCTTCTGGTTTTGAGATTCAAATATGCACAATAGACAAAGATGGGTTTAAAAAGATTCAATAAATAATCTTCTTGTTAATAAACTATTTAATTCAATAAAATTTTTACATTAATTTGCTGTAATTCTTTTTCTAAATATATAAAACCGTTTAATTTATAATTATTTCCATCCATTATCGTCCAAATTTGGTTCCTGAAAGCTCTATTATCAAATTCATCCAATAACTTCATATTTTCTACATCGAATCTGCTTGGATGAGCTCCTGAAGGGTGAGAATGAAATATACTAATTAATCGTAAATTATGATTTTGATATGCATTATAGAAGAGTTTATTTAATTTTTCAATATTTTTAATTAAAAATTTAACCGGCGATTTTTTATCAGGTTCAATACAATCAAATTTCTTCGTATAATATAAATACTGAAAACTCTCAGCAACTTTACCTTGTTCAATATCCCCAAAAATTAAACCACAAGCCTCATTTGGTTTAGCATTTATGACGCATAATTTAAGTTGTTCGAAAATTTCTTGATTTATAACCAAAATGATATCTTTTTCAAATTTAATATTAAAGGCAACTCCGGTTTACTTTAATTATAATAACGTCAAAGCAGCATTTAATGCTGCTAATCTGGCCCTTTTAATGCTATCCCCCAATCCAATAATAATCACGTCATTTTTAGTAATTTTTATATTTGCTTTGGTAATTCTTTTTTTAAGATATGTTTGTATCTTATTACTTACTCTTATATCATCTAAATCATTTTCCGAAAATGAATCTGACGGAAAAATAAATTCTTGGCCATTATATATCAAACAAGTAGCTCCTGAACCATTTATCTTAATTGCAGCATCTCTTTGTTCTATTCCATTAGTTATTTTATCAGCAGCATCTTTTACTAAACAAATATAAGGGTTCACATTTTGAGGATTTATAATAATCTCTTTCAAGATACTTAGCTTTCCCTCTTTTAATAAAGGTATTATTTTTTTTATTTTATTTAAAAATATTCTTCCATTGTTGGTTAAAACGTGCCCTTTTCTTACTTTTTCTTGGTCTGTCGCACCAATCTCTTCTGAAACTTTTATGAAATTTATATTGTTTTTCAACCTTCTAAATAGTGATCTAGAGGTTCCAGATCCAATGTCTAATTCATTCTCTAATCGATACCTTCCAATACCATCTGGATGAGCCTCAAAAATAAATAAAGCTAATACTATATGAACCAGATCGAATGTAGGCTTAATAGTTAAGCTGGTAAATATCGGCTCCAATTCCTTCTCTAAATTCATTAGTTTCATATATATGTAGTTATTATTGCTAAAAAAAATATAAGGTTGATAAAAAATAAAAATTATTAAGGTCTTTTGTTTTATATTACGATGAAAATCTATCAAACTAATAGTCGACGAAAAATATTATGACTAACGAAAAAAATAGACCAGATCCTAATGATATGCAAGAATTACTGATATTCAAAGGTCAAAAATCTCAAAAAACTCAAAAGCAAGAATCTATCTCACTAGAATATGTCGATCAAGAAGACAAAATTAAGCTCACCTGTGAATTAACTCCATTTGGAGGAATGTATCGTTATGCTCTATTAGTATTTAATGAAAGCTCAGCACCAATCACAGAAGTTAAAATAAGAGTTCGATACCCCGATTTTTTAGTGCTCTCTAGAAGTACTCCTCCAACGATTAAAATCGATTCTACAAATGTTGAAGAAGAAAAACAGATCAAAATTGAATATGAAGAATTAAAAGCAGATTCTAAAAAACAAATAAATTTATTCTTTGCTCCCACTAATTTAGATGAAAGGGGTGAAATTAAATCTTATGTAACTTTCGTAAACAACGCAGATTTTGTTAGAGCTCTTGATTCTGAACCAGTTCCATTAGAATTTGATCCTATTAGTATTGAGAGAAAAATTATCCCTAGTTCTGAAATAAGTAAATTTTTACAAAAATCTAATTTAAAGAGAGCTATAAAAAGTGTTGGTATTGGTAATGATAAGGATTTCGATATCAGCTTTTACTTCAATCAAGTAGAACAAACGATTCAAGATCAAGGTTTTCAACTCATTACAAAAGATTTAAATCGAAAAATTGCATGGTATTATGGAACGGAATTAGTATCGGGTGCTGATGTCCTTGTTATTGGACAAATTATGTATAGTAAAATCGAATGGATTGCTTCTTCCAAAAATGAATGTTAATGAGAGGAATGATAACCTCTAAAAATCAGGTTTGTGATTTAGAATGTAAATATTGTGGGAACATTCTTCCTATTTTCCCTAAAAAGAGCGAGCCAGTCGAATGTAAGAAATGTAATTATGAACAAATTGTTTGGAAGTAAAGTATGGATGATAATATCCTTCTTTTTGAAAATTTTATAATAATTAATGACTAATTTCGCTAAATATATCACAATTTTTAAATTAAAAAATTTTTTTTTAAGTTTTACATCACACAAAAGTTCTAATCTTAGCATCTCATAATTTAATCAAAATTACTTTTATTTAAAGATTTTAAGCAGGATAATCGAATTTGACGAAAATCTGGACATAATCAAGTTATAATACCCTAAATTTTTAT
>SMTZ1_10014097_pt1 | contig 13935 bp, 14 predicted proteins | sample DeeMarSWOR136_30_FD_25667 | JGI IMG/M metagenome (IMG submission 25667) | reverse complement strand
ACGCGTTCAATTCGTACCGGCTCGGCTAATGACAGCTTTAATATCGCCTCAGCTTCCCTGGCTGTCACTGCGGTATCCATATTGCTCAAGTTGAAGATCGTAGCTGCCACGTTTTCTATTTTTTCTGGCGGCACCTGTTTCTGCTTTGCCTGCTCCATAAAGTCATCATATAGTTTTTTGACCGGACCCTTCTCTTCACCTTCCGGCACCATTGCCATCAGCTTTTCTCCCAACAATGCCAGGGAGTAATCTAATACGTCCTGTTTGGATTCTTTATCTATAAAGACCAACCAAAAAATCACTGCTGTAATAATTATCGTAACTAAAAAGAACCCGATATTTTTTAGTGCTTTGCCCATTGCCTTTTCTTCCTATTATCAAGTAGTTAATTCTTCACATTTGTGAATTGAACATTTAGTGCTATATAATAAGACACTTTAAAGATTAAAAAAGTTTCTTGACATAGGTATAAATTTCTATATTTGGTTAACAGCTCATTCTGAATTAGTTTTAACCATAAAGAAATATTCATGAAACTTATTATTGACATTTAAGTTGGAATATCTTACATTCTGTTAATGGCATAACTTATCGAATAAAAATAGTGTTGAATATTTTTATTAACAAGAAAAGGCAACTAGATATGGTGCAGACGCTCCTTAACATCAGGTTAAAAAAATTAGATAATAACAATAGGATATGTTCATTTCAAAATTCCGCTCCAAAAGAATTCCATATTTCTCGAGATAGCAGGGATAAATACAAGTTCGATGAATCCCTCTTTTCATTATCTGGAAATGTTATTTTCGCCAATTTTCATGCTGTACGCCGATTCGCTCAAAAAATGAATGATAAAAGGGATCTGGTCAATTTTCCTGAACAGGCCGTCAGGGCAGGACAAATCAATGCGATGGGATTAATTGATGAGATTTTACATTATGTTGTTGAGCTTTATCGTGAACAGGTAAATTCAGAGGTGATGAAACAGGCATTAGATTGGCTGAATGAAAAATTTAATAAAGCAGAAATAGAAAAAACGCTTCGCAAATTTGCCAGTGAATTCCCGCCGATTGCGGTTTACCAAAGAAAGATCGATCTGGATGAATATCTTCGCGGGGAAACTGAAGCTAGCTCTAATCTTCAGATTGTCCTGGAAGAGATGCTGCTGCTCTGGTTAGCCAATCAAAATCCGGCGTTCGCTCCTTTTCTTGAATTTTTTGCTGATGACCAATTGCAAAAGCAAACTACTTATTTAAAAATAATCGATGGATTAGAACAATTCTTCGAGGAACAGCCTTCTTACGGTCCCGAAAAGCAAAACCTGATCGACTTACTCCGCAGTCCTGCCATTCAAGTGCCACATTCGCTTTCGGGACAACTCCAGTACATGTTGGACAAATGGGGCATGCTTTTGGGCAAATATCTATACCGATTGCTCAGCAGCCTGGATTTTATTAAAGAAGAAGAAAAGATGCGGTTTGCCTTAGGACCGGGTCTGCAACGAGTGTATGAATTCAAAAGCGAGGAAGAAGAACCAGAGCGGTTCAGTGCCGATCGCGATTGGATGCCCCGGCTGGTTCTGATGGCAAAAAGTGCACTGGTGTGGCTGGATCAGCTCGCGAAGAAGTATCAGTGCTCAATTAATCGCCTGGATCAAATTCCGGATGAAGAATTGGATCAATTGGCTCGATGGGGATTTACGGGATTGTGGCTCATTGGCATCTGGGAGCGAAGCAAGGCTTCCCAAAAGATAAAACAACTATGCGGCAATCCAGAAGCCGAAGCATCGGCATATTCGCTCCACGATTATGTCATTGCTTCTGAACTGGGCGGAGATGAAGCGTTTTTTAATCTTAAAGAACGATGTTGGAAACGCAGAATTCGACTTGCCAGTGATATGGTGCCAAATCACACCGGTATCACCTCCCAATGGATGATGGAACATCCAGATTGGTTTATATCATTGGATTATAGTCCGTTTCCTTCATATTCATTTAATGGTCCAAATCTCTCTGAAGATCAACGAGTCGGTATTTTTATTGACGATCATTACTACTCCAGAACTGATGCCGCAGTGGTTCTCAAACGAGTTGACTTTTGGACAGGTGATACAAAATACATTTATCACGGGAATGATGGCACAAGTATGCCCTGGAATGATACCGCGCAATTAAATTATTTAAAAACCGAAGTGCGAGAAGCTGTTATTCAAACTATTATCTATGTCGCCCGCCGAACACCAATCATTCGTTTTGATGCTGCCATGACATTGGCGAAAAAGCACTACCAGCGATTGTGGTATCCAGAACCGGGCACAGGAGGTGACATCCCTTCACGAGCGGAACATGGTTTGACCAGATCACAATTCGACAAGCAAATACCGAAGGAGTTCTGGCGGGAAGTTGTGGATCGAGTCGCACAGGAAGTACCTGATACGCTGCTCCTGGCAGAAGCATTCTGGCTGATGGAAGGTTATTTTGTTAGAACACTGGGGATGCACCGGGTTTACAACAGCGCATTTATGAACATGCTGAAAAATGAAGAAAACGCGAAGTACCGCAGTGTTATCAAAAATACCATGGAGTTTAATCCCGAAATCCTGAAACGATACGTCAATTTTATGAACAATCCCGACGAGAAAACCGCTGTGGAGCAATTCGGCAAGGATGATAAATATTTCGGCGTCTGCACCATGATGGTAACCATGCCCGGTTTACCCATGTTTGGTCACGGACAGATCGAAGGATTTACGGAAAAATATGGTATGGAATATCGCCGCGCTTATTGGGACGAGCAGCCGGATTGGGATTTAATTCGTCGCCACGAACGAGAAATTTTTCCACTCATAAAAAAACGTTATATCTTTGCCGAAGTACAGAATTTTCTCCTTTATGATTTCTTTGCTCCTGAAGGCTATGTTAATGAAAATGTTTTTGCATATTCGAATCGGTACGGAGATGAGAGAGCTTTGGTAGTATACAACAATAAGTTTGAACATGCCGTAGGATGGATTAAAACATCGTCAGCTTATGCTGAAAAAGCAGACGGCAGTGATGATCTGCGGCTAACTCAAAAGTGCCTGGGTGAAGGTTTAGCACTGCGTAATGATGAAAATTATTTTTGCATTTTTCGAGATCAAATTAATGGATTGGAGTACATTCGCAGCAATAAACAAATCTGGGATCAGGGAATTTATGTTGAATTAGGAGCATTCAAGTATCATGTATTTTTAGATGTTCGAGAAGTTCAGGACAATGAGTGGCATCACTACGCACAATTAAATGCTTTTTTAGACAGCAGGGGCGTTCCAAACATTGACGAAACGATGAAACAACTCTTTCTCCGCCCCATTCACCAAAAATTCGTTTCGCTAATGAATGCGGATACTATTAAGCGTTTGATAGCAACTAAAGTAACAACAGAAAAGCCCAAGCTTTATTCAAAAATTTTGAATGAGATCGAAGCAAAATATTGGCATTTTCTCAATGAAGTCAAAAATTTTACATCCTCAGAAAGAGATACTTCCCAACTGGTAAAAGAAATGCGAAATGGGATTGAAATAATTCTACAGCTTGATAATTTTGAGACACGCTTTATCTCCCATCGATCGAGAAATCTTAAAAGCGCCATTAGATTTTTAAAGGAATCCCGATCTGATGATCTTTTCAATTGCAGCGTCATGTACGGCTGGATTTTAGTTCGTCATTTGGGTCGAGCCCTCACCGAAGAAAATTACCAAGACCAAAGTCGAAGCTGGATTGACGAATGGCTGTTAGGGAAAATTATCAACCCTGTATTCCATGATCTCGGTTTTGATGATGGACTATCCTGGGAAGCGCTGGCGTTAATTAAAATCTTAACAAGCCACCAGAATTGGTTTAAACTTAATGAAGATAAAAAAGGTTTGCCATACCGCATTTTCAAAAATCTCCTCGAAGATCAGGAGGTTCAGCAGTTTCTGCAAATTAATCGCTACCAGGGTATTTTGTGGTTTAATAAAGAGGCGTTTGAGATGTTGGTGGGATGGTTGTACACTATCGCTGTGGTCGAATGTACCGCCGCTATGACTTTAAAGCAGAAGGAACTTGGAGAACTCATCACGAATAGATTTCTATTAATTCGTAAATGGCTAAAAGCCGAGAAAAATTCAAATTATCATCTAGAAAAATTATTGGAGGAACTGAAAACTATTGGTTAGAGGGTGGGATAAAATAGGTTTCTCATTCTCCCCGAGACAGAGACAAATATCGATTTTAAAGAAGATCTACTATACACTTAAAATGATAAATCCTAATTGCTTAATTATAATCCCTCAGTTTTGGAAAGGGAAATAACGTTTCAAAAGTTGATAACCTTTGATGAAAAGATATTATTGTTTCCCTGTCGGATGATATTAGTTTTCTAGCACAGTCAAGATTTAGTTGTGTCAACATATTCAGCTAATTTTCGCCTTATTTTATTCTTAAATTGTTCAACTTTTAATTGTTTACTCGAATGAGCATTGCCTGAGTTTGTGTAACCTTATGAAATTGCTGTGGATGAGGAAAGAGATATTTAATATCTAAAACTTTTACTTATGTTAAACTTCATTTTACTTTTTTAAATATAATAGTTCATTTTTGGGATGTACCTGTAAAGGAAGCCCCTGCCAACCTTCAACAAGTTCCATAAAGCAAATACCTTTAATTTTTATTTCTTGCCCAGTGTGTGAGGAAGAACGCCCTCTTCCACCAAGAGTAAAATTATCTCGACTTAATGGATTGTTATTTAATCCCCAAATGTTTTTTCCTGATATTTTTGAATTTAATTCTAATAAAGAACTTTCTTTGATTTTATGAATTTTAGGATTATATTCCTTAACAATAATACTTTCTGCACGTTTCTGAATACTAATGGGAAATAATATCTCATCTAAATTCGGTAATTCTATTGGTCTTTGAGAAGGAGATATTTTTAAACCAGAAATTAGCATTTCTTCACCTTCTATTGAACCGGGTGCTTTAGTCAATGCTGTCATTTTTTGTATCACCTAATATTGCATAATTAGAAGAATAATGCATTAGTCTCATCTTTTCATCTAAATTTGAGCAATCTGCATTTAAAAAAACAGATAAATCGTGAGAAGTTAATGGTTCATTTATAAATGATAATAATAGATTAGCAGCGAAAATCATTTCATCTTTATCAACATCAGTATCTATTGGTTCCGCATATGACTTAGCAATTGTCATAAATTCATCTTTAGAATAAATACCAAGCAAATAAGATGAATATTCTTGATTATATTTATGATTCTCCCACAAATTTCTAATAATATTCTTTAATATTTGATTTTCAAAAATTAATTCTTTACGGCTCTTAGAAGTAAAATTAAAATTCGACCAGGTGAGATTTATACTAAAATTGTCTGAAGTATCTTCATATTCAACTGCGAAAGAAGAAATTTTCTTAAAATTTGGTACTTCTTGTGAATATAAAGTTCCTAATTTATCACTCATTTTTTACTCTCTTTTGTCGATTGTAGTTTATCTACTACTAGTATCTTATTTACATTTGATAATAACCACTCTGCTATACTTTTGGCTATATCTGGTCGCATTACAATTGTACATTGTATATCTCTAACCAATTTATTAGCTTCTTTTCTAATTTCCTTAGATTTTCCTGAATTCTCCTCAATTTCAATCTCAAGATCTTCAGGTATTTTTTGATGCTCTACAAAAAAGTGACAAATAATTTCTCCTTGAGGTCCTACTCCACCCCATGCACCTGTTGCTGCATACATATTATAGTTTTTAGATTTGTCAAACTTTATTTGTATTGAATTCTTTTTTGCATCTTTCATCGTTAACCCCAAATTTCATCATATATTAGATATCTATTACTGAATATAATATATCTTTCCATATTTGTCAAGCAAAAATAAAGCATTTCTAAAATATCATACTTTCAAGTAGTAAAAATTGCAGATAAAATTTTTCCTTTATTCAAAATGCAGAAATGACTTTTTTAAAGAAATTTTATTTACTCGCCAAGTACTTCTTGATTATTTTACATAAAAGTAAGATGAAAGGTTTCAATACCTATGGAAATATTTTACAAAAAAAATTCTATAAATCTTTTAATTTAAATCGGCTTTTTATTGGGATATTTCTAAAATTGTTATCTTAATTCCTCTAATTCAATAAAAAAAGCCAACTCTCTATTGAATTGGCTGTCACAAATAAGACAAATTATCCTTTTGACCTTTTTTTCCAAGATTATTCCGCTTTTCGATCATTTGCATGATACTGCAAGACTGTTTTTATTAAGATTAGGTAGTCGGGGCGCCGAGATTTGAACTCGGGACCTCCTGCTCCCAAAGCAGGCGCGCTACCCGGGCTGCGCTACGCCCCGTATTTTAAAGTGGTCAAATATACAGCATTCCATCTAAAAAATCAAGACTTTTTTTCATTATTTAAGTCTGTTATTAATTCCTGTAAAAATGCTTTTGCTTTTTGCAACGCGAGTCCCCGGTGACTGATTTTATTTTTTTGAGCCAAAGGCATTTCTGCAAAAGTTTGATCAAATTTTGGCACATAAAAAAGCGGGTCATAGCCGAATCCCCCTGATCCTCGTTTTTCATCAATAATAAAACCGTCGCAGACGCCCTCAACTAGCGTTTCCACATCCGAATTAATCATGGCAATGACACAACGAAATCGTGCCGTTCTTTGTTCCCCTGGCACCCCTTTCATCTGTTCGAGCAACTTATTGCAATTATCATCATAAGTCGCGCTTTCACCGGCAAAACGACTGGAATAGACACCAGGCTGTCCGCTTAGATAATCGACTTCCAATCCAGTATCATCTGCCAATGCGAGAAGATGAGTTACATGGGAAACAGCCCTTGCTTTTTTCAGCGCATTTTCCTGTATTGTCTGTCCATCTTCAACCACTTCAGTAATCTCGGGAAATTGGTCCAGTGTTAGAATGTCTATATCTAATCCCGTTAATACTTCTCGAATTTCTCGTATTTTGTCATTATTTCGTGTCGCCAGCAAAATTTTTAGTTTTTGTCTTGAAGCCATTTTCATTAAATATGCTATCTATTGTGAACAGACAAAATTGAACCTTTAGTGAACTACTTTTCTCCCACAGAATTGTTGTTATTAATGTTATTTCTGTGGGAGTTGGAAATTTTGTGCTTTAATTTTAACGCGTCTTTTTTTACTAAGAATCCTCCGGAGAAGACGAATAAAAAAGCACTCTGATCTCTCCGTCCTCTTAGTGAATTATGTTACAATTTTTAATCACCTATGCCATGTTATTTACGCGCAATACCTAACCATAAACTTCTTTTTCATTACATTTACAAACAGCAACAAATTTTTCTTTAAAGCGCCAGCTACCCTGATCATTTTTTTGTTCAGAAGCTACTACCTTAACAACGTTCATCACTTCACCACATTGGGGACACTGTTTAGATTTTAGATGGTCTTTTGCCCCTTTTGCAACTTTCGCTGCAAAACTTCGATCTTTTGGCATATTAAGCCTCCTAATTTATTATTTACGAATTAAAATTATCATTTGAAAATCAAATCATTATTACACCGGTGCCCAGAAGCATCGTTTTGGAGAGATAACCTTTCCATCTTTTTTAAGAGAGTTAATGATTTTTGAAACTTCATTTTTTTCAAGACCGGTTAAGTCAGCAATTTCTCCGGGTCTTAACGGCTTTCCAGCATGTTCCATTGCTGCCAGAATCATATCTTCTTTTTCAGCCATATCTCCTCCTATTTTCTAATTAGTGTCTGAACGAAAACTATTAAATTTGTAGAATTTGTAGTAAAAGTGTCATTCCGAACGAAGTGAGGAATCTGTTTTTACACAAATATTGGACTTACAGATTTCTCCCTTCGGTCGAAATGACATAAAGGTGTGTTTTCGTTCAAGCACTAATTATAAAAGTTGGTTTGCAAATTAATACATTGTTTTGACAAGGAGCAGCGGAGGACATGGAGAAAACACGAAGCAAAGTTTTACGTAACGGCTTCGTTAAGCCTCTCTCAACCCTGCAACTCTTTAAGTCAAGACCGGATAGTACTAATAAGAAAAACAAACATTTTTTCCCTGAAAATCCTGTTTCCTATTCACTTTTCACTATTGACTTTCCACAGCAATTTTCAGTTTGACCTGAAATTCAATATTGTTACCTTTTGCCGCGCCTCTTTGTTCCACAATTTCAAACCAATAGACTTTTTTGCCAGAATCGACAACTTTTTTCACGATATCTTTTACCGCTTCGGAATATCCAGCATTCGATATTCCAACCACTTCCATTATTTTAATCATTATGTTCCTCCTTCAAGTTTATTCTTCAATATAATAATTTAACGCTTTCTTTATTGCGTCAATGAGTTCCTTGTTTTCGGGTTTCGTTCTAGAACCAAAACGGGCGATAATTTTGCCTGATTTATCAACCAAAAATTTGTTAAAATTCCAGCTTATTTCACCAGCGAATTCCGGGTTGGTTTCTTTTTCTGTCAAATATTTATAGAGTGGAGCTTTATCCTTTCCTTTTACGGAAATCTTGGAAAACATTGGGAATGTAACATTAAATTTGGTGGAACAGAATTGTTTTATTTGTTCGTTTGTACCCGGCTCCTGTCCTAAAAAATTATTAGCAGGGAATCCAAGCACGATAAAACCTTGATCTTTATATTTTGAATAAATTTTTTGCAGCCCTTCATACTGGGGAGTGAATCCACACTTGCTGGCAACATTAACAATTAACAGCACGTTGCCCTTAAATTGTTCCAGCTTAACATCTTTCCCATCGATGTCTTTCACAGTAATATGATATATAGATTTGATCTCAGCTCTCTCCATGTCATTTCCCATTGATCCTGAGTTTATAATTAACGTAACCACAAGCAGAAGTGCTATTCCAGAAAATAAATGATATTTTATCATTCGTTATCTCCTTGTCGTTATTGTAAAAGTTATATTTGTAATTTAGATGATAATTAAATCAATTTGATTCAAAAAAAAGGACTATGTTGAGAAATATATTCACATCGCTTTCTCAAACAATCCTTTTCAATAATACTACAAAATTTTGTTTCAGAACTTTTTAAATTTTTCACTGGTGACACCACAAACAGGACATTTATCTGGCAGATCACCATCAACCTGGGTATAGCCACAAACCGGGCAGATATAAACCGAATCCAGATCCATATCTTTTCCCTGCCGCACTTTTTCTTTGGCTTCTTGATAGTAAGCAGAATGTATCTTTTCAGCTTCGATTGCAAAAAAGATCGACTTTTCAGCTCCTTTCTCATTTTGAAGTTTGGCGATGGCATCATAAGCCGGGTACATCTCATCCACTTCAAAATTTTCTCCATCGATTCCAGCCTGCAAATTATCTTCTGTTTTACCAACATAATTCAGGTTTTTTGCATGATTGGTAGCATGTACCTGTTCGGCATAAGAAATAGCTTTAAACAGTTTCGCAACATTCGGATAACCTTCGCTTTCAGCAACATCGCTAAACACAAGGTATTTCATGTGTGCCATGGACTCTCCAGCAAAAGCTTCGCCAAGAGATTTCTCGGTCATTTTCTTCATTATGTAAATCTCCTCTAATTTTTGGTTAAATTTTATATTTGATATTTGTTCTAATTTAATTTGATGCAAGAATGAAGGAATTATCAGAACTAAACTTCCAAATCATAAAACAAAGAGTTGAACACATTTGACGTCGGCCGTCTCATGTTTCACTTTATACCATTGGCCAGAATTTATTATCGTACCACACACTTTCTTGAAGTGCTTTATCAAGATCAGTTAAAAATTGAAGATGCGTTTTTTCCCAATTTGCCAGCCATTCAAACAAATCCCTTTCTAAATGACCATCAGCTAAATTAGCTCTCCGGGAATAATAACTTACAGCATTATCCTCCATTGCCATAGCAGCAGAAATTGCAGCCGCCTCATACCCAGCAGCCGAAATTTCATCACGAATTTGCTTATTTAAAACAGCATTACTTATCCCCTCTGGCTTTTCATTATATTTCACCTTACTCAGTTTACCTTCACGAACTAAACTTTCGTAATGCTTTGATAGAATTTCGATATGCTTTTCTTCCTCAGCCGCCATCGTCTCAAAAACTTCTTTAACAGCTTCACTTTTTGTATTCCTGGCAGTGGCTTCATAAAATGCCTTACCTTTACGTTCCAATAAAATGGCACCTTTAATGGTATCTAACGCTTTTTCATGTGGCATCTTTCTTCTCCTTTAATTTTCAGCTTTGCTTAAACAATCGATACAGATACCCTTGAAGTATCCATGGATCTGTTCAATATTGTGTCCTTCTACACACATATCTTCTTGATAACTGCAATTCACATTGATATCGAAAATCTTTTTACATTCCCTGCAATAAAAATGATGATGAGGTTGATGAATATATTCATATCTCAGCTCAGATTCTGTGATGGTTAAGACATCTACTAAACCATGCTTACGGAGAACATCAAGAGTATTATAAACAGTGGTTTTTGACAAAGTGGGCACTTTTTTGAATAATGCTGCATAAATCATGTCTACTGTGGGATGTGTTTCTTTTTTATTAAGGTATTCGAGAATCTTAATTCGCTGGTAAGTCGGCTTAATTCCCCTGTCGATCAGGATCTGTTTGTATTTTTCCATTTTGGTCACCAACCGAGTTAGTACTAGAATCTATTTTATAATCAATATAATTTAAAATAATTACAAAGTCAAGCGGTTTTTTATTTCTTTGAGTTCGCCACAGCTAATCGCCACCAATTGGCGGATGTTCCCACATAAAGAAACATCAACGGATAAATGTACTCCGCTTTGAAAGTGGAGTACATTTCTAACTACTTGTAAGGTTTTTTTCATATATTCCACATCCCTTAGCTAACAATTTCGATGTGTGGTCGTAGTTATCAGCAGGGATAAAAATTTTAATTTCACCGCCTCCCAGCCATCTGGCAACCATAAAAGGAATAACAGGTGTCATTTGCCACAATTTAACCGCCCCATAATTGCTTCCCATTGTATTGGAAAAAATTTTAGAAGTGATATGATGGTTTTCAAGGAATTTTTCAACAAATTGAGCTTCAACAAATGTATTTACCATACAAACTTTTGTCCAGCCTTCCCGAATTTCAATATGTTGATGGTTTTCGCAGCGGTAACGGCCATTAACGAGAATGCTGCATTTAGCACACAACGGTTTTGCGCAAACAACACAACGAAACTCTGCAGCGTCGTCCGGATGATTATGACATTTCAATTCATCCGAGAACGTAACACCGCAATTTTTACAATATTCATCATTTGCAGCCACACGTTCATTGCACTCATCACAAAAGAGGGGATCGGTTTGAACGTCGGCAGGTAATCGAAATACATGCATCTCCCTGTGGGCTTTGATCTGATAATATAAATCAATAATAATCGCTACGATGACAAATAAATAAACAATCATCGAAATGTAATAAGAGTATCCAACTTTTAATACCTCGCTCAACCAGTATTGAAGTAATTGCGATGCACCCCAAATTACCAGCAGCAAGGAACTATATATTGCAAAAATGAAGACTAATCTTTTATCAAATCGTTTTGACTCATCATTTTCTGACGACTCATCCGGGAAGAATTGTTTTTTTGATTGGAATAACCGTTTCGGTTGATAGACGATTAAAGTTAAAATAAAAGCCATTATGATAATCATCATGCCATAGGTAATTAATATAAATGGAAATAAAGACATCAAATTCGCACCAATGAAACGGTTTGCAATTAAGTTGAAATTGGACAGGAAAAATACTGGAAGAACGCCAAGCAGTAAGATTGGAAATTTAATCGAAATGAGATTATTTGATTGCTGTTTATTTTGTGTGCCACATTCATATTTCCACGTGGTGAGCATTATAGCAACAATAATCGTAATCAATATAAATAGACCCAATACAAAAAATAGAGGATAAAAATTGTCTCGAAGACGAAGTTGGTTTATTATATTTATAAAAGCGGTTAGCCAGCGGTTTAACAATGTTAATCCGATGATTAAGATAATTCCATTTCCGATCCCTTTTATCGAAATGATGTGGGCTAGCCAGATAACAACTAACATGGCACCTATTAAGGAAAATATTAATCCAAACCTGAATGATAAACCCGTATTAGCAGCCAGGGGAATACCTGCCTGAAAATTTAGAAAAAATATAGCCAATCCATTGCCTTGAATAGCAGCTAAAAAAATTGCAAGAATAATGGTATATAAATGAAGTCGATACCTTTTCTCATCCAATCCTTTTCTAAACTTGAATAGATAAAAAATTGTCATTACTAACACTGAAGCAATCAGATATGGATTAATTCCTAACGCAAAAATAGAAAATTGCCTTAATCTATATAAAAAGCTAAAACTTAGTTGTTGGTTGAGTAAGTCACGCAAAACTTCCACTTTAATACCAGGAATAGGTATCATGTAGATGAGTTTAACAACAAAGAGTATTCCAATTGTGACAAGGATTCGGTTTCTTAATTCTCTGGACATTATCGTCTCCTTAAAATTGAGGAAAGCCAAATTTGGATTTATCATTGGTCGGCTGAATACAGTTTGAATAATGACTTATAAAAATCTTTTCAAAGGAAGGAAAGATGGAGAACTGGAGTAATGGATAAATTTTTATTCTTTTCAATAATCATTACTTCATGCCTCCAATACTCCATAGCCTGGATTATTTTAACCATGAAGACCATCGGCCAATTGGCGGAGTTTCGCTATGGCGAACACAACGAAATAAAAGTAATTGTTTAGGACAGTGAATTAAATAAATTACCCATTTGGTCGAATAAATAATGTTTATTATATTTGAGTTAAGAAACATTAAATGGGATAGTAATTTAATTCACGTCCCTTAGTCAGATGAAGTTAGAGTTCACCGTTAACAATTATTGGATAGAGAAATACAATTATTTAAAATTCAGCGAGAAAAATGTGCTCAACATATTTATTTTTAAGATAGACTCCAACTTTACTTCATAAACATTGAATGTTATCAAAGGTTCTATCGCAGTAGAACCAGCTTCTTTGTCGCTTCAAATCCATCTGTTTTAATGTGATAAAAATAAACGCCAGAGCCAACTTGATGACCAGCACCGTCCTTACCGTTCCAATTGATCTGCTGAAAGCCTGCCGGTCTTTTTTCATTGACTAAGGTAACTATCTTTTGTCCTAACATATTGTAGATATCCAGGGTAATATGAGCGCTAAGCGGCAGTTCAAAACTAATTGTCGTCTCGGGATTAAACGGATTTGGATGATTTTGATAGAGCGCAAATTTAGACGGAATAGACACGTCGCGAATGGGTGAAAATTTGAATGAGCCATTAAAATCGATCTGTTTTAACCGATAACTATATTTTCCCCCACCTGGAGGGATATCTTTAAATGAGTAATAATTCATCTTCGTTATGGTTCCCTGTCCCTCGACAAATCCGATCTCTTGCCATGAATTTGTGGGACCACACTTACGCTGAATTTCAAATCCATAATTATTTGATTCAGTTGCTGTAGTCCAGGTTAGTAAAATATGATCATCCCGCCAAGCTGCAGTAAAAAAAACCAATTCAACGGGGATAAAAACTGCATCGGTTTTTAATATCGTGCTATAGGTTCCAACTACCCAGCCAATTTCATCATTCACGACTGAAATGTCATATAAATTGTTTGCTGTTCCAATATCCAGTTTAAACCATTTTATGCCGCCATTCATTGTTTTATATAGTGCGCCGGAGCCCCCCTGAAGGACCGCCCAGCCAATCAAAGAATCAATGAAATATATCTCACGTACTTGATCCATCTCAGAAAACGTCAATTGTTCTATCCAGTTATTGCCCCCGTCATTGGTGTA
>SMTZ1_10004549_pt1 | contig 13935 bp, 17 predicted proteins | sample DeeMarSWOR136_30_FD_25667 | JGI IMG/M metagenome (IMG submission 25667) | reverse complement strand
GCGAAGCCTGAGAAAAGATAGATTGGTCAAGAGTTTGCATAGATTAGCTATCCGGTCTCCGATACTAAGACAAATATTAAACCTATAAAAACAAAATAACTTACTTTTTTGTTTTCCTCAAATTTTTTGCAGTACTATATGTTGGTTTATAAGTTTCCCTTGGTTCATCTTCAATACCATATGATGGTTTATGGTTTTCTCTAAATTTCTTTCCTTTCTTAAATAAATCCATTTCTCTTCCCCCAAACTTACAATACTAATAACACTGTTTTTCTTTAAAAAACCAGCTACTAATTAACTTCTTAGCATCTTGATAACCATTTTAACTAATCTTTAGGAATTTATAATGAGCTTTTCTTTTTCAGTCATAAAACGCTCTAACATTTGTCCTAACCTATTAGAAACCTTTTCTAAACCAGGGTATTTATTATTATTTGACAAAAGATTTGCTATTCCCTTACTCAAAGAGAAAACAGCTAGTTTATGTTCCCTTTTTGATTTATAGACAAGAAGAGGTGTTATATTTAGTTTATCGTAGGATATAAACTCATTTCCACCATTATTTTCAATCATCCCTTCCATACAGATTTTCAGTTGAAATAGAAAAGAATGAAGTTGAATAAGTTCATCTTTCTGCATTATTTTCCTTCCCCCTCAATTGACATTTTTATTACTCCAAAACTTTTATTGATTTAGTTTTTTCATTTCTCTACTAATATTTCAATCTATTCTATGGAAACCATTACCTGGAGAAGGGAGTTTAGATTTCTTTTTATCACTCATATTTTTTCCTCCCTTTTCCTTATAATGTATATATGCAACATACAATAGGTACTATATACCCATATGTAAAAAGGCATATAAGTGTGTAAATTTTTGCATTTTTATGTAAAATAAAGGAAAAAGAAGTTATTTTTTAGGCTTTTTATAATGATTTCATTTCAAAAAAACTATTATTTAAATACTTCTCCTTAACAATCGTTTATGACAATTTAAAATAATTTTGTTGTAAAAACATCATGATTATTTGATTTACATTGCTATTCTTTTCCAATTATGGCTCTTGCATATAGGACAAGCAATCTCTGAACTATTATACATATTTGTTAATTCCATTGGAATCTCAAAATTAGTATTGCAATTTTCACAGTGGTATATTGTAATCATCGATTTTTTCCTCATTTAAAATTATGATATTTATTATCACTTTAATATATATTATAATACTATTTATATAATTATCTTTGTTTTTTATTAGCATATAACGAATAAGTCTCTTGATGAAAGTTTAGCTAATTGATTTAAAAAACGATATTGAAAAAACTATTTGTTACAGTTATATGTTTCCAATAAATTTTAGATTATCCTTTTTTTAACTATTCCTCGTTATTTCCATAAATATATAGATTATTCTGGATGAATTAGTAGTTTATCTTTAGTACAGATTGTTTAGTTTAAGCATTTAAATAAAAAAGAAAAGAAAGTTTAGAGTTCAATTTTTTTTAACTAAATAGGTTTAAGTGCATAAAAATCCATTTCGTCATATGCAGTTTTACCACTGCTGGTACAAACATAAACACCTAACTTATGTTTTCCTCTAAGTCTAAATAATTGCATTCTAGATTTTTTAATTTTAAATTCATAAGGAGGTTTTGTTTTCATCCCCTCGAAATTTGCATTTCCATCTATACTAAAGATAACATCTACAATTTCTTCTTCGGTTGTAATATTAACTCTTGCGATTGATCTACCTATTAGATAAGTCATTCCTCTTAATCCTGTATTATATATATTAAATCCTGGAAGTCTAAGAATTGGTATATTAAATAAATAGATGTATCCTTCTTTTGGTGTTACAAATCTTACTTGTACATCAATTTCTTTTTCTGCCAGCTCTACTACTGTAGCCAATATAACCTTTGTAACATTTTCAAAATACGGGTAATTTATCTTATCTAGAGTATCTTGAGGAGTATGAAACGGATATTCTAAAAATTTTGGTTGAACTAATGAAATAGCATCATATCCATAATCAATAAATGGTTGACTGTCTATAAGAGTATTAGCTGTTAATTGGACTTGCATATTAATAAAATTTCCAAATTTTTCTGTTATTTCTTTAAAATAATAATAAAGTTGAAAGCTTCTTTTTGATACTCGTGCTTGAACAATGTTTCCACATGTTGAATTACCGATTGAGTCAAGGTTGATATTAGAAATTATGTTTTCGTTTCTATTATAAGCTTTTTTTGCATAATCAAAACTACCATAGCATCCTCTTTCCTCACCTGAAAATATGACGAATTTAATTGTATGATTGAAATGATATTTACTTGTAATATTTGCAATAGTTAAAATGGCTGCGACTCCAGAACCGTCATCATTTGCCCCTACTGAATTTTTAGTTGTATCCAAATGTGCAGTTAAAACAATGACTGCATCACTAGTTGGATCAGTTCCATTAAGTGTTGCAATAACATTTTGACATTTGTATTTTGGGTATCTCCAAGAATCAATATAAGAATCTAATCCAAGATTTTGGAATTCCTCATTGAGATATTCTGAAGCTTTTCTACAATTCTCAGTCCCAACAAATCTTATTCCAAATGATACTATTTTTTCTAGATATCCAGATAAAATTGATTGATTTATTTTATTAATCATTGTAATTATGTCCGGATTAAAACTTGAATTTTTTATTTGACTATTTTCTATTGCAGAATTACTTTGACTATGTCCAATTGCAGATTGAAATGATGTCAGTAATATTATACATAATGTGATTATTATTAATTTTCTAAACATAGTATTGTTTCCTCCCTTCTTAAAATATTTTCTTGGTTACAATATTCAATAGATTATTTTGATTTAAATGTTACGATAAAAACACTATTTGTTATAATAATTTCATCTCAAAAATAGCAGGTTTTCCTTGTTTTTTTAAACTATTCCTCGTTATTTCCATAAATATATAGATTACATATGGATTTTTTTACTGTTTATTTTCAATTAAAATTATTTTTAGATCTAGAACTTAAATAACCAAAATGCTTTTACAATGTAGTTTATTCTCTTTTATAAGATGACGCAGTTAAATATATTATTTCTTGGAACGGGTGGTAGTTGGCCTACAATTAAAAGAAATGTTACCTCTATTGCTTTAAAGCGTGGTAGTGAAATTTTACTTTTTGATTGTGGTGAAGGTACACAAAGACAATTTCAAAAATCAAAGCATAGTTATATGCAAATATCTAAGATTTTTATAACACATTTTCATGGTGATCATTTTTTAGGAATACCTGGACTTATACAAACAATGCAACTAAATGATAGAGAAATTCCATTGCATATTTATGGTCCTAAAGGAATTATAAAACTTACAGAACAACTTTTATCACTAGGTTATTTTAAACCAAATTATGAAATTATTTCACATGAGTTGGGTGAAAATGATGAAATTGATTTTGGACAGTATTATATTAAAACTTTGAAAGTAAAACATGGTGTTCCTACAATTGCATATTGTCTGGAAGAAAAAATGCGACCTGGAAAATTTGATAAACCAAAAGCACTAAAGCTGGGTATTCCTGAAGGTCCATTATTTAGTAAACTTCAACATGGTCAAAATATTATTTTAAAAGATGGTAGAAAAATTAATCCTAGTATGGTTCTTGGTCCATCTAGAAAAGGAAGAAAGATAGTTATTTCTGGTGATACTAAACCTTTTGATGGAATGGTTGATTTTGCAAAAGAAGCAGATGTTTTAATTCATGAAGCAACATTTGATACTGATCTTAAAGAATTATCTGGTGAATATGGTCATGCAACTGCACATCAAGCTGCTGAAATTGCTAAAAAAGCAGATGTTGAAAAATTATTTTTAGTTCATATCAGCCCTAGATATCTAAATAACAAAATATTGGAAAATGAGGCACGAAAAGTTTTTAAAAATTCTTTTGTTCCAAATGACCTTCAAGAAATTGAAATTAAGTTGAAAAAATAAATAAAAATTTTATACTTTTTTAAGTACTGATCCAAGACATTCTCCCATACTTTTTTGAGCTTCAATTTCAAAAAGTAAAGGTGCATCTTCTGCCCAGCCATTAAAAGCTTTAATTATATCCTTAATATCTACGTCTTTTGCGGTAATCCAATTTTCTTTTTTTAATTGCTCATTGTCAATAAAAGCAAATATTGTATCTTTTCCGTCTTTTTCGTTTAACGGTGCTATAAAAATATTGAAAGTAGATTGATTACCATCTTCGTCTTGTTTATAAAAAATACAACTTTTTGATGTAGATTGATAAATACCATATTTATGAGTCATACTCAACCCTCCAATTTTAATGAAAATCTAATATAGATATATATTTGATATTTTTAATAGTGCCGATTCATAAAATCATAATTATAATTACAAGAACTCTACTAATAGAACAATTCTGTTAAATAAAATACCGTCCTTGATAATGAAATTATAAAAATAAAACATTTATAAAACATGGAAAGAAAATGTAATTTATTTGCGCCTTCTTTTTATTTAGTTAGAGGAATTTGTTGAATATTTTGGAAAAAAATTATTAAATTATACTCTGGTAAATTAATTTTAAAAAAAGAAAAAAGAGAGAGTTTTTTTATTATCCGAGTATGCGTCTCAATATTGGGAACATGTTTGGATATTTTTGTAATATCCATTCCAGTAAGTTGAATCCAGCTCTTGCTCTTGGTGTTGTTAAAGATATGTCTATTTCGCAGAAATCACTAGAGTTATCTGTGTTGTTAATTCTGATTGTTCCTGTAAATGTTTTCTTTTTTTCTGCTGGTGCAACAACTTCTACTGTTATTGTTACACAGTTATCTTTTGCTAGATCTGTTCCAGAAGTTTGTGAGATATTCCATGTACCCCAAGCTGGTATTGTAGTTGGATCTATGTTCCAGTTAAGTAGTGATTCATTATCGCCGCAGTTGCATACTTCAATTGTTCCGTTTACTGTGTTTCCTCCTGTTACTTTTTCCCAGACTAGACTGCCATTACAGCATATAGCAGGTTCATATATCTTATCAGTAATCATAAAATCGTCTACCATGAGGATGAATGAATCATAAGAAACACAGTGTATGGCGATGTATATTATTCCAGTATATTCTGAAATGTCGTATTTATATTTAGTCCATTCAATAGGTGCCTCAATATATTCACCTGGGGAAATAATAGTAAAATTTGAGGGATCTGTATCAGTGGTTGATATACCTACCTGAAAACGATCAAGGTTATATGCATCTGTGTAAGATCTAGCCCAGAAAGAAACCTCACCATATTCTATTGAATTTTGTTGAGGAGTAATCAACCAGTCATCATTTGTATCAGGTAATATAGCATTAAAACAAGATGCAAATTTTTCCCCTGAATGAGGCGGTGCATTTCCACATGGCGGGGATGTTTGAGATGGGTTAAAGATCATGAATGAACCGACGTAACTTTCATTTGGGTAGTCATAATCTGTCATACCATAGGTTCCAGCTCCGTCAACATCCACTTGGATCCATGGTGGAAAATCCAGTGTAAAATCAGAGTATGATTCAAAATCGTCTTCAAATAAAGTATCACGCCCCATAGGTATTAAATTACCTATTATAGACTTTATACTTTTTGTCTCTTTTGTATTTGCTCCCGTAGTAATAGTTGAAAAAATCATAACTGCTAATATTAGCAAAACAACTGCTCCTTTTAGAACATTTTTTCCATTTTTCATTTTTCACCTCCCTTTATATTATATATTAAATATAAAAAATATATCAATAAGATTTAAAGGTTTGTATTTAATTTTATGTTAAATTATATATTGTTTTTAGAAAAAATAAGTGAGGGGTTTTGCTTTGTTTTGAGGGAGGAAAGAAAGGAATGAAAAGTTGTTAAAATAATAATCATTCTCTCTTCCAAACTAAATCCCACAATCGTAAGTATATAAACTTGTATTAAAAAAATTTTACTACACATGTTATGTGGTTGTCAACCTTAGTATTTCAATAGATGATACATTGATACAAAGCAGTCAATCCAATATTGAGTGCTATCAACAGTGACATGATATGGCTAATTTCTATAGAATTGTTTTATTCCATGTTTCAAAAGGAAAAACCATTGCTCTATAGGATTACGAAGACTAAAAGTAATATGCTCCCATTCAACTTTTAATCTTTCAAAAGCAGGCATATACCTGGATATATATAAAAATTTTAATAAAATATCTAATTGGCTCATAAAATACCTTAATGGGGTTAATAAAATAACCCCTAATAGATATTTTATTAAACTAGGGTTAATAAAATCATAATTTTATTATATACAACATCAATTATCACTTGATTTTTATGGGAGAGCAAAGACCTTCTTACGATGAATACTTTATGGAAATGGCTCATATTGTTTCCAAAAGAAGTACGTGTAAAAGAAGAAAAGTTGGAGCAATACTTGTAAAAGACAAACATATACTTAGTACTGGATATAATGGTGCACCCAAAGGTATTAAACATTGTTCAGAAGTAGGTTGCCTTAGGGATGAAATAAATGTTCCTTCTGGTGAAAGACATGAACTATGTAGAGGGCTTCATGCTGAACAGAATGCAATAATTCAAGCTGCTGTTTTTGGGATTTCCATAAAAGACTCTATTTTATATTGTACAAACACACCTTGCATTGTTTGTGTTAAAATGTTGATTAATGCTGGTGTTAAAGAAATTATTTATTCAGGTGATTATCCGGACGATTTAGCAAAAAAAATGTTGAGTGAAAGTACCATTAATATAAAAAATCTTAATAAAAAAAATGTATCTGGATTTGAAAAAATAGGAAAAATATAAATACTCTCAAATGATTTACAAAAAAGAGGAGAATATGAAGCGAAAAAATTCGTTTGTATTGGATGAAAAGGATGACAAAGCTGTTCAATTATTCACCGATTTAGGGATGCCGAAAAATCTAGCTAAAACATTAATGTATATTTCCCAAGTTGATGAATGTAAATCCGCTGATGTAGAACAAGGTGCAGATCTCCGACAACCTGAGGTTAGCGTAGCAATGCAAGAGTTAAGAAGAAGAGGTTGGGCAAAAAAAAGAGATCTTAAGAAAAAAGGTAAAGGTAGACCAGTTCATATATATAAATTAACAAAAGGATTGCCTGATATTCTAAAGAATTTTGAAAATGAAAAAATGAAACAAGTAGATACAATAAAAAATGATTTGCATCAATTACATAGCTTGATAAAAGGATACAAATAATTTCTTTTATATTTAATACAATCAAAATTATTCTTTTTTATTCATTTATTTTGCTCTATCAAAATATTCAAAATATTTGGTGGTGTAAATTTGAATAATAGAATTCAAAATATTTTTACTAACTCAAAACAAAAAGTTGATTGTATTTTAATAAAAAATTCAAATGAACCTTATATCGACAATAATTTTTTTTATGTAACAGGCCTAAATAAAGGTCTTTTTGAAAGCTCAATTGCTATTTTATACCCGGATGGTAATATAAAACTAATTGTTTCAGAACTTGAATTAGAAATAGCAAAAAATACTAAAGCTGAAATAAAATTTTATAAAAATAAAAAAGAATACAAAGAGATTTTAAATAACTCTATATCTTTTGTTAAAACTGTTGGATTAAATTTCAATAGAATATCTTATAAAGATTTTATTAAATTAAAAGTTGAATTTCCAGAAAAAAATTTTTTAGACGTTTCTGAATCTTTTCAAAAAAGTAGATTAATTAAGGATAAACTAGAAATAAACTTAATTAAAGAAGCTTGTAGAATCTCAGATATAGTTATGAAAAAAATTCCAGATATTTTGGATATTGGAATGAAGGAGTATGAACTTGCAGCAGAGATAGACTATTTAATGCAAAAAAAAGGTGCAGATAAATCTGCTTTTGAAACAATTTCTTCTTTTGGAAAAAATTCTTCCTTACCTCATTATAGTCATGGAAATAATAAGTTAAAAAATGGAGATTTTGTTTTATGCGATTTTGGTGCATGTTTTAAAAAATATAATTCAGATATTACAAGAACATTTGTCTTTGGTAAGGCATCCAATAAGCAGAAAGAAATGTACAATATAGTTTTAGAGGCTCAAAAAATAGGGTTTGAAACAATAAAACCTGGTTTAAAGGCTTGTGAAATTCATAAGAACGTAGTTTCTTTTATAGATAATACTAATTTTAAAGGTCGATTTATTCATTCCACAGGTCATCCTTTAGGTTTATCTGTTCATGATGGCGATTTCAGAATAGGTAGCGATTGTGAACTTGAGTTAAAGGAGAATATGGTATTTACAATTGAACCAGGTGTATATCTACCTGGATATGGTGGTGTAAGAATTGAAGATGATGTTATTATAAAAAAAGATGCAATTGAAGTTCTTACCAGATCGCCAAGAGAGTTATTAGAAATATAATATAATTCCATTACATTTTTATTAAGTATTGTTATACGGCTTTTTAGTGAGTTTTATGACTTGGTATGATGAAGCTGAATATATTAGAAAACAAGCCCAGATGAACAATGAGTTTTATGCAAATTCCCTTCCAATGATTGCAAGTGAAAATATATTATCTCCTTTATGTAGAGAAATGTTAATTACTGATTTTCATGGAAGATACGCTGAAGGTACACCTGGTAATAGATATTATGAAGGATGTGAATTTTTTGATAATGTAGAAGAAAAAGCAATGGAACTTGCAAAAAAACTTTTTAAATCTAATTATGCTGATGTAAGACCAACAGCTGGTACGACTGCAAATATGGCAATTTTAAAAGCTCTAATTAAACCTGGTGAAACAGCTGTTGTTCTTGATTTGGCAGATGGTGCCCATATTTCTTTTGGTAAATGGGGTGCTGCTGGAGTTCGTGGTATAAATCTTGTTTCATATCCCTTTAATAACCAGATAATGAATATTGATGTTGATCAAGCGGTAAAACTAATAAAGCAGATTAAACCAAAACTTGCGCTTAACGGGCAATCTGTGTTTTTATTTCCAACACCTTTAAAAGAGCTTTCACAAGCAGCTCATGATGTTGGAGCATATCTTGTATATGATGCTGCACATGTACTAGGTCTTATTGCTGGTAAACAATTTCAGGACCCATTACGAGAAGGTGCAGATGTAATGAGCGGTAGTACACATAAGACTCTACCTGGTCCTCAAGGAGGAATGATTCTATCTAATCATAAAGGTGAAACAGAAGATGATAAATCTTTTTTAAGGAAACTTGGTTTTGGAGTTTTTCCTGGTATAACATCTTCTTATCATCTTCATCATGTTGCTGCAAAAGCAATTGCTTTTGCTGAACATCTAGAATTTGGTGAAGCATATGCTAAACAGATAATTAAAAATGCCCAAAATTTTGCTCAATCATTATTTGAAAGAGGATTTAAGGTGTTTGGTGAAAAACTAGGTTTTACAAAATCTCATCAGATATTACTTGAAATAGGTCAGGGTAAAGGTAAGGAAGCATCTAAAAAACTAATAGATTCAGGAATTGTAACTAATATGAATACAATTCCTGGGGATACCGATCCACTAAATCCATCTGGTTTAAGACTTGGTACACCTGAATTAACAAGAATTGGTATGATAGAAAAAGATATGGATGAGGTAGCCAGATTTTTCGAAAGAGTACTTCTTAAAAATGAAAATCCAAAAAAGATAAAAGCCGATATTAAAGAATTTCGAAAAGACTTCCAGGAAATTCATTATTGCTTTAAAAAAGGGTTTAGAGGTTATGATTATTATAAATTAGTTTAGGCTTATGATTATTTCTATTACAGGTACACCAGGAACCGGAAAAACTTCTATTTCGAAATTATTGAAAGATAAAGGATTTGAGGTTGTTAATTTTAATAAAGTTGCAATTGAAAATAATTTTTTAATTGGTAAAGATAAAAAAAGAGATTCTTTTATTGTTGATATTAAAAAATTTAATAAATATGCTAAAGAAAATTATAATCAAAAAAAATTTATTTTTATTGAGGGACATTTATCTCATCTATTAAAAAGTGTAAATAAAGTTATAGTTATTAGATGTCATCCTGATGAGCTTAGAAAAAATCTTTCTAATAGAGATTGGAATAAACAAAAAATTAAAGAAAATATAGAATCAGAGATTTTAGATGTTATTTTATGTGAAGCACTTGATTTACATAAACCTGAAGATATTTTTGAAATAGATACTACAGGTAAATCAATTGAGGATGTTTTTTCTTCTGTTATGGAGATTATTGAAAACAAATTTAGCAATATGAAAAAATATAATATAGGCATGATTGATTGGTCGGAAGAAATATTAAAAGATTTTTAAAAGGATGTAAAAAATGGTTCTGGATAATAAAAGAGATAATATCGATCCTATTTTGAATTATTTTGCTAAGCATATGATAAACATAAATCCAAATACATTATCCTGGTTATCATTATTATTTGCTTTACTTTCAGGTATATTTTTTTATTTTTCTTCACCAGATTTAGAGCTATCTAATTTTTATCTTTGTATTGCTGTTATTTTTGTTTTTTTAAATGGATTTTTTGATGCAATAGATGGTAAGACTGCAAAACTGGCAAACAAAATTTCAAAAAAAGGTGACTTTCTTGATCATGCAATTGATAGATATGCAGATGTTTTTATCATAGGTGGTCTTGCTTTAAGTCCATGGTGCAGATTTAATATTATTGGTTTTTTAGCAATTATTGGTGTACTTTTAACTAGTTATATGGGAACGCAGGCTCAAGCTATTGGATATAAAAGAAATTATTCAGGCTTGCTAGGTAGAGCAGATAGACTTGTACTTTTAATGTTTGCTCCAATTATTCAACATATTTTACTATATTTTACAAATTTTGAGATGATATTAGAATTATATATTTTAGAATGGGTTTTAATCTATTTTGCAATAGTGGGAAATATTACTGCTGTTCAACGTTTTTATAGTACATTAAAAACAATTTAAAATGGTAAAAGTTGTTTTATACTCCTGATTTTTTGATAGAATAAATATATCTTAAATAGTGTTATTAGTCAAATAGAGTTTTTTAATTTATTATAATTTTCCAAGAGTTATTGGATGGCAGCAAGAAGTTGGAATTGGGGTTATTACTGTTCCAAATGGTTCGAAACACCAATAAAAAAGTCCACTGACAATTATAAGTGGCAATAACATTAAAAATAAAATATATTTCAAAATTCCAAAATTCAATTTAATTGTTTTGTTATTGTTAAAATTAATTATTGATATTGGTTGGTTACTGTATTTAATTTGATAAAGTGCTTCTTTGATTTTAAAAGAACTTATTTCATTATTCTTATTACTTTTTTGTACAGTATTGATAAGAGACGTAGTGAATTTCACAAATGTTTCGTCATCCATATTGCTTATATTGTAAATAATGTTTTGAAACAATATTGTTTTGTTATTTCGTTTAGGAAATGGTAATGTAATTTCTTTAGTGATATAATTAAAAGAAATATCCTTGGTTTCCTCACCTTTTGCCCTATTAATTCTAATATTAAATAATGGTGAGTTATTAACATTTGATTCTACACTTTTATATCCTACTGCAGAGGTAAATGAAATTCCAATAAGAATTGCTATTGCCATGATACTGCCAATGAGAATTTTTTTTTTCATATCATTTTCCTTTTAAAGAAATATATGTATTATTTTTATTTAAATCTTATTATGTTATATATAACGCAATAAAAAAAAACGATAAAATAAACATTATTTATTTTTTTAAAGATTTTAAATCAAAATACCATTGTAACAACTAAAATAAATATTTAAAATAATTCAAGAAAAGTTATTAAAAATTATTTTTGTATCTAATATATTTTCTTTATAATAATGTTTATTTTTTTTTAGTTTAAACCTTTTACAGTTAAAACTTGTAAAACTTTATTATCGATATTAAAATTTAGGTTTTTTATAGATTCAGGATATATTTTTTCAACTACTTTTTTTGTCCCAATATTAGATGCTAAATCCATTACCCTCTCTTCCAGGAAAAAAATTTTTACTACATTTTCAACTTCTTTTACTTCTTCTCTACTAGACAATGCCCCCACAAGATTTAGTTTTATTTCTCCTCACCTCCATTGTGGTAGATAATATTTATCATGTATATATTTGTCAATGATACTAAATAAACTTATCGAATTTTCCAATTTAAATATAAAATCAATAAAAATTTAACAAAAGCTGTTATTTACTAAATATAATATCAATTACTATTAAAATACAATTAACTATACAATACTGGTTTTTTAACAAATGAAGGGTTATCTAGATAATGCAATAATTATTTCATTAAATAACAATATCTCTGAGATAAAGGACTTAGCTGATTCATTAGATTATAATATAGTTGGCTCTTTTATACAACATAGAGAAAACCCAGATGTTAACAGTTATATTGGACGAGGTAAAGTTGATGAAATTAAAAAATTTATAGAAAATTCAGAAAAAAAAATTAACTTGATTATAGTAGACGGTGAGCTTAAACCTTCTCAATGGTTTAATCTTGAAAAAAAGTTTAATACTGATGTATACGACAGAATAAGACTTATTTTAGCTATTTTTGAAAAAAGAGCAGAAAAAAAAGAAGCAAAACTTCAGGTTAAACTTGCTCAACTTCAGTATGAAAGACCTTTTGTTAGAGAACTTATCCATCGTGCAAGATCAGGCGAACATCCAGGTTTCTTAGCGGGTGGAGAGTATCAAGTTGATGACTACTATGAGACAATAAAAAAACATATGAAAAAAATAAAACAAGAGTTAGAAAGTATACGTAATCAAAGGGAAGTAAGAAGGCGACACAGACACACAGGTGGTTTTTATTTAGTTTCATTAGCAGGTTATACAAATGCTGGAAAAAGTAGTTTGTTAAATATACTTTCACACGAAAATATATATGTTGAAAATAAACTATTTTCAACACTTTCGACAACAACTCGTAAAATAAATAGTAAAAATATTCCAATTTTATTAACTGATACTGTTGGTTTTATTAAAGATCTTCCTGCATATATTATTGATGCATTTCATTCAACATTAGAAGAAATTGAGGTTGCTGATGTTGTTGTATTAATAGTTGATGTAAGTGAAAAAAAAGAAATCATTACTGAAAAATTAAAAGTCTCATTGAAAGAATTAGTCGAAATCGGTGTTACATCTCCGATTATTATAACACTAAATAAAAAAGATTTGATTTCCAATCAGGAGTTTGATGAAATATTAAATTACATAACTAATGAAGGTTTAACCGAAAATAAAAAAATTATTGCGATATCAGCAAAAAATCAACAAAATATAGAAAAACTATTGGATTTAATTTATGAATCATTACCTCAAATAGTTAGATTCAAAATAAAATTACCATTAAATCAGGAAACTCAATCATTTGTATCATGGATTTATGAAAAAGCTCATGTTTTAGAAATATCATATGATAAATATATAGTTATACATATTGAAAGTAGTATTGGATTAAAAGAAAAAATAATATCAAGATGTAAAAATCTTCAAGGTCGATTACTTTTAGGTTAAATTCTTTAAAAAGAAAAGTATAAGTTCTAATAGTATATATACATTTTATCATTTGGAGAGATGGAATGTCATGACTAAAAATGATAAGATTAATATTAGAATAGAAGTTTATAAGGATAAAAATTCTGGAAAATTGTCAATTAGGACTCATTTTGATTCAAATGCTCCAAATGTTGTAATGGATAGTGATGGATACATTTGGATGCCTACTTTTGAAGAAAAAGAGTTTATTAATGAAGCATTTCAACTTATTCCAATGGAAACATTTACTCCAAATAAAGAAAAATTACAAAAGACAGAAGAAAATTTGGACACTAAACCAATTGTTC
>SMTZ1_10010748_pt1 | contig 13938 bp, 19 predicted proteins | sample DeeMarSWOR136_30_FD_25667 | JGI IMG/M metagenome (IMG submission 25667) | reverse complement strand
TTTTGGCATATGTTGGAGTGGGGCTTTATGTTTTTTCGGGTCTAGTTTTTGGTTGGCTTCCAGTAGTTGAGTTTCGTAAAAAAGGTAGAGTGAGAAAAGGAAAAAGCTACATTCATACCACTCACCTTGTCGATACTGGAATATATTCTATTGTCCGCCATCCACAGTATGTAACTTTCATAATGTGGGCAATTGCTGGTGTGCTGCTTTTTCAGCACTGGATTATTGTCCTACTGGGTATTCCTATTGTCCCGTTGACATACATTGATTTAATTAGAGCAGATAAAGACGCGATTGAGAAGTTCGGAGATGACTATAAAACCTATATGAAAAAAGTTCCAAGGATGAATTTTTTATTGGGCATCTTACGACTATTACGACGAAGAAGAAAGCAATCTCAGATAGTAGATTCCCGTTCGATGCGTGATTAGAATGTCAAATAAAAAGGCAGAGTTAGGTTCAGAACATCCATGTTGCGACTCAATTCAGCTTGTAATGCTAATCTTATATTTTGCAGTATGGGGGATAGACAGCATAAGCTATTTTTTGTTCAGAGTCTCAACAGTCTCAATTGATTTAACTTCCCTTCCTTTACTCTTGCTTCCAGCAATCCTATCATTGAGTTTTGGGATATACCTTACATTAAAGTCGCATGAAGCAGTTTTCGGGGAAACAACTGGTCAACTTAAATTAATTGATAAAGGTGTCTATTCTTGGGTTCGCCACCCCATGTATCTTGGAACTTTGATGTTTTGCCTAGCATTTTTCTTCGTTATGCTCTCACTCCTCTCCCTTGGAGTCTGGATTGCATTCTTCATCTTCTACGATAAGATGGCAACATATGAAGAAAAAAACCTGATCGGAATACTTGGTGAAGAATACATCAACTACCAAAAACAAGTACCAAAATGGGGTCTTAGACTACAAAGAAGAAAACCCGAATAACACCTGATAAAAGAGGGTTTTGCGGTGCGATTTCATTTTTAAATAGCAAGTGCAGCAACAGGATATCTGAGGTTAAATAAATATGGCAAAGGAGAAATCTTTTGGATATCGAGTGGTCGGCACAATAAAGAAAGTGAAAGGGGTATGCAGTGCTGGTCACAAAGTGGGAGACAAAATCGAAATCAGCGGTCACTCTTCCGGTGGGCTATGCGGGTTCTTCTATCACGATCTATTCCCGTATATCATCATGCTTCAGTTCGGGGGCGGATTCCCCGTTGAGGGAGGAACCCCAGACGTAGTAGAAATGGAGTGCCTAGACAAAGTAAATGCCGTTAAGATCGAATTAAAGAGGATAAAGGAATAACTGCCTGTCCCCGCTTGAAAAAATGGGGATTTGCGGGGGATGTCTCCATTGTGGGTGAGGTTCAAATCCCACCCCATGTCATTCTATCGAATTCAATGCGCATACCAGCCTCTTTATGATCCAAGGCAGTTTTTCATTCTTTTCTCCAGCAAAATCTTGAATAGGCGACCAAACCTCCAATAAAAAGCAGCAACTCAATGGGTTGTAACCCGCATAATCTTCTCCTACTAGAAGAAAGGTAATGGAAGAGCTGGAGGAAGAGATTGGATATATCCTGGCGAATTGTTGAAGCAGCCATGGAAGCGATGAATAAGGTGTCATCACGCCAGATATTGCCGCTGTCACTACAGCGATCCCAACCCCACTCATGATGGCTCCATGCACATGTTTGATGAAAGTTCCAATGAGCATTCCTATCCCAGCTGAGGCTAAAGAGATGAGGAGAATAAAGCCAATGGACTGCAAAAGGCCGATTAGTGAATAGGAAAATCTCGCTCCGCAACCATAGCCAACTAATGTGACTAGAATTGCAGCTAAAGAAGAAAAAGCTAATAACGCTAGTATCCTGCCAACGAAATCCCTCCATGGGTTTATGGGCATCGACATTAACTTTGAGAGTAGCCCTCTTTCCCTATCCTGAGCTATATTCCCTGGGAGGTTGGCCATCCCAGCGGTCATTAATGCAAATACGCTCATCGAGATGGCAATTGCCCCCCGAATGTATGATACTACTTCACTAGGAACATTTTCCACAAATGAGAAACTGCCTATGAGAACCCATAGGATTGGCCAAGCTATTGTCCAGAAAAGTATTGTTTTTTGTCTTAGAAATTCTTTAATAGTTTTGCCCAATGTGGCTGTTATCTGACCCAATCAGCTCACCTCTCTAACCATTTTTTCCGTTAATTTAAAAAATACATCTTCAAGTGATGGCTTTTCGGTTTCAATCTTCGTTGCCTTACACCCAATTGCATCGAGGGATCTCACTATTTCGGGTGTTGCCTCTTCAACGTCCTTACAGTAAACCCTGTATCCCACATCGGTTTCTAGAACCTTCTTCTTTTCGCTGAACTCACCTAGTATTTTGGCAACTTTTTCACTTTTGATCGCAGTTTCTATATTTATCACGTCCCTGAGACCACTCACTTTTTTGAGCCTTTCTGGTTCATCTTCTGCGATGATTTTTCCTTCATCTATTAAGCCGACTCTTGAAGCCAACTCGGCATCCGCACCGATGTGAGTGATTAGTAGGACTGTTGTCCTCTCTTTTCTTAATTCTTGAATCAAACCAAGAAACTTTCTTCTGGCTGATGGGTCTAATCCTGTGGTTGGCTCATCCAAAATTAGAATTCTTATGCCGGGAAAAAGTGCGGTTGCCACTTCCAACCTTTTTCTCATGCCACCTGAATAATCAGAAACTCTCTTGTTAGCATCTTCAGACAATTCAATCTTTTTCAGTAACTCATTGACTGTTTTCTCCGATGTGTTCTTTGAATAGCCCAAGAGCCCAGCGAAGTACATTAGATTCTCTTTGCCTGTAAGAATGGGAGATGAGAAGCTCTCCTGAGGAACATATCCAATTAATTCCTTTGCATTTTCAGGTTTTTTTCCGTAGATTTCTATTTTTCCGCTGGTAGGGAACCTTACTGAAACGATGATAGAAGCAAGCGTGGTCTTTCCAGATCCATTAGGTCCCATGAGAGCGTAGAATTCTCCCTCTGCTATCTTCAAATTCACTCCTTTAAGAACTTCATTATCTCCATACTTCTTGGTCAATTTTTCCACAGTTATGGCATCCATCGAGATTCATCCCATCTTCCTATTAAGTGACGTAGTGATCTTGTAGATGTGTTCTTAAACTAGATGTATTTTTCGTTTCTCCTCGTGCACATCTAATTCGAAATATGGAACCAACTGCCAAAAAAAGGAGTTTGCGGGGGACGTCTCCATAGACAACAAAAATGAAGATTAACACTACTTTTCAAGGGGTTAACTACCTTTACTTCACGGTATAGTTGAACACCATCCATGTCGCTAACGTCAGTTTATTTCCTCTCGTTCTCCCACACTTGGGGAACCAAAAACACCACACGAACGAGACTCAGATCATAAGCTGCCCTCTGAGACACCTAACCCGAAAAAGACACAAAATACAGTTCTGTATTTTCAGCTAACAAAATTTTTTGCGTGATGATTGAAGGAGCCCTTTGCTGGGCGCACCGAATTAATTTGAACGCACTAAGTTTCAAAACTCATATAGGTTTCCAACACTGCTCCTCACAAACGCCTGAGGCAATGCCTCAGCGATTGCACAAATCCCTCTCCAACCCGTGCAATGGGACGGAACCAACAATTCTGGTTTCAGAAGCTTCAACTCTTCAACCGTCCTATCAATTCTAGGTTCACACTGTTTCCCCGCTAAATGGAAGCCACCCATTATTGCATGAACGTGACTAACCCCAGTTATCTGCTGCGCGTAAAGTGTGGTATTGATGATACCAGCGTGGGCACATCCTGAGATTACCAACAAGCCCTTTTTCTTTATGTTAACTACGATCGCTCGGTCGTCTCGAACCAGTGGGTCCGGTTGCCACTCATCGTCAATTAGAACTCGTTGTTGGGGGAACCCTTTCTCGAAGTCTGTTTTGCGAGGAATTTCTCCGGTAACTAGCATCATATTATCAGCTAGTAGGTAGGGTTGCCTTGTTTTAACACATAGGGCAAGTTTCATTTGGTTTTCTGAAGGAAACTCTGGATATTTTCTTATTGTTCCGTCTTCATTGGTAGCGCCCCTGGTTCGGAACATGTCTTCATGTACGATGATCGGTATGTCTTTTTTGTTTATAGTTCTTATGATTTTCAGCAATCCACCAAAGTGATCATAATGGCCATGAGAGAGAACGATGGACTCAATTTCTGGGAGGTTTAATCCCATTCTCCTCGCGTTGGTTACAACTCCTTTGGGGCTTACTCCCGTGTCAAACAAGATGTTGTGAGATTTTCCGTTACAGAAAACTCGTATCAACATTGAAAAACCGTGTTCAGCAAAGGGAAGGCGAAAATGTTTTTTCACCCACTTCTCACCCATACGATCTCTTGTCCACTTTCGAACTTTTTGGATTCCTTTCCTTTTGGCTGTGGATATGAAATCTACAGTGTTATCCATGACGCTTATTATTTCTACACCATCAACTTCTCCAAGTGTAACTGCTCGGTTACCCATTTCTCAACACTCCTACAGTGTTCCCTTGTAGTAACTCATTGCTGGGCATCCAACGCATTTTTCCGCTTTATATCTACTACATGGTCTACAGTCAACATTGCATGGAGTTGGTGTTTTTTCTTTATGTGTGAGATGTTCCCGTATAGGTAGAAATGGAGAGTAGTAAATGTTGCCGATTGGGTAAAACTCAGACCTTCGAATTCCTCCGCCACTTCTTAGAGAGCACTTCTCCATTGATATGCTTTCAAGAGTGTCTTGATCCTCCGCCACTACGAGGGCGATGAGGTTGTATCCGCCTAGTGTGGTGAAGATGTGGACCACTCTTGGGCAGTCCTTGAAGCGTTCGAGAAGTTTCTGCATCGCCTCAGCGCTTTCCATTTCGAGTAACACGATGGCCGCATAGAGCTTTAATGATTCTAGGTTGATTGAGGCTGAAACTTTGATGATGTCTCGTTCAAGAAGCTTTTTCAACCTCTTTTTTACTCCCATACTTGTGTAACCAATGTTTTTCGCTAGCTCTTCAAGGGTTGTTCGCCCGTCTAACTGGAGTTGCGAAATTATCTTCCGATCAACTTCGTCCAAACAGGTCACCTGTTTATTTTATAAACGTAACTGTTAAATATAGTTTATGTATTAAACCATCTAGATACAAACCGTGTAGAAAAAGTCATTTTGCCAAAACCGTGAGGAAGAAGATGGATGAACGAAAAACATCAACAGGCCTACGAAGAAGAGCAACAGAGACTCAAAGCCAGAATGGGTAAAATCAAGCACAAAATAGCTGTGATAAGCGGTAAGGGTGGAGTAGGTAAGAGCACGATAACCGTAAACCTAGCAATGGCCTTCGCCATGCACGGTTATCCATATGACATAGGCATCCTTGACGCAGACATAACAGGCCCCTGTGTGCCGAAGCTCATGGGCTTACACGGGCAGAGACTTCAGACTGGTCCTCCAGGCGTGTTTCCTGCAATAGATCCTCTGGGAATCAAGGTGGTGTCCATGGATTTCCTGCTTCCGAGCGACGAGTCGCCGGTCATATGGCGCGGCCCCCTGAAGATGAAAGCGATTAGCCAGTTTTTGTCAGACATCGTCTGGGGAGAACTCGAATTTCTCTTCATTGATCTCCCGCCAGGTACTGGTGATGAGCCTTTGAGTATTATGCAACTCATCCCAGAGATGGATGGAGTGGTGATAGTCACCATTCCATCGGAGGTTTCACAGATCGTAGTTAAGAAGGCTGTGACCTTCTCTAGGAAACTGAACATCCCCGTCATCGGCATCATCGAGAACATGAGTGGTTTCGTCTGCCCAAAATGCGGCGCGGAGACTAACATCTTCAAGGTTGGAGGTGGACAGAAAATAGCCGAAGACTTAGTGGTTCCTTTTCTCGGGAGCATACCGATAGACCCTGAGATTTGCCAAGACTCTGACGATGGGATGCCCTTCATAATTAACCACACACAGTCTCATTCTGCAGAAGCGTTTAGAAGCATCGTTGAAAAGATTGAAGCATTTCTAAAAAAAGGCGTTAATGGAGGCAAAGGTCCTCTGCCTAATTCGTTGAAAGCAAAAAAGGAGGTGGTCAGATGAAAATATGTGTAACTGCAATTGCAGACAACTTGGATGCGCAGGTAGATCCAAGGTTTGGTAGGTGCCCATACTTCATCATAGTGGACTCAGAAACCATGAAGTTCGAAGCAATTCCAAACGGAGCGTCCAGCGCAGTAGGTGGTGCTGGAATTCGAGCAGCCCAGACTGTAGCAAGTACAGGAGCTAAAGTGCTGATAACCGGAAACGTAGGACCAAATGCATTCGAAGCACTATCTGCAGCTGGAATTAAAATTTTGACTGATGCCTCTGGAACTGCAAAAGAAGTTATTGGAAAATACAAAAGAGGTGACCTCAAAGAGACAAACAATCCAACGGTTCGTGGTCATCACGGAAGAGGTATGAATAGCAAACATGGTCGGTTGGCACAGCAATGAGGTACTTAACTTTTTTCCAAAACAATTCAGAACTTGAGATATGTTGGAGGTGAAGAAATGAAAAGCAGAATAGTAATTCCAGTTTCAGGTGAAAACGGCTTAAATGCTCAATTGTCAGAGCATTTTGGAAGGGCACCCTACTTTGCTGTCATTGATATCGATGAAAACGGTCAAATCTCAAACCAGCAGACAATACCTAACACAAGTGAACATTTTGGCGGATCAGGACGACCACCTGACCGTATCTTACAGTTCAAACCGGACGTGCTCATCACGTATGGAATGGGTCCAAGAGCTTTAAACATCTTTCAAGCTGCAAGAGTAGCGGTGTTGAGAACTAACACAAACATCGTTAGAGATGTGATTACAGCGTATAATAACGATGAACTAGACGAGTTAACAGAGGGCTGCAAGGACGCTCTCCATAAATAAACAAATCCTAGTTGTTAGCACAATTCTTTGATGGGATATATATGGATGCGTCAAGGAAGCTCACAAAAGATGACTTCAAACTATTAAGAGAAACTGGTTATTCAGCTAAGGCTATAGAACTCTACGAGAATAAAATTAATGTAGGTACTATAAAGAACTCAGATATTGCCTTTGCTTATACCGGTCCATGTGGAGATACGATTAAACTCTATTTGAAAATGAACGGTAATGGTATAGTAGAAGACGCAAAGTTTCAGAACTGGGGTTGTCTTGGCTCAGCATCATCAACAGCTATTGTAACTGTACTTGTAAAAGGAAAAACCCTTGAAGAAGCCAAGAAGATAACGGAGCAAGACATACTAAGAGAGCTGGGGGGATTACCTGAATCAAAGCTAGATTGTCCAAAACTTGCTATTACAACATTGCACAAGGCAATTGCAGAATATAATAAAAAGATGCTATGACAATGGTGAACTCTGATAATCAGAACTTATGATGAGCGTCCAAAAAAACGGATAATGAGGATAGGATATTTGAATGATAGTTTCAATTGCCAGCGGCAAAGGAGGAACAGGAAAAACAACCGTAGCTGTAAATCTTGCTCTCTCAGTTAAGAACGCCGTGCTTTTGGACTGTGACGTTGAAGAACCCAATGTCCACCTGTTTCTACATCCCAAAATAAACGAAGTAAAACCAGTATATGTTTTAACTCCACAGATTAATGAAGGACTATGCGACTACTGCGGAAAATGCTCTAAATTCTGTGAATACAATGCTCTTTTTGTTAGTCTCGAAAAAATCAGGGTATTTTCAGAGCTTTGTCACAGTTGTGGTGGCTGTAAGATCGTTTGTCCCTTGGAAGCGATTACTGAGAGAAAGCGAAAGATTGGAACGGTTAAAATGGGAATTGCAGGAAACATTGAATTGGTTTATGGTGAACTTGCGGTGAGTGAGCCTATGCCCATACCTGTAATAAAGGAGGTCAAGAGACATGTCAAAGACCGCAAAATCGTGATAGTGGATTCACCTCCAGGCACCTCTTGTCCTATGATTGAATCAGTGTACAACAGTGATTATTGCATTCTCGTAGCAGAACCTACACCTTTTGGATTACATGACTTGAAAATAACTGTTGAAGTTTTGGAGAAAATTGGAATTCCATTCGGAGTTGTCATAAACCGAACAGAAATCGGCGATAGAAAAACATATGATTACTGCAAAAGAAAAGAAATTCCAATATTACTTGAAATTCCTTTTCAAAGAAAAATAGCAGAACTTTACTCTCGTGGAATCCCTTTTATCAACGAGATGCCGGAATGGAGAACCAGATTTCAAAGACTCTTCACTGAAATAAAGGAGCGTGTGAAAGATTGAAGCAGATAGCTGTGATTAGCGGGAAGGGAGGCACAGGGAAAACTACAATTACTGCTTCTTTCGCAGCTTTAGCTCAGAACACCGTCATGGTTGACTGTGATGTGGATGCCTCCGACCTACATTTACTTTTGCATCCACAAATAATGCAAACCATTGAGTTTCAAGGTTCCAAATTAGCTGTGATGGACAAGATAAAATGTGTGGAATGTGGTTTATGTAAAGACGCCTGTAAGTTTGATGCAATAAACGATTCTTTTGAGGTTAACCGGTTATTATGTGAGGGATGTGGTGTTTGTGTTGTAGTTTGTCCAGAAAAGGCACTGAACCTAAGTGAAAGAATTTCTGGATACGCTTTTATTTCGAAGACAAAATATGGACTTATGTCTCACGCAAGATTAAATCCTGGTGAAGCAAGTTCAGGTAAGCTTGTAACCTTGGTAAGACAAAACGCTAGACAAATTGCTGAAAAAGAAAAATGTAATCTAATTTTAATCGATGGTCCTCCGGGTATTGGTTGTCCAGTGATAGCTTCTGTGACTGGAATAGACATTGGACTTGTAGTGACAGAACCAACCATGTCAGGGATTCATGATCTTGAAAGGGCTCTTCAGTTACTCAACCATTTTAACGTATCACCGTTGGTCTGTATAAACAAGTATGATATTAACCGAAAGAATACCAAAGAAATTGTCAAGGTTTGCGAGAAAAATAATTCAGAAGTCATTGGAAAAATATCTTTTGATCCTATAATGACTAAAGCCATGGTCGCTGGGAAAACTGTTGTTGAACATTCTCCTGAAAGCACGGTCTCACGTGAAATAAAAAGGCTATGGGAAACGCTTCTTCGTATTTAAGACCTAGTTATAACAGGAAAATAATGCGAATGCGTAATTTCAAAACCTATACCGTTGTGTGTGGAAAAAATGCTCATATTATGGATCATATTGTTTAGTCTCTTAGGTAGTGTCGGAGCTATTGTTACATCTGCTTGCTTTCTTTTGCTTCAGGAGAAAATACAGAAAATCCTTATCCCTTGTTTAGTTTCCTATGCTACTGGAACTCTGCTTACTGCGGCCCTATTAGGACTGGCACCTCACGCATTAGAATATTCCTCTGCACATTCGGTTTTATCAACGGTCTTGGTGGGGATTATTCTTTTTTTCCTTCTTGAAAAATTGGTAATTTGGCGTCACTGTCATGATGTGGAGTGCGACGTGCATAGAGCTGCAGGACCCATGATTCTCATCGGAGACGTGTTCCATAATGCTATAGATGGTGTTGTTATTGCTGCAAGTTTCTTATCTTCTATACCTGTTGGCATAGTTGCTGCTACTTCAGTAATCGCGCATGAAGTTCCTCAAGAAGTAGGTGATTTTGCAATACTCATTAATGGCGGTTATTCGAAAAGGAAGGCTTTATCGTTAAATATTTTATCAAGTTTAAGCACTGTACCAGCAGCAATTTTAGCATACTATGCTTTAGACATTATGCGTACTGCTATTCCTTATGTTATGGCGATTTCAGTAGCAAGCTTTCTTTATATTGCCTTAACAGATTTATACCCAGAACTGCATCGCAAGATAGGATTCTGGTCTGCTATCCGACAATTCATTATGATGCTTGCTGGAATTGCAACCATTATTCTATTCCTCCAATTTCACCCCTGAGTTAATCAAGTAAGTCGAAGTTTGTTATGGACTGAAAAAAGAAGCTTTATGGTCTCAAAATATAGGAAGGTGAAAGGTATTACTCTTATCATCCACCGTTATAAATGGTCAGAAGAGGAATAAGCGGTGTGTAAAAAAGTCGAAAAGTTATTATCAAATTCCGTGAGCGATGGCTCTATGAAAACTGTTGGATTCATTGTTAACCCTATCGCCGGAATGGGAGGAGCAGTTGGACTTAAAGGCACCGATGGAAGAGAAGTCCTAGAAAGGGCCATAATCTTCGGAGCAAAACCTATGTCACCGGCAAGGGCAGAGTCTTTTCTCTTTGAATTAGCACCTATGAAGGAAAGGTTACGTCTTATTGTTGGAACTGGAAAGATGGGGGAAGACGAAGCCCGAAACTGTGGTTTCACTTTCACTGTTCTTGGAAAGCGGAGGAAAAGAACTATCGCAGAAGACACAATTGAGGTTGCGAAGAAAATTGCGGATGTAGGCGTCAATCTCCGTCTTCTGTGGTGGAGACGGAACGGCGCGAGACGTACTAAACGCAGTTGACACTAAACTCCCTGTGCTAGGCGTTCCAACAGGAGTGAAAATGCACAGCGCTGTTTTTGCAGTGGGTCCCCAAGCTGCAGCGAGGATAGCCACCGAGTTCCTTTGGCAGAAGTTACCTCTAAGAGAGGCAGAAGTCATGGATGTGGACGAGGAGGCTTTTAGAGAAGATCGCTTGTCCGCAAAGCTTTATGGTTACATGTTAATCCCCTACGAGCCGAGTTTCATTCAAGGAGCGAAGATGGCGAATCCGATGACAGAGAGTGCATTGCGTAATCAAGCAGCGATAGCGATCTATGTTATTGAAGAGATGAAATCCGATGTGGTCTACATTGTTGGTCCGGGAACAACAACCCGTACTATCGCAGACCTCTTGGACGAGAAGAAGACCCTTTTGGGGGTGGATCTCTTCTGCAACAAGAAGCTAATAGCAAATGATGTGAACGAGAAACAAATATTAAAGAAAACCAAGGGAAAACACGCACAGATAATTGTCACCCCAATAGGAGGCCAAGGTTTCATATTTGGAAGAGGAAATCTTCAAATAAGCCCTGCAGTGATCCAGCAAGTTGGAAGGAAAAACATAGTTGTGATTGCTACAGAAGACAAAATAAAAAAACTGAAAAAACTAAGAGTCGACACTGGCGACCCAAACCTTGATCACAAGCTCGAAGGAGAAATCAAAGTCATAACCGACTACAAGAAGGAACTCGTGATGCACGTTGAATAGCGGACAAAATAACAAAAAATGGAGACAAGACATGAGCGGAAAAAATGAGCTGAGGTTTATAGGAGTGGTGGAAAGTTCAGGTAAGTTGTCAAGAGTGAAGATTTTTCCAGAATTTTGTGTGGGATTACAGGGGCTCAAGAGCTTTTCACACGTTTTTATCCTCTATTGGCTTCATTTGCGAGATAAGGAAGATGATAGGCGCACTCTTCAAGTTGTTCCGAGGCGACACCCCGGCTCCCCGCAAGTTGGTGTATTCGCTTGTAGGAGCCCAAGCAGACCAAACCCAATAGGCCTCTGTGTCGTAGAGCTCAAGAAAATTGAGGATTGCATTCTACTGGTTAAAGGACTTGACGCACTTGAAGGCTCGCCAATAATAGATATCAAACCATATATCCCCAGAGCCGACTCTATTATTGACGCTCGAGTTCCAGAATGGACGCTACATGGGCCTCCAACATGAGCAAAACATGAAGCTCAGAGAGCATAATACGCTGCATGCGCAGAGAATATTAAAAAGTAAGAATGAAATAACGAACATGAATGTATTATGAAACTCTACATTTACATCTTCAGACATGGTGAAACCTACTACAATAGAAGTAGGAAGTTTACAGGACGGTTAAATTCAAGATTAACGCCTAAAGGAATTAAGCAATCTAATGTAATAGCTGAGAAATTAAGAGAAAAGACCTTTCAAGTAGCATTTAAAACAAGTCTTTCTCGTTCATCGGATAGTCTAAAAATAGTTCTAAGATATCATCCTGAATGCGAGAAAGTTATTGTTGATGACAGAATGATAGAAAGATCATATGGAGATCTTGAAGGGAAGTTTCACAAGACTATAATCAAAGAATTCGGCAAAAGACAGTTCGATATTTGGCATAGATCCTATGATGTCCCACCTCCCGGAGGGGAATCAATAAAAATGGTTGAAAAAAGAGTTTTGTCTTTCACAAAAGATTTAGTTGCCCTCATGAAAAAGGAAAGAGTTAACGTTGTAATCTCTGCGCATGGAAATTCAATGAGACCATTCAGAAGATATTTTGAAAATCTAACTATAAAACAAATGATGAAACTAGAAAATCCCTACGACAAATATTTTGATTATGCCGTTGAATCTTAACTTCCATCTTGGAAGAAAAAATAAAAAGATAGGCAAACAGGATCTGGTCTTGGAATTTTTCACGCGTTTGTTACCCTAAGTATCAGTCTTTTTAAAGTAGAACTTTTCTTCGTTTATTATCCTTGTACTTACTTGGCGGTTCTTCTCAAATGCTTTAAGCAACCTTTGTGCTGTAAACAAATCTATCCCAAGGGACAGGGAAATATCGACTACACGACAAGGCCTCCTCTCTAGGAGAGCTAAGGCCTCTTTCTCTAAAGATTCATGTCTCAGCCACATCACTTGCTTTCCTCTCCTGTCATGTTGACCGTAAACCCAGAGTTTTTCCTTACCCAAAGTTTCTGAGAGTTCCTTTGATATCGTTTCAATCCGACTTTGCGGGGGAGATCTTACGAAGCTCTCAGACGGCGGCCTATACGGAACTTCCAGTTGCACTATGTCAGGATTCACATCAAGTACCGCGTCTATCAAGTTTCTGAGAGGTTTACCCTTGACGTTCGTGACCTTCCCGTTTTCGGTCTGCAGAAGCATCACTTCTAAGGCTAATAGGCCCTTGATTTCACCTTTTAACCTCTTGATAGACCCGACAATTGTTTCTATATCAGGTTTCTCGTCTGCAGGTCTATTGATGAGCCTAAAGGTTTCATCGTCACCAGCATCAAGTTTCGCCACTACCATACTAATCCTAGAAAGGTTCCTCTTAACATCATCTCTGTAGAACAGAGAAGAGTTTGTAAGTATAGCCATGGGCAACCCACCGATTCTATTTTTCACTTCATCTGCTATCTCACCAAGCCTTGAATTCAACGTAGGTTCCCCTGTACCCGAAAAGGTAACGACGTCTACAGTGTCAAGGTCTATCCGTTTCAACACATCCTCCAAGTCAGCTAATACTCTGTTCACGCTGGCTAAAGGTTCCATAATCATCTCTGACTCTGAAACATGAATCTTTGTCCTTCCGAGTTGACAGTACAAACAGTCGAAAGTACACTTCTTAGGCGGTGTGATAACATCTATTCCTAGAGATCTGCCGAAACGCCAAGAGAGAACAGGTCCATAAACCGTAGACATGACACATCACTTCTCTCGTCACTAGGTACATTTACGGATCTTTTGTCTCCCGTTATTAGGGCGAGTGGTTATGTTCGGAAACAAATGGGGCAATGCGTATCGGTCTTCCTTCAGTGAGAGCTTGAGAAGTCTTCTTTCTCGCACTTTGTATGAGTCTCCAGACGGTTCCTCTAGAAACACCCATTCTCTCTCCTGCCTCCTCTTGAGAGAGCCCTTCTAGATCTACTAGTCTAAGGGCCTCTAGTTCAGCTGATTCTATATAAACGGGTTCTGGATTTCCCTGAGGATTCGGAATGAATTTGTCTACGGTAGAAACCTTTCCTACATTGATTGGCTTTGGAAATCTCCCTTTTCTGCCGCGTCTACGTCTGCGTCTCCATCCCATTTTGAATCACTTATTAGTTCTCACCGCAACTTTTATATATTTCTGTGCATTATTCCATAATTGATTGTGTGCATAAGCACAAAA
>SMTZ1_10004547_pt1 | contig 13938 bp, 7 predicted proteins | sample DeeMarSWOR136_30_FD_25667 | JGI IMG/M metagenome (IMG submission 25667) | reverse complement strand
ATAGATTAGTAATTACTGTTTGTTTATTTATTTTTATTTAGATAATAAAGATTTAAAATGAATATTTGATGAAGAAATGAGAATATTATTTGTGATTAAACAGACTTAAAAAATTGTTAAATCTTGATATTTAATTATTATCAAATGAAATATTAAAAAAGTCAAAGAAAGACAAATTATGGTTATTTAACAAGAATTAAGTTTTGAGTGGAGAAGAGCAATCGGCTTTAGTTCATTATGGGTAGTTTTACCCGGAAAACACTACCTTTACCTGTTTCACTTTCTACCTCTATCTCTCCATCGTGCGAATTTGCTATCAGCTGGCATATGGATAATCCTAATCCACTGCCCCCGGTTTTTCGTGCACGATCTTTTTGGGCACGATAAAATCGGTCAAAAATATGCGGTAGGTCTTCTGGTGAGATTCCCGGGCCATTATCACGGATTTCTACAATGTTCCAATTGTCGCTTACTCTTAATGAAATCCATATTTGACCAGATTCAGATCCATATCTAATTGCATTGTCCATGATATTAAAAAAGAGCTGGTATAAACGCATCCGATCACCACGGATTTTTACAGGTTGCAGATCAACTACTTCAATATACTGAGCCTTCATATCAGCTAAAACCCGCGCATCGCTTAAGACCTCGTCGATAATTTCATCGAGTTGTACTAAATTAAATTCAAAAGTCGATCGTAGTGCTTCGGTTTTAGAGAGAAGCAGTAAATTATTTATTAAATGAGACAGGCGCGAGATTGTCTCAATATCTTGTACTAATTTTTCCTTTATTTCTATTGATAGTTCTGCATTATTTAATTCGCTTTCCCAATGGGCGCGTAAGACAGAAAGAGGTGTTTTCAATTCATGGGCAGCATCTGCTAAAAATTGTTGTTGCGCCATAAATGCCCCTTGCAAACGATCCAATAAATTATTCAACACCTGTGATAGCTGACCCAACTCATCATTCTCCACCGGGACCTGTATTCTTTCTTCAAGATTATTTTGGCTTATTTGATCGGCTTTTTTTGTGATAATGTTAACTGGATGCAAAGCTTTGCGGGTAAGAAAGTAACTGGTTAAGGCCAATAATAAAATGCTTACTAAAATGGTTCCCAGAAGCACATTTAACAAATTTTGCATCGACTCCTCAATCCGCTCAATAGATAGTCCAACTATAATCCAACCAACGCGCTGCTGATGATAAAATAACTGTCTGCAAATAAGGCGGAAAGTAACTTCTCCTGCAGGATCTGGATTTAAAAATGGGATCTTTTGCGAGATCTTTGTTTTTAAGGTGTATCCCTCTTCAATTTTATTTTCAGAAAGTGGGATATCAAATGATATGATGGTACTAAGGGGTGCAACGTAAATAGGATTGGCATTTTTATCATATACCCGCAAATAGTATTCTAGAAAGAGATTTTCATTATCGTGAAAAAAATCAAGCTCAGAAAATTTATTAAAGAAAGGATCATAACTTCTTTCTATGGAACTGGCTAAAACATCCAATTCCTTATCCAAGGCTTCAAATAGTAATCTCTGCATACCAAAATAGGTACCCAGACTAAATACTAATATAATAAGAAGAGTGATTGAAAAGAACCATAATGTCAGGCGAATTCGAATCTTCAAGATTCATCCTTTATCATGTAACCAACGCCTCTGACTGTCTGTATAATATTTTTTTTATCAGGTGTTTCAATTTTCTTGCGTAAATTTTTTACATGCACATCGACAAAATTAGTCATAGTAAATAAATCAAAATTATCACCCCATACATGTTCGGCAATTGATAAACGAGACAATACTCTGTTTTTATTGTAAATAAGAAATTCCAGTATAGCATACTCTTTAGCGGTCAGATTTATCGGGATTCCGTCGCGCAGTACCTCATGAGTGTTGGTATTGATCTCAAGGTCGCCAATGTGAATATTGGCAGATTTTACCTCGCTTTTTCGGCGTAGCAGTGAGCGTACCCGGGCCAGCAATTCAGGAATGGCAAAAGGCTTTGTTAAATAATCATCCGCACCTGCATCTAAACCTATTACTTTATCTTTAGTACTATCTTTTACCGTTAGTAATAATACGGGTATCTTGATACCCTGGAGACGCATTTCTTTCAGTATTTGAATGCCATCTATGTGGGGTAACAGAATATCTAAAATTATTAAATCATATTCTTCGGTAAGGGCCTTTTCCAGGCCGTCCTGACCATCAAAGGCAACTTCTGCCTGATATTTATCACTTTCCAGGACATTTTTTATACGAAGGGCAAGAGCTTCTTCATCTTCGACAACAAGAACTCTCATGTATGCTCCTCAGTTGTGTACTAAAGTTATAATGTTCCTACAAAAAAAACATAAAAAATTTAAAATAAAACTGATAACAGATAAAGAAAGGCATTCATGATGTGAATGCCTTTCTGTTTTGAACCTGGATGTCCTATTTATTTCTCCGGTTTAGCAAATGCCACAAAAAGATTGGCCGAACCGCGCCTGAGAAAAAGCAATAAATTTTCTCCGGCAGCAACCTTTGAAATTTCTTTGTCGAAATCTTCAACCGATTTAATGGTATGGCGATTGACTTTCATGATGACGTCAACCTCCTGAATTCCAACCCCTGCAGCAACCCCATTGGGATTCACTGATGTAACTACCACACCGCTGATTTCTTTATCAAGATGGTATTGGCTAATTAATTCCGGGATAATATTGGCTACTTGCATACCAAGATCGGAGTATTGATTTCTACCCTCTGCCAATGTTTGTCTTTTTTCATTCAACTCACCTAGTTTCACAGTTACGTTCCTCTCTTTTCCACTGTGCAATATTTTTAGACTAATATCCTGCTCAGGGGAGCTACTGGCCACCCAGGTACTTAACTCGGTTGCATTATCCAACTCTTTGTTATTGAAGGCAAGTATAACATCTTCTTCCTGAATACCGGCCTTTTCTGCCGGGCTATCTTTTTGAACTTTGCTAACCAAGACACCTTTGGTTGATTTTAGATCGAGTGCCTTAGCCAATTCAGGGGTAATGTTTTGGATATAGACTCCCAGCCATCCACGAATGACTTTTCCGTTATTGACAATATCTTCCATAACCTTCCTGGCCAAATTAACGGGGATGGCAAAACCTATACCTTGAAAACCACCGCTTTGTGAGACAATGGCACTATTTATTCCGATTAAATTCCCCTTTAAATCAACCAGGGCACCACCTGAATTACCCGGATTAATAGCTGCATCGGTTTGAATATAATCTTCATACTGAGAAAGACCGACACCACTTCTTCCTTTTGCACTTATAATTCCGGAAGTAACCGTATGTTCTAATTGTGGATTAAGTGGAGATCCAATAGCCAGGACCATCTCACCTACGCGAATTCGATCAGAATTTCCCAGCTGGATTGGAGTCAAATTTTTTGCATCTATCGTGACTACCGCAAGATCCGTCTGCGGATCTTTTCCTTTTACCGTGCCTTCGAACTCCCGGCCATCCATTAATCTGACTTTAATATTATCCGCTTCATCTACCACATGATTATTCGTTAAAAGAATACCATCCGACGCGATGATTACTCCTGAACCTAATCCCATGCGTTTGTAATTTTGCTCAGGTGCCGGCTGTTGAAAGAATTTTTTGAAAAAATCATCACCGCCGAAAAATTCCTCGAACGGCGAGCCTGAAAAAGGCATGCCCTGAACTTTGACATCAGTTTCAGTAAAAACGGTTACCACCGTCGGATTTACTTTGGCAGCCACATCGGCAAAAACATTACTCAGTTTTTCTGCAGCAGATAAATCCACGGGATTAATTTCACTAACTACTGATGTGTTAGATATAGCAGTTAGATTGGCCTCCTGGGCGTGGGATGTAAAAGTCCAGCCAAAACCTGCGGTCAGTATAATTCCTACCAAGATTCCGGCAGAAATTATAAACCAGATTCGGTTAAAATAACGAAATACTCTCATGATTTGGTCCTCCTAATTATATGGTTAAATTGTTTAAATTAAAATTATTATCGAGACTATTAATTCTAAATTTGTTCATAATACGACTCCTATTTTTCTTAAATTCATTTAACTTACCTGTTAAATTTGTGTACAACCTAAGGGTCAAAAATGAAGAAAAAATGAAGAAAATCTTGGTATAATTATTTTAACCACGAAATTTGTGAATTGGTATTTGAAACGTTGTGTCTTAGGGTGTTTACCTGTATCGCATTGAGGTCAGAGATGCCGTAATACGGTCAGGTGTATGGAGTGATGTGAAGAAAATGGTTTTAATCCGATAATGCTACTTTTTGGCCTGCCCCGTCATTCGGGGTGCTTTCAAAAAGTAACTTATAACTCCATATTCACGGAATAATTGAAATAATTATAATTTTATTTTTATTAGCTCATAGCTTAATGCCCTACCTGTAGATATTTGATGGTTGTTGGAAATGCTTCTGAGAGATCGCCATAATAATCTTATTTTCATATAAATTTTATTGATTTTATATATTTTATGATATACAAATCCTGAACTAGTTATCAAATTATTACTCAGGGAATAACGTATAAGTAAACGTTAACATACACCATAGCCAATGGGAGCGTTTACTTTTATTTTTTTGTAAATCCTGGATTATTTCGAGACTGTTTTCAGGTAACAGCACAGAATAACCAGCGTCAATTCTAAAAACCGTAAAAAATATCTGCTTAAAGGAAAAATCTAATTCTGTGGCCAATAACTTATCTAATGCTCTGCGTTCATTTACAGGATCTTCCACTTTATTTTGTAACCAAAAACGGTGCACATCAAGTTTCAAGGAATTATCTTTCCCATAATTGAATGCCAGAGTTCCGTATAAATCAATCAGACCTCCATTCTTCGTTGATTTTGCTAGATTATTAAAATAGTCCATCAAACCGTAATATCTATGCCTAGCTCCATAAAGTATATCAAACAGATGATCAGTTTTTTGATAATTCGCATTCTTATTTGTACTGTCCTGTCCTGAGATATAAACCATGCCCAGCCCAAATGCGAATGGCTTGATGGATTGCTTTGCATCAATTGAAAATAGATATGCAGATACATCTTTACCCTTTTGATTTCTCCCATTTTGGTAATAGGCAACCCAAGCAGCATTTGTATTATTGTTGGTATATTCTACATAACTGCCATAGGTACCGCGCAAATAAATCACTTCCGAAGTATCATTCGCTGTATAACCGTGGGCGATAGTGATTAAAGATAATTTCACATGCAATGGCAGTTCTTTCTGCATATAGAGGAAATTGAGTGTTTTCATTTTCCCGGCCGAATATTCATTCTTAAAACTATTATCATATTCGTTATTTAAAGATAATGCAGCATGAATTTGTAAACCGTTACGCTTAAAGCTATAAAGAAATGCATCATAAGTATTCGCATGTTGATTCCAATTACGTGTAGCCAATAATCGTTCGTCATCATATTTGAAAACCTGTCTGCCAATTTTGATTGATGAGTGCTTTAGTAGCAAAATTTCAATCCAGGCTTGTTGCACATCCAAACTGGCATCATCACCAAATACCCCCGTTGAACTAAAAAGCTGTTCGTCTCCCCATATGCGCACATCCTGAATAGCAAATCCATAATTAAAATTGGTATGTTGATAAAAAAGACTTAACCGTGAACGTTGCGATATGAAAATAGCCGGCCTGGAGTTGCCACTACTGAGTTTACTATAACCCGTGCGGTACTCCAACCGCGGGCGAATTTCGGTATCAATTTTCAACTGGGCAAAACTTAAATTAGTCAAAGAACAAATAATAAAAGTTAAAATCAGATTAATCGTTCTTACCTGCATAGATCTCATCCTTACTATTACCATCTTTTTGAACTAATTATCTATCTAATTATATATATAATCTATCAACTATATAGACTTATATCGTAAAAATATATTATTTTTTTTTAGCAATCAAATTTTTCTCTATTTTAATCAATTCTTCTAAAGTAGCCTTTTTCAAAATTTCTACCGTTGTATCACGAACTTCTTTAAAAACAGAGCGGATCGCACAGGTTTCTTCATCCTTGCACTCATCACATTTTTCATAATAGACATACGTCACACACGGTATCAAAGCGATCGGGCCGTCAAATATACGCATGATTTGGGCTAGGTTCACTTCTGCGGGATCTTTCAAAAGATAATAGCCACCGCCCTTCCCTTTTTTACTACCCAGTATGCCTGAATTTTTCAGATCCAGTAAAATCGATTCTAAAAATTTTTGTGGTATGCGTTCCTCCTGGGCAACATCCTTGATTATGATTGGACCTTCCTTATATTTTTTTGCCAAATGAACCAGGGCTATAATGCCATATTTTGCTTTTTTAGAAAGCACTGCTTAACCTGAAATAAATCTATTAAAACTATCAATTTAGTAGACTATTGTAATTTACTTTATAAAATTTTAAAAACAAGCCTTTTTTCATTTTAGTTGATGATTACTCCAAAGGTAAGGCAATAACAAATTCGGTAAAGGAGCCTTCGCAAAAATCCACTGTAATGGTGCCCTTATTCTTTTCGATTTTTTCCTTCACCAGATCCATTCCCATACCGCGTCCCGCTAACAAACCTGTCTTTTCGGCTGTTGAAATTCCCGGCTTAAAAAGCAATACCGTCATTTGATTTTTCCCATAGCTGGATAACTCTTCCTCAGACAATTTACCCGATTCCAGGGCTTTCTTTTTAAGAATATTCAAACGGATTCCGTGTCCATCGTCTCTTACCTTGAATAAAAATTCTTCTTTCGTCACAGACGTCGATAAGGTGATTGTACCGACCTCCGCTTTCCCCTGCTCTTTTCTTTTTTCCACAGTTTCGATACCATGTGATAGAGCATTGCGTACCAATTGAATCAAAACATCTTTTACCAGCAGCCGGTAGCGGCTGGGGATCAAGCGGGCATCAAATAAACTATCGTCCATTGTCACCTTCTTTTGTAAATCCTGTGAATAATTAATGACAAGATTTCTCAGAGATCGTAGTAAAGTTTCATTTTCATAACTGCGTTTGGGTCGAAACTGACTGTGGAACTTACCAATTCTGCCCAGGATTTCTTTAACTTCATAAATCATATCCCGGATTTTGTCAGTTTCTTCGTGAAGCCAGTCTAAATCATCTTCCGCAATCTCCTTATTATCGCGTACCAGCGATAACCTTTCCTCAAACACATGTGCTTGTTCCGCAAAAAAACTGAGATCAAGCAGAGAGGCATTACCCTTCATCGAATGAACCGAGCGATAAATATCATTGATTAGTTCTTCTCTGGATTCATTGGAAATATCACTGTTGATTATTTTATCGATATTTGCTGTTTCACTTTCTGCACTTTCAATAAATTCCTGCAGCAGAGCGGGTTCTACATGGAGGATATTGGTTAACCATTCCATCTGTCGCCTGGATTGTTCTTTTGATTCCTCAAGTTTCTTTGCAAGTTGTATCTGCTCTGTGACATCATTTACCGTAACGATAAGTTCCGATATAGTACCATTATCACTTATTCGTCCAAAGTTGAAGGTCAGATACTTTTTACGGACAGGGGCCTTGAATTTTAATTCGGCCTGATATAACGGATTGAGGTCATCCAGATTTGACTGATCGATCTTTTTATCAAACATTAAATCAAGAAAGTCTTTTAACGCTGCCCTGCTCTTTTGATTAAGTCTGGGTTTTAGCAAATCATAAAAATTCTTGTGCCCCAGCTCTTTTGTCTCTAAAATCTTTTCTAGCGCTTTAGAATATTGATATTCGATGGTAAAATCAGGCTTGAGTAAGAACAATCCTTCTTCGACATTGTTCAAAATATTGTCTGTACCCTTTTTAGCTTTGATTAGACTCTGATGACTTTTTTCGAGTAAAATTGAATTTTTTTTCAATTCATTTGTTTTTTTCCGCAGCTGGGCGGTACGTTTTTCTATCTCCGCAGTGCGTTCTTTAACCTGTATTTCAAGCCACTCCTTCTCATTTTTTATTTTACGCACGCGTTTTTTATATCCGGCAAACACCATTGAAAACAGAAATAATCCTGAAAAAGAACGAAACCACAGCGTTTGCCAGAATGGTGGTGTCACAGTAATCACCAGGGCTGCCCCTTCTTCATTCCACACACCATCATTATTGCAGCCCTTTACCCGGAAAGTATATATGCCACCGGGCAAATTCGTATAAGTAACAAACCGCCTGTCCGCATTGGCATAATTCCAGTCTTGCTCAAAGCCCTCCATCATATAAGCGTAGCGGTTCTCCATGGGTGATGCATAATGCAGCGCTGCAAATTCAAATGAAATAACATTATCTTTATAGGAAAGTGTCAGTGAATCACTGTGAATAATCGATTTGGTCAGGATCGTACCTTTTTCATTACTCTTACCAACGGTAACCGGTTTATTAAAAATTTTAAAATCGGTAATTGCCACCGCAGGGATATCAATGTCATCCTTGATACTATCCGGGTGAAAGATATTAAATCCGTTTATCCCACCAAAGATCATTTCACCATTCTTTAATTTATAGCAGGCATTAACACCAAATTCATTACTCTGCAAACCATCGCTTTGTAAATAATTTTTAAATTTTTTACTATCTGGATTAAATTTTGATAGCCCGTTGTTGGTACTGATCCACAAATTGCCGTGATCATCTTCCAGCATTCCCTGAATCGTATTGCTGGGTAATCCGTCTTTTTCCCGAAATCGCTCAAAGGTTTCAGTTTGCGGATTGAATCTGTTCAGTCCGTTTGTTGTACCAATCCAAAGATCCCCATTTTGACTGACAAGTATTGATAATATTTTATTTCCGCTGATGCTCTGTTTATTTTTCGGATCATACTTATAATGAATAAATTTTTTGCTATCAGGATCAAATCGATTTAATCCGCTGTTATCGGTACCAACCCAAATGGTACCGCTGATATCCTCATTTATTGTCCAGACAAAATTGCCACTGATACTACCCGGTTGATCTTCCCGCTGCAAATAACGGTTGAATTCATCCATTGCGGCATCATAGCGGTTGAGACCGTCCATGGTACAAACCCACATATCCTCATTACTGGAATGGAATACTTTCCATATGGTATTGTAACTAATGCTCCTGCTGTTATCCGGTTCCGGTAAGTATCTGATAAATCTTTTTCGCTCCGCATCGAAGCGGTTCAGGCCATCATCCGTGCCCACCCAGAGTTGACCGGAAGGACTTTCTGAAATGGTTCGCACGCTGTTATTACTAAGACTGGTAGGATCTGAGGGATCATGAACAAAATGGGTGAATTTATTTCTACCCCGGTCAAAGCGGTTTAATCCGCCCCCGTTTGTTCCAATCCAGATTATGCCTTTACTGTCTTCAAAAACAGAATAGATCGAATTATTGTTCAAGCTGTTGACATCATTGGAACGGCTCCTATAATGTGCAAATTTTCCTTTACCTGGATCAAACTTGTTAATCCCACTAAAATTAGTCCCAATCCACATGATACCTGTCTGATCCTGTAGAATGGATAGGATTGAATTGCTCCCCAGGCTGCTCTGATCATCAGGATCATTTTGATAGTGAATAAATTTGTCCTGCTTTCCGCTTTTACCATCATTTGTCAGGATGTTCAGTCCGCCGCCACCTGTACCCACCCAAAGATTTCCATTACGGTCTTCCCCGATCGAGCGAACGACATTATGACTTAGGCTATAAGGATCACCTGGATTATAACGATAACGAATAAACCGGTTTTGTTTACGATCAAAACGATTAAGACCGCCTCCCCAGGTACCTAACCACAGATTCCCCGTCCGGTCCTCATAAATTCGCCACACACCATCATGACTGATACTATTAATATCTGCTGCATTATGCCGGAAAGGGATAAATTCCTCTTTTTCCCTGTCAAATAAATTCAGTCCGCCGTCGGTACCGATCCACAGGTTGCCTTCATTGTCTTCAAGTATGGATAGCACGTTATTGTGACTTAGACTCTTTGAATCATCAGGATCATGGACATAGCGGATAAATTTATTATTTATCCGGTCATAAAGGTTGAGTCCTCCTCCATGTGTACCGACCCACATACTGCCTGAACGATCGATGTACACATAGCGAACATAATTATTACTCAGGCTGTTGGGATCATGCGGGTTGTTCTGATAAGTGTAAAAGCGTTCCATATTCAGATCAAAACAGTTCAACCCGTCACCGGTTCCTATCCACATCATCCCCTGATCATCTTCAATGATTGATTCGACTAAATTATTGCTCAAACTGTAAGGTATTTCCGGATCGGCCTTAAAAACCTTAAAATTATAGCCGTCATAGCGATTTAAACCTTCATAGGTGCCAAACCAGATAAAACCTTTACTATCCTGATAGATACATAAAACAGAACTCTGGGATAGTCCGGATTCAATGGATATCCTCTCGAATTGTAGCTGATTGGCCTGAGCAGGAGAAATAGAATGATGTGTAAAGAAAAGAACTGTGAGTAAAATAAGCAGCCTATATAGCTTTGCCTTCATATCTAAATCTCCAGATATTCAGGATTGAAATATTTGATTATTTAAAGATGTAAGTTTCATATATACCATTTATTTCCCAGCTGTACATAATCATGGTCTTACTCTAATAAAATTCGGCAGATTATGGAAAGGAATAAGAAAAGATATTTTTTTTCAAATGCTAGTCTGAGTTAGATCTTGAAAATGTTTCATTAATTGTTCTCATAACAGTTTCAGGAATAATTTGCATTTCAGCCAGTTCGCGCATCCTGATCCTGCGGACCAAACCATCTCCATGTTTTTTCTAAGCCCATTTTAGCTCTTTCCAATTACAGAGGAGACAGAGTGTATATAAATAAAATAAATTCCATGGGTCAAACTCTGTGGCCTCAGTGGTTTATATTAAACCTGACTTAAACACTACTGAAAGCACTGAATCCATCGCTGCCATTTAAAAATGCAAATTTGGAATTTTTATGTTGCACAAGTTATAAGATGAGCTTATCTTTATAAACCGATTCAAATTGAATAAAACCGATATGATTCTGAATTCTTGTCAATTTCTATATAGCGATATCCAATGCTGCAACAAACATCAAGTTACAATTTACAGAGACAAAATAATAATCAATAATCAAAGTTCCAATGACCAAAATTTTATTTACTTAATTTTTAAAATTGGAATTTGTTATTAATTTGATATTTGTTCGCCGAAGGGCGAATCCGCCTTTGGGCGTGATAATTTGTTATTTGGAATTTATTAGTTTGCTGAAATAACAAAAGCGTTGAAAAATAATATCGTGAGGGAGAAAAAATGTCGATTAACGTTTGTCTCGGAAGAAAGGAATACTTTCCGGGAATAAAAAAAATCAAATACGAAGGCAGGGATTCTAATAATCCTCTGGCATTTAAATTTTACGAAGAAAATCGTCTCGTAGCTGGTAAGTCTATGCGTGACCATTTTCGTTTTGCAATTGCCTATTGGCATACCTTCTGCAACACGGGTGATGATCCGTTTGGTGGTGGGACACAAAAATTACCCTGGTTGGATGATGATGATCCCATGCAGCGGGCAGAAGACAAGCTGGACGCCGCTTTCGAATTTATATCAAAACTGGGTGTCCCCTTTTATTGTTTCCACGACCGTGATTTGGCACCAGAGGGAGACGATGTAAAAGCATCAGAAAAAAACCTGATGCACCTCGTGGAGTTGGCACAGGCCAAACAGGAAAAATCGGGCGTTCGGTTATTATGGGGAACGGCTAATGTTTTTTCACACGAGCGATATATGAATGGTGCTGCTACAAATCCCGATTTCCATGTCTTAACCCATGTAGCGGCGCAGGTTAAATCAGCATTGCAGGCAACTGTTGCACTCGGTGGTCAGAATTATGTCTTTTGGGGTGGCCGGGAGGGATATTTCACTTTATTGAATACAGATATGAAGCGCGAGCTCGATCACCTGGCCATGTTTCTTCAGAAAGCGCGTGATTATGGCCGAAAAATTGGATTCAAAGGTACATTTCTGATCGAACCGAAACCGATGGAGCCAACTAAACATCAATATGACTTTGATGTTTCCACGGTGAGCGGATTTTTAAGAAAGTATGATCTACTTGAAGATTTTAAAATAAATATTGAGAACAATCATGCCACATTAGCCGGGCATACATTTGCACATGAAATCCAGACAGCTGCTGAATCGGGATTACTGGGTAGTCTGGATATAAACCAGGGTGATCCTCATAATGGATGGGATACCGATGAATTTCTGCACAATCTTTATGACGCCGTTGAGGTCATGCTCGTACTCCTGCAGTTTGGCGGACTAAAAAACGGTGGAATGAATTTCGATGCAAAGACACGCCGTAATTCAACTGATCTTGAAGATATCTTTATTGCCCATATCAGCTCCATCGATACCCTGGCGCGTGCCCTGCTCATCGCCGATGATATATTGCGCAATTCTGATTATTTGAAAATGAAAAAAGCGCGCTATGCTAGCTACGATTCCGGTGATGGTGCGCAATTTGAGCAAGGTAACCTGGATCTTGAACAACTGGCGGATCTGGCAGCCAAATATGGTGAACCGCACAAAATCAGTGGCAAACAGGAACTGTACGAGACTCTGATCAATCAATTCATCCGCTGATGTGAAGTTATTATAGTAATATAACATCCCATATTGTCATTGAAATAAAGGATTATAGTCCTTGAATTATGAATTTTTTTCTTGCCTTTTTGAATCTGTCTTTTTATTATTGAAACGGTTCAAATTAATTCACTTATTATCTATCACGAAGGTTAATTTGCCCTCAAAAAAAGAATTGCCCATGTTTTCGTCAACTGACACCAGAGTAATGATAGACCCAGACCAGTTAGACATTTTACAATATAGAAATTATATGGCACTTTCCGATAATTTTTTTTTAGCATTTCCTGAAATTCCGAATGAACGGTGTAATTAAATAAATATGAAAATACACAATTGTGTTATGGAGTAGTATATGACATCACATGCTGAAAAAATATCTCTCAAAGAAAAAATAGGGTACAGCGTAGGTGATACTGCTTCAAACTTCTTTTTTCAGATATTCGTTCTGTTCCTGATATACTATTACACAGATGTGTTCGGATTACCCGCCGCCGCGGTGGGTACAATGCTATTGATTACACGAATCTGGGACGCAATTAATGATCCGCTTATGGGTATGATTGCCGACCGGACAAATACTAGATGGGGAAAATTCAGACCATATCTGGTGTTTTTTGCACTTCCCTTTGCGCTAATTGGTATTTTGACTTTTACTACACCCGGATTTGACACAACCGGCAAACTGATTTATGCATACATCTCCTATACATTGATGATGATGATCTACACAGCCATTAATGTTCCCTATTCCGCCCTGATGGCTGTGATCACACCAAATTCCATGGAGCGCACAGAATTATCTTCTTTCAGATTTGTGGCCGCATTCGTGGGCGGTTTTATCGTTCAATCAAGTACGTTGAAATTAGTGGAGTATTTTGGCGACGGCAATGAAGCAGTAGGATGGCAATTTGCCATAGGTTTGTTTGCGGGTATGGCAACTATCTTGTTCCTTATTACTTTTTTAACCACCAGGGAGAGAGTACATCCGCCCAAAGATCAGAAAACAAATTTTCGACAGGATCTGAAAGATTTATTTACAAACAAACCCTGGCTGCTCATCGCAATCGCAACTGTTTTCCAGTTGACATATATCGTAATGCGTGGGAGTTCGATACCATACTATTTTAAATATTACATCAAAGAACAACAAATCAATCTCCTGGGAAATGTTCTCAATCTTTCTGTACCCGACCTTATTTCTTCGTTTTTCTTCACCGGTACACTGGCAACTATTTTAGGTGCAATTTTTGCTAAAAGG
>SMTZ1_10005998_pt1 | contig 13939 bp, 17 predicted proteins | sample DeeMarSWOR136_30_FD_25667 | JGI IMG/M metagenome (IMG submission 25667) | reverse complement strand
ATGAGTTCGGTACGCGTCAATATATCCGTATTGACAGGGTCAGATACAGCGATGGTTCACATCCTGAGGATTGTCCCGGCGGCGTTGACTACTGGCCGACCGAGGCGGATGGGCTTGGCAAATCGCTTTCGCGTATAGACCCGAATGATTATGGTAATGACGTAGCAAATTGGCGGGCCGCTTCACCTTCACCCGGCGTCGCCAATCCTTAAAATTCTCAGGGGCAGGGACAAATACACTATGTGTAGGAGTGCATCCCGGAGGAGCTTTAGAGTCTGACTAAATCCTACCTTAAAAGTATTAAGAAATATTAGGATTTTGAGAGGCTAAAACAGAATATAAGGACCGATTCAGCCGGTGAGTGGATAGGAAAGTCACCGAATAAGCAGCTACCAACGAAGAGCTACGACAGGAAATCGTGGAACTCAACCGAGAACAAGTAGATGTACTGGAACAAATAAGTGGAGGCGGAACCAACAAGTAAGGAAATCCTGGGATTCAATCCTCAAGAATTGAAAGCTTTCAGTGAATTAGCCAAGCGCCTACAGCATAACCAGTATTTCCTTCTGCTCAGCATGTCGTTGTTTGGGTTTCGGGGTGTTTGGTTTTTTGTATAAATGTTTGTGCGGCCAGCATATCAGTGGCGAAATTAAAGGCCGAATTAAGACCGGCTGTTCTAAAAATGCCTTTGATTGGGAGGCCGACTTTACAAAGGATGAGCAGACGCCCGTTCTCGGACAGCGAGTTGTGCAATTTGAGCAGGCATGAGATACTCGAAGAGGTTAATATCTCGACTTCGGCAAGACTGATTATTACATAGCAGTCATTTCTGCCATCGACAATTTCATTTATAATTTCGAGTTCATGCTGTAATTCCGGTTCCTGAGACACAGGAGTGTACAAAACATAAGTGTTGTCTGATTCATTTTCAATCCACATTTTTTCACACCTCGTATGCTCAGTATAATCTGAGCCGGCTTAAACCTGTTATATTGGAATAATTTTTAAAAAATTCTTTCTTTTATCTAAAGCATAATCCGAGATATTTCAGTTGTCAAAGCCAAGCCTACGATCATGTGCATCCCGCCATTTCTAATATCACGCATCATGCCGTGAGTCCTGATATTATTTCGGCTTTATTTGTACATTGCTTTACTCGGCAAGGTGTATTTTTGAAAAAAAAAGCTGTCTGTGCCGCCCCACATCCATTCTACGGGCTTGAAAGCCTATGCCATAGCTCAAACCTTTGTAGCTTAAGCTTCTGTAAATCCATTATTTTGAGTTTCGGCTGTTCACCTCAAATTGAATCATGTTACCAACCATTAAGTTGTTGCCTTTTATAAATAGAAAGAGTTATGAAAACCGTTGCTCAATTAAGACCAGTGGGGACATGTGATGCACAAAAGCAAGGGCAAATGACATGAGACTATTAGTTAGGAGAACAAGCCATGAAAAGGATTATGTTTATTAGCATGTTTGTTTCTTTGGTTTTATTGCTGACCGGCTGCACGGTTGTTAAAGAACACTATGTCCGACGAGACCCGAGGCCCCATGCGTCGCTATCGCACCGAAGATACACCAGGCCTGTGCTGCCGCCGAGGAGGCATCCGGTTCACCCCGACAGGCCGTCTTATAGAATGCGACACAGAAGGAGCCACTAGGTACATTAGTGCTAATCCCTGCAACGTTAACTATGTTCATCCATGAGCTGGCCGAGATGCCTGCCGACGAGGTCGAAATTGTTCGGTTAGCTGAAGAGGATGCACTAAGAAAGGTGTTCGATACTTGATTTGAATCGGTATTTAACAAAATGCGTTAGCAGTGGTCGGATATTTGGCGGGCGGCGCCTGCACCGGGTTCGTAGAAAACCCTTAAAGGGTAGTATGGGTGCCGGAAAAAAATCCCTTGCTATCCATTTGAGCAAAGTGCTTCGCACATACAAGAATCGTGGAGGTAATCCTAATACAGACTTTATCCTGTTGCCGGCTTAGCCTTTAAGGGTCCAGCCCTGACGATACTTGCGGCTCAGTAGACCATTGGCTTTGGCGTTGTTGGTAACGCGACCATTTTTGCCGTCGTACTCAAGTTTCTCGCCGACGCGATAGGCCACAAGACCGAGTAGCATCATCTCGATTGCAGTGCCGCCGTAGTCGAAATCACAATGCGTCTTCAGGTCACCCTTGCAAGCCCTGGTCCATTCCTCCTGGAAATGACCCAACGGTGGTATCACATCATCCTTGTCACGTCCCTTGTAATAGGTCAGATCCGCATCGTCACCGAACGGCAGCAAAATTCGCGAATCGTAATCGCAGACAACATAGCCCTTGGTACCCTTGAACATTGCGCCATGCCCGATCCTTTTCAGATCGACGTAATCCTTGGGCGACCGTGGCATCATGCCTCCCTGATACCAGTGGACCCGGATAGGACCGCGCCAGTCGTTGGCCGGAATATCGAAAGATGTGTGCAGTTCGACGGGAGTGACCTCAGGATTGAATTTCTGGCCCTCGCCTTCCGCCGACATGGGAAGACCGGCGTCAATTGCGTTCCATACCAGGTCTATTGTATGGCTGCCCATGTCGCCGACCTGGCCGGTACCGAAATCCCAGTACATATTCCACGAGAGGCAATTCATTCCCGGGCCGCCGGCAAAGTACTCAGGATTATAAGGATGCCACGGCGAAGGACCGATCCAAAGGTCATAGTGCAGGTTTTTCGGTGGCTCACCCTTGGCGGGCGGATAGCCGGCCCTGCGAATCTGACGATCGCCCCAGGCATAGGCATCCGTCAGATCACCGATCGCTCCATCTTTGACCAGCTCACGCACACGCTCGAAGTTGGGCTTGGCATGACGCTGGGTACCGACCTGCGTCGCCAGCTTATTTTTTTTCTTGAGATAGTTCGCGCGGACAACGCGTGCTTCCTCTACGGTATTGCCCAGCGGCTTTTCACAGAATACGTGCATGTCGCGGTTCAGCGCCCAGTTGGTGATGAAAGCATGAGTATGATCTGTGGTGCAGCAAATAACGGCGTCGATATCCTTTTGTTCGAGGCACTTACGCCAGTCAACATAGGTTTTAGCTTTTGGGAATCTCTTGGCAGCGTGGGCAATGTGGTTCTCATCCACGTCGCAGAGGGCCACGACGTTTTCCTTCGAGACAGCGCCGAAGTGAGCATCCGCCCGGCCCCATGTACCAATCATGGCGATATTGAGTTTATTGCTTGGCGCGTTGGCGCCGGAGAGTGTGCCGCCTGGTAGAATGATTAATCCAATTCCGGTTGCTGCGGTGGTTTTCAGGAACCGGCGTCGCTGAACGATGTTTGCCTTTTTCATTTTCTTCTCCTTATGTTATGGTTTTAGTTTTTTGCCACGAAGTTGCAAACCGGAATTTTACTCATTATAGCTATGGAATGCAAGGGAAAAGAGCGAACATATTCCTAAAATTTTCGGCTTGTTGAGGCCATCAGTTCCGTGGGTGGTGAACACGCTCCAACAGCATATTTATTGTTAATTCTACTTTGCAGTTTTTCTTCTATGTTTCCATTTTTTCAGGAGGTGGTTGAACGAGAGTATGGGATGTCTTGTAAGCATTTGTGGGCCTGAATATCGCATTACTTCCCGCACAAGTTTGCGCATCGATGGTTTATAGCAATTTATTTTACATTGCGAACAGGCTCCTTTTTCAGTTCCAAAAGGACATTTGTCGATTCTTTTTAGTGAATATAGCAGTAATTCTTCACAGTTCTGACACAGTTGACTGCGGGACGTAGCATGATGGTCATGGCAATATATTTTTACCATAGCTGACGAAGTCTTTTTCTCACGGACTAAGTTATTTTGTTCCTTTGTCATATTCTGGGTTTCAAATTTGGACAGCTCTTAATCATCACCATCACGGCAATCAGGCCGGTAAGTAAGATTGTAGCGGATTTGGTTCGATGCCGGAACACATCCGGTGGGTCAAGATTGCATTCGGACCAGCAGCAATACTATTGATTCCAAAGCCAGTTGTCAATGAAGATTGATAAATCGATGCTGTCTACATGCTTGTCAAGATTGAGATCTTCCGACAGAAGAATTCCTTCGACCTGCCAGTGTTGGATAAGATGAGAATAATCTATCAAGTTGACTATATTATCGCTGTTGAGGTCGGCTACGTTACCAAGCGCTGATGAAGACATACTGGCTTCCGGTGTTCCACCGTATGCGCCGATGTTTATTCTTTGACCGTGCGGCCATATCTCCGCAGTCCAGTCGGAGTTTGGATCACCTGTATCAATACAAGGGCTGTTTACGTCATCCTGAATCCAGTTTTGACTGTTTGGATCCCATCTGCCTGTTACAGATTTCAGGTGAAAGTCACCTTCGGCCGGGGCGTTGAAAAGCGGATCTGAGGCGAAATCACCCGGACCGGCGAAGCATCCACCTGCAAAGTGGCCACCTTGATTCATAAAAAAACAGTTGTGATGGTTTTCAGCGCTTCCGTAAATGCTGCCGCCCATGACAGTATGTACGGTTTCATTATAAGCGATGATATTATTTACTATACTTCCATGGCAATTGGCTATGGCACTTCCGTAGTGAGACGAATTGTTGATGATTGTATTATTTTTAATGGTACCTTGACAGTCATACAGTCCGCCGCCGTAGCCGGTATTACCGGAAATCTCCTTCGTTTGGTTCCAAGCAATGATGTTGTTTGCGATCAGTCCGTGACAGCCGCGTATTCCACCCCCAACTACGAGCTTGCCCTCGATGGTTCCGTCATTGTAAGTGATTAAATTGTCGCAGATTGTCGGAGACGCGGCGTACGTTCCGTAAATACCCGAGCGAAAACACGCTGTGATAAAGTTTTTCTTTATCGTGGGCGACGAGGCATAACAACGTACGCCTATAATACCGGTAATCGTAAAGCCCGTGATAATTGAGCCTGGTCCCTCCATAAAATCAAAAACCACGGCGCCTTCAGTCTGACCCAGGTAGCCATTGATATGCGTCTGCGAGACAACATTGAAATCGCCGGGATTTGTACTTTGAAGTGTAATAGCCCTGCCGTTGAAATAGATATTTTCATTGTATGAGCCCGGCTTAACTAGGACTGTATCACCATGCCAGGAGTAGTTGATAGCATCCTGAATGTTATTGAAGTCCGCAGACCCATCGTCGTCGACTGTGAAGATTTGAGCTTGGCAGGGAAAAGACAATAGCAGGCACACACATAGCAAAATAAAGTTCTTCATGGGACCTACCTCCTGTAGTCGATAATGTAATTACAAAAAACGAATATTACTCCTTCTCCGACTAAAAGGCAAGCGAAAAAGGGATATAAATTGTTTCTTTAAGCCAAGGCTTCGTAGTTATGATAGCATTTTTGACAGTTAGACTGACTAACATAGTAAAAAGCCTCCGTTCGGCGGAAGGGGAAGGAGAAAGCGGGATTACGAACAGAGACAGAAGTCAGTTGTTGTAAATTTTTCGCACTCATTCCAACAGACCAACCAGTAAAATGAGCGTTCACACCACCAATATTGGTTTTTACAGGATATTGGATAATTTTCCATTCAAGTTTTGCCCAATTGACTCCATGAGTCATCGTATTTTGACCAATTGTGGTAACTTTCCAGCGAGACCGACTCTGTCGTTTTTGATAATCATTACACCCTCAATGCCTTCAATTCCGGCGATTCGTTCCAGGGCGGAGTCCATGTCCTCAATGGTGCTGACAAGGTTTGCGGCCTGGGTGGCCGCTGCGTCTGCCAGAGCGGCATCTCTGGCCACGGCCGTGGCAAGGTTGCACTTCCCCAGACTCTTTGAGTGCCCCATCTTTCCAGATGAAGAGCATATTGATATGGGAGTATCATTCGCCTGTAGCGAAAATGCAAGTCGATCGGATAGTTCAGATGTACCTGTGCCGAGAGCGATGATTACCGGTCTAGCGGCTCGCAGGTAGATATCCCCTCCGTTTTCCACGATGGCCTCGCAGGCTCCTGCTTCCAAACCCGCCTGGCATGCAAACTGGGCCATGGCTCCGGCGACGGCGGCCATAGGCCCGACACCTACAAGCCGGGCGGCCCGTGCCATGCGTTGTGCGACTTCAGGCGCATCTGTTTTCAACTCTATCGGCTCGAAGGAATGTCGAAAATCGGGATGGCGTTCGATATAATCATCCAAAATCTTTCGCTGCCGTACAATTTCCTCAGTGACGGTATCAAACCGGCTGCAACAGATGCGGAAGACCGCCTCTCGATGGGTGAAAGTTCGGTAGGTTCGTTTCTTGCTCATTGATGTGTACCGACCGACACGGGAGACGCTGCTCAAAATACGGATGCGCATTCGCCGAATGGGCAAACGCGAATGCATGCCAGGCACTCGATGCATTTTTCTTCGTTGAAAATCACCTCTCGCGTTGCTCTGTCAGCTATATGCAGGGCGCCTGTGGGGCAGTGGGTAATGCAGTGGCCACAGTGTGTACAGCCGTCCTCGTCCCGCGTAACTCCCTTACCGGTGTAGTTAATATCGACATTAAACGTTTTTACAAATGCCATGCCCTGCTGAATGTCCTCTTCAGTCCCGGTTACGTCCAGGACGAGGTAACCTTCTTCTTCCGGCGTGACCTTCGCGCGAAATATATTGACGATAAGATTGTGGTCTTTCACTAAATGGTAAATGATTGGCTTTTCGCACTCGCATTTTGGAAAGAACAGCATCAGTTTTTTTGTTACGGTTTCACTCATGACGGTTTCTCCCTTACCAAAAGCGGTTTCATTTTGGTATCTTTCGGAAGTGGTTTTACAGGTTTGGCAAGTAGAAAGTCCCCCTTTCTGATCTCGTCGGCCAGCAGGTTTGCAATATTCAAAGCCTTTTTGTAGGATGACAGCGAGCCGACCGCGATTTTCTTACCTTCCACTTCAATCTCACCACTTCGAAGTTGCTCATAGGTGACATAATCTATGACCTTGCCGGTATTTTGTGGATAGTCCACGCTGTAATCCACTACAGGTGCGTGAATGTCACAGTCGCGTATGCACGTTCGCTTCAAAATCTCTTCATTTAATATTGGAATAGGTATTCCAACTCCCAGTGCCAGCGATACACCATATCCTCGAAAACTCGTCCCTCGCACGAACTCCGGATCCATCTGTTTCATATCCGCTGTCAGTGCCAGCGTTCCCGCTCCGCCTTTGGGAATTCCGGCGTCATTCCTTGCTGTACCCCCGGCGTGCTGGGTCCCCTCGGCGTAAACGAGTCCCTGGGCACCAGCCATCCACACACGCGTCCCAACCCCGATTGTCTCATAGTAAGGATCGTTGAGCAGCGGCGACAATTGGCCGGCCGAGCAGTAATTTGCATTTTTCCGTTTCGGCTCCAGCGTCCCCATATACGTATAAATTGTCTTTTCAGAATCGTTGATCGCCACGTTATAGTTCTGATAGCAATTCCGTGGATTGACCATGATAGCTTGGTTCAGGTCGCCAATAGTAAAGTATGTGCGTATCTCACGCAATGGATAGCAATCGGTAGTGTACGACAGCGCAAAAAGCTGGAGCGTCTTCCCCGCGACCAGGTCTTCCATTACATGACCGCCACCATAGCGAAATTCACCCGGATGGTCCATATTCGCCGGATCATTATATCGTAATTGAGTCGCACCAAGGTATACATCAACAGACGCAAGGCCTGTATACACAAGAACATCCTGGATCCAAGCCTCCGACATGCGAATCTTCGGTTTGGAATGCCCGAAATTAAGTACGCATCCGGAGGAGCACATGGGGCCAAATGTGGCGGTAGTGACTACATCCACTTCTTTTGCTGCTGCCGCTAATCCCTTTTTGTCTACGTAATCCATAATTTCGTCGGCAGTCAATACAACGGCCTTGCCTGACTCGATGCGATTGATTATTTGTTCGAATGTTTTCATAATTCATTCCATTCCAGATATCGTACTCTCGCAGGCTGATTTGACCGACCTCAGCGATGCATTTACAGTACGGATTTCCCGATGTCCGGGTTCCTTGTGATATTCACATTGCCCTTAATATACGTGTTGAGGATTGTCTTGTCAATTCTCTTATCCAGTTATTGGGCAGCGTGGATTTGTATGGCTTAGCTGGGTTATCGCATTACCAAATTGATACAAAACAGAGGGCAAAAATAGAAGTAGTGATAGACAACTTGCTCAAGCAGATTCGCTCCGAGAGCTAATTTTGGTGAAAATTGTGGTAAAAGCGACTTGTAAAAAATGTGGGCAAGCACATATAATATAGAGTGATTATTTAATTTCGTCCCCGTAGCTCAATTGGATAGAGCGTTGGCCTCCGGAGGCAAATATGGCAGTTTTTGCAACTAAAAGACAGTACACAACTTACATCAATCTGCGATAACGGCTAAAAAACTAAAGTGTCAGTAACAGTACAGTAAAGTCTAAGAATAAAAGACAGTCGTCACTGACCTTTTACTGACCTTTTGAGGTGATAATATGGAGACCCTTGACGAGCTAATCCGAAAACGGGCGAAAGAGAGAAAGTGGTACAGGCGACTATGCCGGCGGGTATTGGTTTACTTGTTAACAAACAACAGCTACGAACAACTACCGAGGCCGGATTGGTGCCCATTGGCAACCATTATTTTGGTAGTGTTATGCTGGCTGTTGATGTTTTTGACCTGTGCCGGTCCCCGCAGCTCACCGCACGGCGGATACGCCCCCGACTATGAACAGGAATCGTCCGACAGGTAACACCCCTTTTTGCCGGAATCTCCAAAAAACGGTTTTCGAGCTTTGCGCAGGAAGCGTCAAAATTTTTTCTGAGACCTACAACACCCCCGCACACAACTTTTTTTTGAGCAAAAACAAAGATAGTAAATTTTTTTATTTTTCTGTTGCACTCCCGGCAGGATAGACGATAATTGAGATTACTATGGAATCTTTAGAAACAAATCGGTTCAAAACAATCACGTGCAGGGTTAGTATCTCGGTAACGAATACTGCGCTTCTAAAGAGCGTCATAGGCCCTGCACACCTTTTTTATCAAGGGAGAATTGACTATGGAATCTTTAGAAAACATCCCACAACAAAGGGGGCAGCCGCATAGAGAAAGAATAAAGCTTAATTCGATTATCAGGAAAAACTGGCCCGAATTAGAAGGAAAGCTGTTCAGAGAATATTTGAACGAGCTTGTCAATGAAGGCAAACCGGCGGGCACAGTTGTAAGCTGCTATTACAGGCTGCGTAAGTTTGCCTCAATTTGCAGAGAAAAGAGCGGTCGGCAACACAAGTTGCCGATGGACGTTATCCTGCTGTATATCAACAAATCAATCATCGAGTCCAATGTAAAAAAGCTGAAAAGCAAGTGCGGTTCAGAGAAATATTTTAAGGACAATTTATCTGCCGTAAGAACTTTTTATAAATGGTTGGCCGGGCGGGGACTAATTGACGATGACTCTATTTCTTATATGCCGAAACAAAAAAGTAAAAGTACGCATCTAACGCTTGATTACATTAAGCAAAAGTTACCAGTACCGGCAAAAGGCGTATATATCGCTGATGCAATTGAGAAATGGTTCGATTACAACAAGCGACTTGCCGAAGTCACACAGCGTAATTACCACGATTCAATTTTAAGGTTTATCGATTCTCTGCCCGAAGGCATCACAGCCATAGAGCAGCTTACCCGAACACAAATAAGAAACCTCCTAACAAGTATGCTAAACGATGGTATGAAAAAAAGCTCAATAAATACATTTTTTGTTGGCGTACAGTCTTTCTGCCGTTTCGTTAGTGAGCAGTACGAAATAGAGAACATATCATCGAAAATCAGGCGTATGAAACCAGAACCGTCTAAAGCAAGATTCTTATCATGGGACGAGTATGAAAAGGTATTGAAGGTTTGCAACAACGGGGAAAGACAGATTATTGAAATGTTTGGTAATACGGGATTAAGAGTATCCGAGCTTGTTAATCTTCGTTGGGGAAACGTATCAGCCGATTACAAAATGTTGAATGTAATTGGCAAAGGAAAAAAGCTAAGATACGTACCCTGCAATGAATTGGTACAGGGCATCTTGAAAAGATATACACGTCTTGTTGATACGGAGCGGATTCAGTTTCTTAATCGGTACGACACTAAATACAAAGTTACTTGGATGTGTTTGAAACTTAGTATAAAGGCTGGCATACCGCGCTTCGGCCCCCATTCGGCCAGGCATTTTTTTGCCACTGAATTACTGAGACGCAAAGTACCTATAGCTTACGTCAGTAAAGTTTTGGGGCACAGTTCAATAACGACCACGGAGCGTTTATACGTCCACTGGCAGCCCGAATATCTAAGCGGTATTACGGACGTGCTTATACAAGAGAGGGGGGAGCAATGAAAACAATTACTAAAGACAAGAGGTTTCTTTTCTACCGGCGGCGACTGAGATTTCGGATATTTAGGCGAGATCGCTTTACATGTCAGTATTGCGGTCGTGGTATTCTGCAGGGCGCTATTTTGACGCTTGACCATCTTGTGCCAAAATCGTTGGGCGCAGAGCTTCTTTCGGAAAATCTGATAACAGCCTGCCTGGACTGCAATCAGGGCAAGTGGGACGATGTTTTGAGCCATTGGGAATTGCAGGACTTGAAAAGAGAGCTTGATTATCTCGGTGAAAAAAGTAAAATAATTTTAGTTTAGCTAACTTGGGCGGACCGGCGGCGGTGGGTTGTGCCTACTCCACCAATGCCGGGCCGTCCGGAAAGTAGGCACAAAATGTATTTCGATAATTGCAAAACACAGGACGAATTAAGCAGGGCAATAAACAATCACGTCTTAAAGATTTTGACGATTAGAAATGTACCCTGTAAAGTTATAGAAACAGAAACACAGCGAGGCTTAGAAATTTGCCTTGATGATTATTTTAATCAGTTAGACCGAACAACAATTGAATCGTTAAGGCAGGCATACATAGAAGCCTATCAGATTGCTGAAAAGCTCAAGAAAGAGGACGAACAATTACCCGAAGTAATGACAGAACCCATTGAAGGTTTAGCTTCTATTGCTATTTGGGGAGCAGGGAAGAAAGGCCCGGAAAGCGAAGCTCAAACACGATACCCCAAAATAGGTAAAGGGAAAGAACCAACAACCTTAATGAAAGTCAAAGTCGCTTGTCACTATTACGAAATCAACCAGAAAACAGTTTATAAGAAACTCAAACTTGGTTTGTTGACTTGGTGGCCAGATAAAAGTGGTGTTACAAGAATAAACACAACAGAGCTTTCGCAGTATGCAAAACTCAAAAATGCTGACAAAAGAATCATAAAATAAGCCCTGATATTCGGCGATATTTTTCCACACATTTTACCAAATCAATACCAAATCAATACCATTTCACCAAAAAACACCAACTATATTTTGCACGGCTAATGCTCTAATCTAAAATATAAAATGAAGTTTTTGTATTAAGGATTTATGAATATGCCTCAATTCAGAAAAAATTCGATAGTTGTAGCCGTTAGTATGGACGGTGAGACGCTGGCGCTTCTTGACGCTCTGGTTTCACAGGCCGGAGGGAACCGCTCAAAGATTGTCCGCGACTTGATATTAAGTCGCGGAAGAAGACTTGGCCTCCGAACTGCCGAGCAAAATGGAGCGGAGCTCGGGCGCAAATTGTTTCGGTTACAGACGTGTAGGAGATAGAAGAATGGAGCTTACAAAGCAGAAAAAGGAAGCGGCAAACGCTGCACTCGAACGCGCGATGCAGCCGAGTAATCCACTTGATTATGAGAGTAATAAGATTATTGGTTTGGGAAATATTCACCGCAACGGCGATGATACCTTGTCCGTCCCGGTTTTCGATACCTCTCTTTTACTCGGCGAATTGAATTATTATGATCCTAATGCGTTGAGACAGAAGATGGAAAGTGAAAGTAAGACCAGACCAACATCGGAGCAGTTTCGCCAGTTAGTTGAAAATTTGCGGGGACGGCAGGATTTCGTAAGACACAGGCAGGTCGTCACCGAGCAGCTTGCTTGGTTGGGCTGTTCATCATCAGAGTATGACCAACTTGTACAAGGTTACGCCCTTTTGAGAGGCAGTGACAAGGAGTCTGTGGATTTTTTGAAGGCGGTCGAAAATCTGATTTGCTATGAAGAATATTTCGGCTATTGAGAAATATATACTCTCTGATATCGGGTTTTTCAATTCAGACGGATATCGTTTTAGCAATGCAGAAATGGCCCGAAAATTCGGTGTATCTCGCCGTACTATAATCAATGCAATCAACCGACTAAAATCACCAAAATTCAAAATGCTCATTGACGAAGGAAGGGACGACTGGCATCGATGCTTAAAAGTAAATGGTGAAATATTTGCATTATTTGATAGGCCAAAAGGTGAAAGAATTGCACCACCAAGTAGTGAAAATCTTGCACCAAGTAGTGAAAATCTTGCACCATTAAAAGGTGAAAATCCTGCACCCATAGATAACAATATAAGAGAACCCTTAGATAACAATAAGAATAAATATCTCAAAATTTTTGATGAAGCCCGTAAACTTTTTAGAGGAACAAAGCGAGGATTACAAACCGAATTTGCTAATTTCAGGAAAAAGAACAAAGACTGGAAGGTAGTTTTACCGCTATTGAAGCCCGCCATTGAGAATCAAATCAAGTGGAGAAAGCGAGACGGCATTTTCTGGAAACACTTCAAAACGTGGATAAATAACCGATGCTGGGAAGAAGAGGAACCACAGTTTTATGCTCAATGTGAGCAAATACAGAACACGATAAACGAGCAGTACCAACGGCTGGAAAAGGAAGGCAGAATATGACCAAAGAAGAGTCTAAAGAGTACATCGAATTTGTTTTGAGAGGAATATGGCCGAGATGGATACCTACGGATTTTCAAATTGAAGTCTGGATCCATTCGCTAAAGGACTTTGATTATGAAATATCGAGGGCGGCTATTAGAAACTGGTCTATGAGGCAGGAACGGATTTACTCCGAACCGAACATAGCCCAAATACGAAATATTTTGTTGAAAGAAAAAGCGAAGATATTTGGAAAAAAAATAAATGAGCCCGTACACCTCTATACAATCGTAAAAGAGAAATTTATCGAAAATGATAGATTCGGATTGGTGGGTGAAAGATTCTACGCTGGAAATATGGCAATAGTCCCGGATGAACACGAAATAGAAAAAAGGGCAGAGAGAGACAGGCAAACTAAAAACAAGATGACCGGGGAAAACCACGTTATCAAATATATTGATATAAAAAGGGAAAAGTCAAAAAAAGAGATGGAAACAGCAGTTGTATGATAAGAACATCAAATAACACTATAAAAAAGACTTATGAATGGCCTTTGTTTTTTCACGAGTTCGCGGCGAGTCCGAGTAAAAAGGCGGTAAAGATGGCTTATTTTAACCGAAACGGCGATTTTGGCTATGTAAATGAAGCGTTAAGTAATGGATAAAAGACAGTTTACGATAGTTTTTCTACCAGACGGCAGGCCAGCGCCCGGAGTGTTGACTACTGAGGAAGTGATATTGTTGCTCAGGCTGGACGGAGATCACCCGGGAAGGACATTGAAATACTATCGGGATGAAGGCCAGCTTGTGGGTATCAAATTAGGCCGGAAAATACGCTACACACTGGACGAAGTTATGCGGTTTTTGGCAAAGAAAACGGAGCAACGGCCTACGTAGCCGAAACTCTTAGTTTTTTAAGGATAATGTTGATAGGTGTTTAAGAGCAAAGAGTAATGAAAGAGCAGGCTAAAAGGTCAGCCGAAAGTCAGAAAAGGAGCAAGAAATGATAAATACACTACTTGAAAAGCCAGAAACAGAAGTGGACGAGCTATGGGCTTCTATGTGCCCAAAGGTTGCAGGCTTACAAAAACAGGTCCAGAAGGCTTTTGAGGCTATGGAGAGGCTAAACCAACAAGAGGTTAAACTAAAGGC
>SMTZ1_10004546_pt1 | contig 13939 bp, 19 predicted proteins | sample DeeMarSWOR136_30_FD_25667 | JGI IMG/M metagenome (IMG submission 25667) | reverse complement strand
GTTTTAACGTAAAAATCCTTAATATAACTGATTCTTTAATTACCAGTCAACCAGGTTTTGATTTAGCAGAACAGATCCGAAATTTTTTAAGAAATAATTATGCTGACTGGGGAATTGAATATGTACTTATCGTAGGTAATTACACAAGTGTTCCAATGAGATATTGTTACCCAGATAGATACAATCATGAATTTAACCTCTCAGATGTATTTGGCGGGGAGTATCCAACAGATGCCTATTATGCTGATCTATCATATCCTGACCTTGATTCATGGGATAGCGATGGAGATGGTTTCTATGGGGAACATAAGGATGATGATCCTGGTTTTTTAACTGAGGTTTCTGTTGGAAGAATCCCAACAAATGATCCTGATCAGGTTGAATATGTTCTTGAAAAATCAATGGCTTTTGAAATGGATACTGGTGATTGGAAAAGCAATGTACTTCATGCAGGAGCTATTATTTTGTTTCACCCATTTGATGATGGAGCAAGAGGTGTTGACTATATTGAGACAGAGTTAATGAGCGGTATGTCAATTAGTCATTATAGTGAACAAGAAGGTGTAAAGACCTCAGAATTTCCATGGGATCCATTAAAAGAAGAGACATTCACAGGTGACTGGAGATCAGGAAAATATGGTATCGTAAACTGGTTTGGCCATGGTTGGTCTAATAGGGTATCTAGATATGTATGGGTAGAAGATATTGATGGGGATAATAGAGCTGATCCTGATGAGCTCGAGTGGCTAGATTTTATAAATACCCATTCAGAACTTGATGATGATTATCCATCTATCATATATGCGAAATCCTGTGTGGTTGGATATCCTGAACCTTGCCCTGATGTTTGGCCTGAAGATTACCAAGGTAATCTTGGTGTTGACCTTCTTATAAAACCTTCATTTGGAACAGGTGTTGCTGTAATGAGTGCAACAAGAGTGTGTTATTTGCTTAGTTATCAATGGCCAACACAAAACATGGGTTTTGATATAAATAAAGAGTTGATTTTAAACCAATTACCTGTTGGGGATGCATTTTTCAAAGCAAAGTTTACTTATTGTCAGAATTGTACTTACGATAAAAGGGATTATTGTAATAAGTTTTCATATAATTTATATGGTGATCCCTCTCTTATATATGAAGGAATAAATGTAGCAGGAAAACCAAATAAACCTACTATTTCTGGACCTGCACAAGGAATACCTGGAGAGGAATACACTTATAGCTCATCTACATCTGACCCTGAAAATGATAATATATTCTATCTTTTTAGCTGGGGTGATGGCACAAATAGTGGTTGGCTTGGCCCATATATATCAGGCGAGGAATGTAATGCAACGCATTCTTGGGATAAAAAAGGAAAATATGAGATTAAGGTTCGTGTGAAAGATGTTAATGGGCTATTTAGCGATTGGTCAGATCCATTGTCTGTAAATATTCCAAAAAGTAAGGCAAGTACTATGCCATTTTTAAATTTTTTAGAAAATCACCCATTTCTCTTTAGAATATTACAGTTAATATTGCAGTTTTTCGGTTTAAATATTTGAGATTGAACTGGATAAAACTTGCTAGTTATGATCTCTAAATACCTAACAGCATCCAATAGATATTTACTCCTACAAATTACGCATTTTTATAATTATTGTAAAAGTGTAGGGGTAAATATTTATTAGATGCTATTAGGTATTAATTAGCATATCTTGTAGGTTTAGAACCATTTTTAATAATTAATTATTGTTTATCTTTATGATATAAATCCAAAAAAATTATCCTATTTTTTTCTTTAATATAGGCATAGGCTAGCCGATAAGAACCAATATGTATCTCTCTTGTTCCTTTTCTTGAATATCTCACCGGTTTTCCAATCTGTGGTTGTTCAATAATCTTTTTTATTTGCTTTTTAATTTTTTCTTTTAAGAATAAATCTTTTATTTTCCTTATTATTTTTAATAATTCATCCGAATATTCCACAGTTAACATTTATCAAGTTCCTCTAAGAATTCCTTTGCAGATTTGGATTTGAATTTACCTTTTTCATAGGATTCCCATGCTTTTTCAACCCTTTGTGCAAATTCAATTTCTTGTCTGAGATCTTTTGCTAGATCAACGATTTTTTTTAATATAAACTTGTTTTTTTCCCTAATTATAATGAATTCGTCTCCAACTGAAATGTCTTTTCTCATAATACTTGGAATTACGATTTGTCCTTTTGAGCTAACCTTAGTTATTGCTACATCCATATTATCACAATGTAAGATATGTCTTACATATTATTTATTATTTTCCACATCTGCTATAAAAGATAATTGTTTTTTACTCCTTATAATCAATAAGATTAGGTCATTTAAAGTATTAATTTTTCTAAAAATATAAAATGTATCATATTGAAGCAATATGTATTAATTTTAAGAATTAAATCATTAGGCAATAATTGCAGTAATACATAGTAGATTTTGAACAGAATTTACCCTTACATATTTATAATAATTATATTTTTTTTAAAAATGTAAGGGTAACATTTATAAATAACTTTCATACTCTTTGACGAATCTTTTAAAAAACCAAAGAGTGAAAGAATTCACCTCATTACTCAATTGACTCTTCTCCAGTGCATTATAATAACTATTCCTTTCTGAGTAATCAATTATTAACATTGGATATCCATTTTTATTTAACACATAGTTCATCAAGAGTCTTGAGATCCTGCCATTTCCATCACCGAAAGGATGAATTGAAACAAATTTGAGATGAACAAGGGCTGCCAGATGTACTGGATGTATTTTATTTTTATTTTGATTATACCACTCAAAAAATTCTCTAAGCAGTAAATCTAATTCAATTGCATAGGGAGGCTTATATTTGCTACCAGTTATCCCAACATCATAATCTCTTATTAACCCTGCTTTATCCTTCTTTGTTTCTTTGAAAAGTGCTTTATGCCAATGCGTTACTGTAGCTCTTGTGATATTTTTTTTGCAGTTGAGCATTTCATAAAACACTTTTCTGTGGAGCTCTGCTTCTTTAACATCTTCAATTGGTTTTCTTGCTGGAGTAATTCCTTTTTCTAAAAGTAATGCTGTTTCTCTATGGGTAAGAGTTGATCCTTCTATTTTATTTGTAGTATATGTAAATTTTACTGCAAAAGTTTCAAGTTCTTTTTCTTCAATTTTTTTTGGCATTTTTTTCAGATTTTTTTGAAAATTATCTTTTATCTTGTCGAATTTATTATACCATAATTCTTGGTATATTTCTTCTTGAAAATCTTTTTTCTTTTTTTCAATATCTTTAGGTATTTTCTTACCAATGTATTTTTCTTTATAATGGACTTTTCCATTCATTCTATAAGTGTGCTGAAGATAATGGTAATATTTGTTTGAAATCTTTTTCTTCTTTATGTAGACCATTAAAATATATTACCCTTACATATTAATAAATTTTTCGTATTTTTTTAAAATGTAAGGGTAAATTAATATCTTTTTCCCTTACGTTTCTCTTTAGCATCTTTCAAAAACCCATCTTTATCATTATAATAAACAGATCCTCTATAGTTTTATCATTTAAATTTAATTCATCTTCAGATTTGATTTGCTTATTCATATTTTCAACTCTTTTTATACCCAAATTTCTTATTATAATCCTTATGATCAATAATATCCAATATAAAAGCAATGATTTATATCTCTGTTTCCCCATCTCTTAACGTTTATAACATTTTCCAATAATTAGGTAATTTTATTCTAAATAGATTTGTTATTTCGTATTCTTTTATGTATTCTTTGGGAATTAGAGATTTTGCAATAGGATCGCCAAAATGCGGATCTGATTTTATCAATTCTACCTTCTTGGTTATTGCTGATAACATCGTTCTGTCTTTTTTTGATGTGGTTGCTTTCTTTTTTAAGTCATTAAATATCTCGATTGCATCACGGGACAATTTTACCCTTATTTTCTTCATATTTCAAGCCCTTCGGAAATTGCTTTCCGTAAACGTGGACTTGTGTTATGAATCCATGTTATTCCTTTTATCGATACATAGATCTTATTAGATTTTTCAAGATATGCAAGTATTATCATCAATGTATTATGGTTTACTTGCTTTGGTAATTTTTTCTTAAGTTCAGCTACTGTAAATATGCTTTCATCCATGTCTATCATAGTTTGTTCTACCATTAAAACTGTATTAAGTGTTGGAGAATGTTCAAGTCGGTATTTTTGCTTTTTAGACATTTTTATCACAAATTGTTATTAATTAATAACAATATGTTACTAACTAATATTTATAATTTTCCACATTTACGTTGAAAAATGAAGGTTTTTACTCTTTATAATCAATAAGATGAGATCATTTAAAGTATTAATTTTATTCAAATTATAAACAAAATCATATTAATATCTGACAAACTCCAATCATGCTGCTAGGATTCAATATTGGAGCATTATCTAAAATTTAGGTTTTTAATAATATTTAATTAAAATATGGATTATTTTTATAATTAAATTTAGGAAGTTGCTCACAGATAAAATAGTTTTCAATATCACAATTTAAAACTATTAATAATTTGTTTAAAACATTCAAAATCCCAAGACCTATAGGAAATATTATTTGAACACAGAATGTGATAAGAATTAGACAAAGTAATGGATATTCATCATAAAAACTTAAAATAAACTCATCCAAATATTTAAGAGAATAATATACTTTCCAATAGAGTCTAATACCGATATCACATATATAAGGAAAATCCCATGATAAATCAGATAAAAAATAATTATTCATCTCTGTAATAGCTGTAATTTTATCAGATAATTCTTGGTATTTATCTTTATGTTCTGGATTATGTTTAGAAAAAATTGATAATATATATTTGGTTTTCTCAAATCTATTCATCAAACTCTTTAATCTATCAATAAGGTTATTGTTGACAGGCTGACAACATTTACAGCCTTTATCAATATCAGATGTCTTAGTGATAGATATTTCATTTGCAAAGGCTGGTTGTATGCCAATTCCAATAAATAATATAATAATTCCAGTTATCAAAACTTTCTTAAAAATATTTTTTTTCATATTTATTCTTCCTCCCCAAAATATGAAAATATAATATAATATTTAATTATAAGTATTTCCTAAACAATTTTTATAAAGATAAAACACCCATTTTTATGAAGTTTATATTTTTTACACATTAATCATAATATATGTTAGATATTGGAGCAATACCTTACAGGTTTTTTTCTTAAATTATTTGTAAATATTCTTCCTATGCATTATTATTCTGATCTTAATAATCTTAAATTTCTTATCGATATCTGCTATTACTCTATAGTTTCCAACTCTTAATTTATATTCTTTTCTATTTGTTAACCGTTCAAAATAACGAAATGGTTTATCTTTTGTAGATATAATTTTATTAAAAATCCTTTCTTTAATTTTCTTTTCATGTTTATTTAAGAATTCTATTGCTTTTTTATCAAATATTATCTCATACATCTATGCAAGGCCTAATATTTTTTTAGCCTCTTCTTCAGTATAATAATGACCTTTGTCCATTCTTTTTCTCGCATCTTCTATTGCTTTTATTGCTTCTTTAGATAGTTCTGGATCTTTTTTTATTGATTTTACAATGAATAATAATTTTCTTAATAACTCATCGTAACTTTCATTTTTGTATTCTCTAAATTTGTCAATTTCTGCTTTTGTATCTTTATGGATTTTTATTGTTGTTGCATTCATTATACCATCTTATACTTATGTATACCATAGTATATTAATATTTCTACAGTATCTTTAAGAGACTATAAATCAAATATAGTTATTTTTGTTTATAAAGATAAGAATAAGGTCATGAAAAGTATTAATTTTACTAATAATATTAAAGATGTTATATAATGGAGCATATTGGAGCAATACCTAGCAAATTTACATTTTGACATAACTAACCAAAAAACTTATTAACTAATAAGTTAATATGTTAATACGTATTTAAAATGGAACTATTTAATAAATATGAAAAAAAAATTATTGAACTTTTAATTCAAAACGAAAAAACACTTTCTGAAATCTCAGCGGTTATTGGAATTAGCAAACCAGCAACTTCTAAATATCTTAAAAAATTAGAAGACCAAAACATTGTTAAAGGAACATACGTACGAAATTCTATTGGAAGAACTATAAAATATAATTTACAAGAATTTCAAATAGTCTTTTCAATAGATCCAAAAAACAAATCAATAATAGGATTCAAAGCAGATGAACCAATAGATTTTAATCATATTTATTTAGGTTATATTAAACAAAAAGAATTCAGAGAAGAAGTTAAAATCTATCTAAATGAAATTAGCAATATTGATTTTAAAAAATATATGATAATATTATATGGATCTGTTGCTCAAGGAGTAGCTCATAGAAAATCTGATATTGACCTATTAATTTTAAAAGAAAATTGGTCAAAAAAGGAAAAGGATGAAATCCTAGGTTTAATTGCAAAAGCATCAAATGAATGCAATTATTCCGCAAAACCACTATTTAAAACAGTTAAAGAGTTTGATATTATAGATAGAATGTTAAAAAAACAAATAAAAGAAAACGCAATTATCCTATATGAAAAGGGAAATCAATGGGACAAGATAAAAAAGCAGCTAATAAGATACAAGATTATTACAATTTAAGTCTAAATTATTTAGAATCAGCAAAGATTAGTCTTAAAAATGAACTTTTTGAGCCAGCTATGTGCTGTTAGGTATTAATTAGTATATCTTGCAGGTTTAAAACCATTTTTAATAATTAATTATTCTCTGGGTTCAAGAATACATTTTCTTTTATATGCTGCGATCGTAACTTTATAATCTTCAAAGACAGGACGTATGCCAACAAGAATTGCTGGACAATTTCCCATGACACATATGTCAATATCAGTATATTTAACAACCCTACCTCCTCTGCCTAAATTGAAGTCTGTAGTTGTGGTAAAAGCATCCACTTCTCCACCAGCTGTTTGGGCTGGATGAGTTCTTGGCCTAAGTTCTAGTTCTAATAAATCTGCTAAAGCTTTTGGAATTGTTATTTCGCTTGCTCCTGAATCTAAAATTGCATTGTTGAACGGTTGTGTAGGAGTACCATCTCTATAGAAGAAATTGATTGGAACTAATGGTATCCCATATAGGTCATTATAAGCAAATGTAAATTTTAAAAGACGAGTATGTGCCATAATTATCAGAAGAAACAGGTTCCGGGTTCCAATTTTTTTTCAATTGTTACTTCGTTGTAAGGAAATTTTCGTCCTTTTTTTACGACATCTGCAACGTCATTGCTACTGAATATTACTTCGTTTTTTTTATTGAGCAAAACCCATTTACCTATGTGTTTATCAGAAATTCTTTTATTTTTCATTTTTTCTTCTCCTTTATTACTATGCCCCCTTTAATTTAAATAATTTTCGAGTGAATATCTGTTTTAAAATTTATTAATAATGACCTGGGGTCATCGAAAGTATTAATTTTTCTAAAATTATAAAATGTGTCATATTGAAGCAATATGTATTAAGTTTAAGAATTTAATCATGAGGCAATAATTGCAGTAATACATAACAGGTTTTAATCATCACACTAATCTAAACATTTATAATTTTGTATTGAATCATAAATTTTGTTGAGAGGGTAAGAATTATGCCAATTGTTCAAGTATATGTATGGAAAGGATTTGGAGAAGAAAAAGCAAAAAGTGTGATTCAAAATATTACAAAAATATTTGTTGATTTAGGAATTCCAGATCATGCTGTTGAAGTAGTTGTAAATGAAATACCAAAATCACATTGGGGTGCTGGGGGAGAACCTGCATCAGAAAAATTTAAGGACATTTGATAAAGGATATAATCAGATTTTGGAGCAATATATAACAAAAAAAAGAAAAGGATTTATTTTTATAAAAATCCTAAGTTTTGTAACAACCTTTGTAATAATGGAAACATGCCTGGATGATTTTGTAACCAGTTAAGAAATGGTCTATTGATAGCTTTTTCTCTTGGAATAGTTACACTTAGTGCATCAGACCAGATACTTTCTATTCCTTTACTGTCTATTGCTTTTACTAAAATATTATAAGTACCCTCTGATGTCCATATATAACTTGCGCTGCCTGTAGCACCAGATGCAAAGGGCCCAACCCAACCGCTGTTCTCTCCATTACCCCAGTCAAACCAGAAATGAACGCTATCTCCATCTGGGTCAATGCAATTTGTTGTATATGTATAGGACGTCCCAACCTTTCCATTGGGTGGTCCAGATGGTTTTGCGGGTTTATTTGGAGCATGATTAATTGTAATTGCTGCTGGATTGGTAATAATGGGTGATATATGATTGTCACCATCATCCTTCATAAAGGTTTTAGAGGTACCATCTATAAAATCAATGTTATAGGTGCCATCCGCAGTAGCCGGAATTTCAAGAATAAGTGTACCTAGATAATAATCAAGACCATCATCAGTCTTTGCACCCATAAGAAGTGTTGCTCCCCACATATAGTCAAGAGATGTATAAGATACAGCATCAATAAAGACCATACCATTAAACACAAAATCAGTTCTTGCAGTGTCTATAAAGCATCCATCCTCAGGTGTTCCCGGCCAGCCATATGGTACCAAAGTTCCGCCCACTCCGTTTGAGTATTTCGATGAATCAACTGTTGCTTGTATGGTCTTTAATAAGTTTGGTGACCATCCTGAAACGTATATTTCTAGTGTTACTATCTGTCCTGTTTCATGCAAAATAATTTCATTTCCCACAATTGTATGAGAACCACTAGCGGAAACTGGAATCCACTCAAAAGTTGCATCAGCAAAAACTGAGATTTCTTTAGGAAGATTTTTCTCTGAAAAGGCAACACACTGCATTACAAAAGCAAGACAAACAGTAATTATTATCCCTGTCTTAAAAACATTTTTTATTATATTTTTCAATTTCTCTTACCTCCCTCAAATATTTTTTTTAAAATTTAAATAGAATAGTTTATTATAAATTTATCTAAAAGATTATATGTAAAAAATCTGCTATATATTGGAGCAATCCCTAATAGACCTTTTTTAAAGCTTATTAATAATGTAATATTAATATTATATATCTAGCAGGTTTGTTCTTCTTTAAATCATTTATTTTTTTTGTGTCTTTGCACCCTTTTTGTCATTTTTAAGCTAATTTGGGTGCAGAGCAGTAGAATATAAGCTACCCATAAAACCTATGAATACAATACAAAAATTTAATCTCCCCTTACTTTATCCTTTAAATAAACAAATAAAAAGCGGCTTATGATTTTCCACTTGACTTCGTCGATACTAAATTTATTCTGTAACATGCCAAGTATCAAATTTAAAATTTTTTGATCCCTACCTATAAGTTTCACAATAATATCAATGTTCTTTGACAATCGACTACCAGGACGTAAAAAAAATTGAGTATCTCTACCAAAGTCGTTTTTCCAAATTCTTTGATACTTTGATAAAAATTGCTCACTGATATCACCAGCCTCTAATGCATCTTCTACAACTCCTGCAGCGATTTTACCAGAAGACATTGCATAATAAATACCCTCTCCACTTCCAGGATTTATCAAACCAGCAGCATCACCACAAATAATAACTCTATCCGAATATGTCTTTTTAAGAGGAAAAGGCGGTAAAGCTCCTCCTCTTAATCTCCCAATTTCTAAATCAGCAGGTATGACAAAACTTTTCTTGAGATTGTTAATATAGTTTTTATAAACCTCCAATAAACTTGTCTTACTTTCTGTTTTACTTTTTATTGGATTAAGCACGTATAACCCAATATTGACATGTTTTTCCTTTGGAAATACCCAACCATAACCAGCAATTCCTTGGAAACTAATGTGAATATGGCATTTTCTTTTTTCACCAATGTATCTATTTAGATCTTTGCTACTTATAGGATATTCCTGAAAAATACACCTTGCAACGTTTTTTCCCCCTTGACTTAATCCAGTTTTTTTTGCAATAATACTTCCGGTTCCATCAGCACCAATTACTATTTGCGATTCAAAATTAGAGCCATCATCAAGAAAAACCCTAGCTTTATCTTTTAATATTTTAATATTATCCACACATTTCCCATCCATAAAAGTAGTTCCACGATTAATAGCAAGTTTTACTAAATCATTATCAAATTTTTCCCTAAGTATCATTGCACATATTGGTTCATTTGACTCTAAATTTGCTTTATACTTTAAAGATGGGCTATATCCGATACCACCGAATGAGTAGGATTCAATTAAATTTTCTTCTTTCAGATATGGAAATCTTTCTAAAACTTTAACGGTTAGACCGCCTGCGCATGGCTTATCACGTGGAAATTTTTCTTTGTCTAATAAAAGATTTTTATATCCTTTTTCAGAAAGAAATTTCGCAGCTGTGGAACCAGCAGGTCCTGCCCCAACAATAATTACATCATATTTTATATTTTAAAACCTCCTTATTTTTTTCATATCCTCCAAATATAAGTATTTAAAAGGAATGTTAAGAACTATCAAATATTGACGAAAAACATACTATATTTCATTTTTCCTTTCCTCCCCAAATATAAACTTTCAGAATTCTAATAAAATAAAATTATATAAATATATCCTTAACAAATGTTTAAACAGATATAGCCTACAATGAATCCTTATAGATTACATAAAGAGTATCAGTTTCATTTACACCAAAGATTTTATATAAAATATATTCACAAATCCAATTTTGAAGTATTTTCAGTCCATTTACAATATAAACAATTCTTTCCAACTTTTGGAATATCTTTATTAAGAACATTTAGTGCTTTTTTTACTAAATCTTTTATTTTAGAGGGATAGGTTTTAATTTCTACAATGGTACAGTTAAAAGGCATACCCTCATGCAGATCACATTCATCAGGATAATAATACGCCAAAAAACCTATATCAGTAGTTTTATAATCCAAATTTTTTAGTAAAAATGAGTAAAAATCAAGCTGTAACTGATATGATCTATGAACATCTTCAGGTTCTTTTGACTTTGTTTTATGATCAAAGGCAACAATACTACCATCGCTTAACTCAAAATAATCATCAGGTCGACCCCACAACGTTATTCCATCTTCCATTTCAAGTTTAAGGGTTTTTGGCATATCCAAAGCAAGCTTTCCTTCTATCTGCCCAACAATTATTGGTGGTAATATGCCTTGTTCTCTGTATCTATTAAAATAATGTTTAATAATGCTGTCCATCTTAATAGGAATAGAAGACATCGGGCCCATTGGTCGTTTTATTTTCTTTATCATATGAAGCCAAAAACATCGAGGGCAGTCCATAAAAAGATTCAAATTCGAAGGTGATAATTTATATTCCATTACTATCAGCAATCCTTTCTTAGAATATATGTGGAATATCTTTATTGCTTATAATTAATACTTTACAGTCATTTCAAATTTCATTTGAACATTACTATGAACATTTACACTGACTAACTCTAATCATAATAGGTAATACAAATCTTAACATATAATCACTGTACCCTAATACAATTTTAAGATTTATGCTAGCTAGATAAAACCACTAGACAAGGATTTATATTGCACCATTTTTACCAAAGATTTAAAAATGAGTAGTGTATACATGGGACATATTAACACGATTTCATCTTGGGTTTTGAAATGAAAAGATTGATAGTAATAAGTATTAGTTTACTATTTTTAACAACATGTGTCAGTTCATCTGCTATGGATTTAAATAGAAAAATAAAAAATGATACAATACAAGATTCTGAGATTAAACCAATTGATCTTAATAGGGAAATAATAACTTATATTAGTTGCATAGGTGATCCATTAAATGTTAAATTTGAAGGAAAATTTTATTTTGAAATGTGGGAAGATGATGGCATTCCTCTTGTAGGTTTAAAATTTAAATTCTTCCCACCAAGAATTGGTCCATATATTAAAACATGCAAACATGTTATTGCACCATGTTTTATTTTACTGCATTATACTGTTCATTATGGTTCATGTTTTTTAATAGGATTTGCAATTGGCAATATCCAATGGGAATGAAATAACAAAAACCTGCTTGATATTGGAGGAAAATACCTAGCAGTTTTTAGAATAGAATCATGAGGCTTATTTTAGAAACAAAAAAGAAACTCAGAGTCTAAATTATATTCCCTTTTTTATCTGTCTTGATTAAAACAGCATGTTCTGCAGTTGCACCATGACCATGGCCTGGATAACCACAGAGTATATAACCATCATCTATCTCTAAAACGGTTCGGCAATGTCCATTACCAGGCATACGCTTTTGCCATTGAAGCCATCCACGCTTATTGGTTTTTACCAGCCACATTTTACTCCAATCACCAAATACTGGATCACCTATGTTTCCTATTCCAAATTTATGACCTGCAAATATATATCCGCCATCCTTGGTGGGTTGAACACTTAATGAATATTCCTTTAGAATTGGTATTCCATAAACTCTGAACCAAATAATTTTACCAGAATTTCTTATTTTCAATAACCATATATCTGAACCCCTAAAACCTGTTCCAAATGTACCTCCATTACAACCACCAATGACAATATAGTTATTATCTGAGGTTGGGGAAATTGATGTAAACCAATCCCACTTTAATATGGCACCATATGATTTATCCCATAAGACATTGCCATCCTCATCAATTTTCAATATTCTTGCTTGTGGGCTCATCAATGTTTTATAATAACCCCCAACTAATATGAAACCACCGTCATTTGCAGGTATTATTTTATCTAATTCTCCAAAAAAACCTGGTTTTCCTAAATTTTTTAGCCATACCAAATCACCATCAAAATCCAGTTTTATAACGTATCCATCTATCTTGTTCAATGTTTCATTTGTTGTAAGTCCAGTTCCTAAATATCCATCGTTTGTCTCCACCAGACTGTAGACCTCATCATTTCCATTATCCTCATAAGTAAACGTCCAGTTTATACTTCCATCAAGGTCAATCTTCATAATTAGCATGTTCTTTTTTTGTGTTTTATTAAACATCCATCCGCCAACAAGGTACCCCCCATCAGAGGTTTCAATAACTGGCCAGAGACCATCCCAACCTTCAGAAGTACCAAAGGTTGTCTCCCATATAACATTACCGTTTGTGTCAATTTTTAAAATCCATGCATCCCTTGTTCCATCAATCTCAGTTTCCCCTGTTACAATATAGGAACCATCTGATGCTAAAATTAGTCCTTTAAAGCAATCTACTCCATCACCACCATAGGTTCTAATCCAACCACCGCCTAGTGATTCAGAGTGATTTGTACTATTTTTTATAGAATTACTTATCGATATGCTAGAAGGAATAACTGTTATCAATAGAATTATACAAACACCAAAACTAAATATTTTATTCATTTTTTCCTTTCCTCCCTTAGATTATTTTGTAAAATATATTAATAACAAATATAAATAACTATTTAACAAAATATTTTATTACAAATTTACAAATTTTAAAATTTATAAAAAATATCATTTTAATTTCTGGCAAACTCTAATCAATAAATATGATTAGAATTTGAATATATATCGGCTTTTGTAATATTTGACCGATACCGATATATAATAGTTGTTACATATCGGTATATTATGAAATATGCCGATACCGATATTCACATTGATGAATTTTTGCTAAAAAGAGTAGAAGAAAAGAAAAAACGGTTAGATACTCTTAGACCACTTCCTAAATATGCAATTAAGAAATTGATTGAAGATATTAGACTTCGACACACATATCATTCAGATGCAATCGAAGGAAACACATTAACATTACAAGAAACTAAACTTGTGTTAGAAGAAGGGCTTACAATCGGTGGCAAGCCTCTTAAAGATCATGTTGAAGCAAAAAACGATGCTGAGGCTTTTGATCTAATGGTTAAATTGGTTAAT
>SMTZ1_10004545_pt1 | contig 13940 bp, 12 predicted proteins | sample DeeMarSWOR136_30_FD_25667 | JGI IMG/M metagenome (IMG submission 25667) | reverse complement strand
AAATATTTTACCTCCGAGCAAAAACAATTAATTAGGGAGGCAGGAGAATGGTTTAGGAAAAATCCTCAAGGGGATCCATCAAGAGAGAAATGGTATGTGCAGCTTGTTAGATTCTTGTATGCCAATTACCGCGATTTATTGTATTTGACCACAGGCCTAATAACTCATGGGATCGATATTATCAATGATCTTTTCTACTCATCAGAGCCAAAAGTTCTTCTCTGTGAAGATGTGTTTCCAGAACATCAAAATCTGATAAAACAAATTGTAAGTAGTAAGGTTTCGAAATGGTTTCATCTCTTCCAAAAAACGAGAGGAAGATGGTTGCCTGATATTAGGGATTCAAAGGCAATAGATATTGTTTGTGCCTTAAATAATGCATTTATTGAAGACAATAGAAAGGAGAGAATCTTCCTGATTTCGGATGCACCATCAATGTACAAAGTTTTGAATTGGGACATCACTGATCGAATATTATATGACAAGAAGGAACTTAGGGAAAATAATCATCCTAGGGGCGTTATAAACATTGAGGGAAATGAAATTAGATTATTAAGAAGAAATGATACTTTTCTAATCTACTTGCTTCATAGGGAATCTGACGATTTGAAAACATTAGAGAGAATAAGGAAATCGGAAGATGAGGTGAACAGATATTTTGCATTGGAAGATAAATTCTCGGAAATAATAACATTCTGTAAATTGTGTGACTACGATTGTGAAGCTTGTAAGCCACCAAAAGAATGTAGAGAGCTTCTGGCAGAATTAAAAAAGTCTTTCAAATTCTATGAAAGCTTGCAGAATATCGAATTACTCAAGGGAGACAAACGACAGATGATAATGGAACCCTATGGAATAATTCTTAATGCAGACGTGGAACTTGAAAAATCTATTCGATATATTGTAGACTTTCTTATGAATAAAAGTGATTCTTTCGAAAAACTGGTAGACGATGAAAGAAGCAAATTTGGAGAAGTTTTTGAAAATGTGATGAAGAATGTTCAAACAAGTGCCAAAGATATCTCAAAAGCTTTGTTTCTAAATATAGGGTATCGTCTTGCAGGAATAAGTGGGATACCATTTAGGATACAATTCCAGGACGAAGAAATATCGGAGCTCATAGTAGATCTAATTTCTGCAGTTTTCCAGGAAGAGGAAAAGCTTGATATTGAGGGAATAATGAAGAAATCTAGGTTAATCCTGAAATTCCGAAATAATACTCAAAAGGGAGAAGATAGTCATTTGCTTAGTGCAGTTCTGTGTTACTGTTATAAGAGATACAGAGATGCAGCTCAGATAGCAAAAGATCGATTGGAGGAAGGAGATCCCAAATATCGTTCTGAGTACCTCTTTATTAGAATAATTTCATATTTGGGTTTATCAATCGAAGAAAAAGAAAAGAAAATTTTTCAAAAAACATTTGAAGAAGTAAAAAAAGCATATAGAGAGCATTGTGTCAAAGAAAAAGCTGACTTGAGATATTTCAACCTGAAAGCTGCAATTATTCTTGAGGGAATTGGACATTCGTTAGGGGAAGATTTGGATATTGATGAAGCCATAAAAACCCTAAGGGCCGGGTTAGAAGAAATGAAGAAGATCTCGAACATGGAAAAATATGGAGAGGAACTGAAATTCACTTTGATCAATAATTACGTTTATGGAATTATTTTGAAAGATCGAATCTATCAAACTACCAGGGAAGAAAGGAGAGATGCACATCAAAAAATGGAAGAGCTTTTGGAGGAGTTTAGGGATCTTTCCAAGTACCCGGATATACAAGATACAAGAGTATGGTTCATAATTCTGCAGATGAAATATTCGGATGATAGATTTGAAATAGAAAATCTATACGAATATGGGAATGAGATAATCAAAAATGTGGCGAAACTAGCTGAAAAAAGACAGATGCCCCCTTATAAACTAAAAATTTACATGGAAACTAGAGAAAAATTGGATAGAGTTTATGAAGAGAGAAGCAGGGAGTTATGAGGATTCTCGATTTATCAGTTCTTTATTTTAGGGATTCAGCAACAAATTTCTGGTAACTCTGAACTCGACACTGATACTTCCAAAGTGTGGGGGAGCCTAAGTGCAATAGAAAGGCAATATATCGAGGTGGAATTTGTTTGAGCAAGTAGAATGGAGTAACACCACATGTGTTATCCACATTTATCAGCTCGCAGGATTTCTAGATCTAAACTATGCTGGAAAAGTAATTCACTTCCGTACTCTTTATATTTGTGTATCTATCTCTGGTTCTTTTCTCTTCATTATGCTTTTGGCATAAGGATCCAATTTTTCCCTTTCAATACCAGATGTGGTGTATATCCTATAAATATTGAAAGACTTGATATCAAAAGTCCTTAAACTCCTCTCATTTTCAATATCATGATACTTCTTAACAACGTTTTCAGTCTCATCATAAATATCAATATTCGATTTTAGCAATTCTTGAAGTGGGCTCATTCTGATTTCATAAGGTGTATCTATGAATAGTTCGGGGCATTCATCTTTCTTTTCCTTTTCATACAACCTCTTGAGTGCTGCTTTTCTGTTTTCAGCAAGCATTTTCAGAAATCCTGGTGCAGTATATTTCTTAATCTGATCTTGTGTAAGTAGTTCTGCTTCATCTATTACAGTTTTATATAAGTCCCTTTTTAGTATTCTATCAATAAGCTTATGGGCTTTCTCCAATTCGTCAGAATCCTGAAGATGGCAGAAAATCTCATAAAACAAGCTATTATCGTTAAGTTTTTCAAATTCTTCAAGATTTACAGTTCTTTCTACAAGGTTAAGAGGTTTCATAGAGTATCGAAGTATTTGCTGGAGCATCAAATCTAACCCTCTACACGTCTTATGGAAGTAAACATTCTTGAACATTTGGAATCTGTTTATCAGAAGAAGTAAAATGTCATCAAGAATCTTTGAAGAGTAGCATAGTATTTCATTGCCATTACTATCTTCTCTTATCGACGAAAAAAGGATGAACCTGTCCAACGGAAAACCTCCATAATGACATGTCCCTGAAAAATAGGAATCTCTCTTTATGAAATCCATCCTGTCACATCCAAAAGGTCCATGGATTATGTTGTAGAAGACCTCCCCTTCGCTTTTCAATATTTCTACAACCTTATTCATGATCGTACGAATGCTCTCGTCAATGCTGGACGTTAGGTATTCTTGCAGCCCCGACAGCTTAATTGATCTCTCGAGTTCTGCTTCATCATAAGCTTCAAGCAGTATTTCTGGGAGATAATCTTTGATTATCTTCATTTTATGTTCATCATGACCATGTTTTGTCTCAGGATAAATCTCTTTATAAATCGTTTCGTCGTATTGGTGGGAAAAAACTCCATGCCCAATGTCATGAAGAAGCGCACAAAGCCTCAACAATTCCTTTTCCGGATCAGAAATATTCAGGTTCCTTGCATACATTTCAGAAATATGAAGGGCTCCTATTGAATGTTCAAACCTTGTGTGGTTTGCAGAATGGAAAACATAAGCAACTGAGGGAGTCTGCTTAAGGTATCTCAATCGCTGAAAAACCTTTAAATCAATAATGTTAAGTTCAAAAGAAAATATTCTGATATTTCCATGTATTGGATCTCTGAATATTTTCGTGTCTTTTCCAGTCATAGTATTCGATCCTAGTTTTTCGTCAAGTACCTCAGTTTGGCTTTTCTTGCGATTTCTTCGTTGGTTCCGAGAGCAGCTACTTTCTCATAGCAAGCATTATAAGCATCCTTAAGATTTGTCGGGATATCTTCCAAGAGTATTTTTCTCCCTTCCTTCGTTAGAACATATCCAGGATTCAAGGAATACTCCAGTAAGTTGAGGTCCAAAAGATAGTCAATTAAGGTAGAAATTTTCGCCGAGGCTACTGCGGTTGAAGTAGCTTCCCAATGGAGTTTTTCTTCTACTTCTTCCAGTCCCTCCTTTCTTATCAGGAATACATAGCTCTGGATGAAATCTTCCTTTTCGACTTCTTCCATTCGGTCAATAAGCATTCCTAACTCCTCAGCTAAAGATAAGCGCCTCTTTTCCTTCATATTCTTTCCCTCCTATGTTTATATGGAGTATTGGTAATATCTTTATAAAGTTTTTGTGTTTTAATTCCTTCATTTGCAGTATAAACATTATATGTTCTGATCAGATTAGACACAAGAGGTTCCGCTTGCGAGGCTGTTCCTCTCTTTCCAATTTTCAGCATCAGTGATTCCCAAAAACCTACATAATCAAGAAAGAATTTGAGAGCACATGAATCTTCAACATGCTTAAGCAAATGTTCAAGATTGATAACGATTCTGCTGAAATCAGAATATTCGTAGCATTGTTCCTTACCCGAAATGCTGCCCTGCTTAGAACTCATTGCACTATAGATGAATGTTTCAGGCTTGCAGTGTGTCCTGTAGTGAGGTGGGGCTATTGGTTCTTTTAGATTGTACATGGCACGCCTTTGCTCAGCAAGGTATAAAATGCTTATGAGAGCATAGGAAAAATAATCCTGTTTTTAATACAGTAACAACTAGATCTGCAGAACTGGATAAAATTGTATTTGAAATGCAATTCTACCATTGTTAGTTTATATTCTTATGAAATATTGAATGCTACCTGTGAATAAGCCTTAAAAGCCGTAAGTAGCCCATTTCTAACCTAACCTAATCGTTTCTTACGAAATCTACAAAAAGTGGATAATAATTATTTACATGCGGAAGTACTGTATCTAGAGAAAGATTTAAGAGTCTTATCCACAGTCTATCCTATGCAGCCTGAAAAAACTACAATGGAGAAACATCCCCATCTTGTCTATTTTGTTCCCTTTGTCTTCACAGCACTTTCTTACGTTGTTTTTTCCTGGTGTAATCTTTTTCACACCGATACAAACAGTGCTCGCTACATGCTAAGTGCTCTTGTGCAAAGTGAGGCAGCTATAATAGCAATTGTTTTTACCTTAAGTCTCGTGGCAATTCAGTTAACAGCTTCCTCCTACTCGCCAACAATAATAGAAATTTTTAGAAAAACACCTGATCTCTGGCTGTTGATGGGTTTGTATATTTTTTCAATAGCTTATGGCCTTGCTATTTTAAAAATTATAAGCTGGGCCATGGAACCACTGCTCGAAACTTACATTGTTTTCTCTTACTTTTTGGGAATTTTTTGCTTTACTACTTTAATCCCCTACACTTATGTCATGTTCATCATGCTTAAACCGTCTACTTTTATTGAAAAACTATCCCAGAAAATCAATAAGGAAGAACTCCTTCACACGGAACCTATTCAACCTATTATAGATATCGTGAGGAGATCTATGATGGAATATGATCATGAAACAGCAAGAGAAGGGCTGGATGCAATTGGAGAAAAAGCATCTAGCATATTTCGCAGAGAGAGATTTATTGGTGATGAAGAGACAAATATTTCAGAAAAAGTATATCGTCACTTTTTTGAAATCGGGAAACTAGCTCTGAATAAAGGAGATGAGGGTCCTGTTATGGTTGTTATTGAGAATATTAGGAAAACAGGTACAACAGCAGTAGAGAAAAACCTTGGAATAGCAGCAATGAAATCAGTAGCTTTTCTCTCAGCAATTGGGATAGCTGCTGTTAATAAGAACTTTGAGGATATATCGAGTCAAGCAATCCAGTCGCTTACAGGAATTGGGATAGCTGCTGTTAAGAGGGAACGTAGAACAGCAGAGAAAGTTAGAATGGCAGAAAAGGTGGCAGCTTCTCTTTCAAAAATTAGTATAGCAGCCCTTCGTCAAAAACTTGAAATAACGGCTAAGGTAGCTTTACAGGGTCTTCATACGGTTGGAATAGCTGCTCATGATAGGGGAAATAAAAGAACATTGAAGATTGTAGCAGGATATCTTGAAGAGTTTGAAGGAATTGCCTTTGAAGGAGGAACTGAAAGACTGAAAATGTTTGCACATGAGCTTGCCACTGAAATCAGAGAGAAAATGGATAACTTTCGACCTCATCAGTAGCTCTATGTACTCCTCTCTTGTAAGCTGCAGATCTTAACTTTGAGGTCAAATCCTTGAGGAGACATATATGGATAATTGACATTCCAAAATCAACATGACATAGGTTTTTATTTGCTCTAAAAATATGACTTTCCAATGAAAAACAAGTGAAAAGTCTAAATACTCATTTAAATGTATTTTTAAACCTGCCTGCAGTCCATGTACACCTGATCTATCAATTTTTAGCTTCCAAAATCTTGAATAACTTCTCAATCACTTCAGGATTCTCTCTGAAATACAAAAATTCACTGAATTTGCCAGCTGCAACTTTCACAGCCTTGAACCCGTACGTTTTCTCCAGCTCCAGAATTTCCTCCCCATACTTCTCATAGAAATCCACCCCCCATCTATCCATGTCCTTGACCCATTCACGGAGGACTTTCCTGAGTTCTTCTTCCTTTTCTTCACCAAGATCGTAAAGTTTTAAAAGGAGCTCAGAGGCTGCATTAATAGCATTCTCCTCAGACATCTCATCTTCAAAAAGAAAAATCAGAGCAGTTCTCGAGTAGTACCTCTCCAAGAGATGTCCTCTCTTCAGTTCTTCCCTGCTGACAAATACTAGATCATTTTCTAAAAGTTTTTCCATGTACCTGTATATGGAAGTCAACGTTTTCTTGTCCTCGTAATCCTTATTAAACAGTTTGTGAATCTCTTTTATGTTGAGTTCTCCTTGTCTCAGAATGCTCACAATACGTGAGTAGTTTGGATTATCAAATAGTTCGATCTGCTTCAGATCTTTCAGGACTTTAACGATCTCTTGCTTCATACTATCACACTATAACTATGACCGAAACCTTTATAAATGTTTGCGTTGTTAGTTACTTTTAACACCAAATGTAAATATGTACCATGTGAGAAAATAGTTCCACCAAATGTAAATTTAGTAACAATCTGGAACAACTGAAGTAAGTCAGGTGAGAAAATGGCACAAAAAATTTCGGAAAAAAGCATGAAAACATTTGCAATCATCTGGACTGGACAGTTCGTTTCCTTGATAGGGTCAGGGTTGACTGGCTTTGCCCTGGGCGTGTGGGTGTACTTGGAAACAGGTTCAGTTACGCCGTTAGCTTTAGTTGCACTCTTTTCAACAACACCACACTTGGTAGTATCACCTTTTGCTGGTGCTCTAGTGGATCGCTGGGATCGGCGAAAAGCTATGATCTTCAGCGATTCTGGAGCAGCATTCTGTACATTTGTCATTGCTGTGCTGTTATACACTAAAAACCTTGAAGTCTGGCACATCTACATTATTTCAATGGCCAACTCGTGTTTCAGCACGTTTCAGTGGCCTGCTTATTCTGCTGCTACCACATTACTCGTTCCTAAAAAGCATTTAGCCCGCGCTGCAGGCATGGTGCAGACTGCGCAGTCAGCTTCACACATTATGGCGCCCATGATGGCAGGGGTTCTTATTGTGACAATTCAGATCTGGGGCGTTATACTAATGGATTTTATCACTTTTTTGTTCGCATTAACAACGTTGTTACTCATTAAGGTTCCAAGACCTGAAATCACAGCTGAAGGTCAAAAAGGGAAAGGTTCGCTCCTGCAGGAGGTTGCATACGGATTATCGTATATAAGGGCGCGTCCTGGCCTTTTGGCTCTCTTGATGTTTTTTGCTGGCATCAATCTAGCATGTTCGTCCTTCTGGGTGCTGTTTACGCCTATGGTGTTGAGTTTTGCTTCTGCTGCTGTACTGGGTACACTGCAATCTGTTGGAGGGTTCGGTATGTTAGTGGGAGGACTGGTTCTCAGTGCGTGGGGAGGCCCAAAACGACGGGTGAATGGTGTTTTAGGGTTTGGGCTCCTTGGAGGAGCTGCTACTATCTTTTTTGGGATACGGCCTGATGCACTGCTCATTGCAGCTGCAAATTTTGCTTCCTCCTTTACAATGCCCTTAGTCAATGGGTGCAGCCAGGCAATCTGGCAGGTTAAAACTGCACCAGATATACAAGGACGCGTATTTTCTGTACGACGGGCTATCGCGTGGTCAACGACACCAATTTCGTACTTACTGGTGGGACCATTAGCTGATAAAGTGTTTGAGCCTGCATTGGCTGTCAATGGGTCACTGGCAGAAAGTGTGGGACAGATCATAGGGGTAGGTCCTGGACGAGGTGTTGGGTTAATGTTTATCATAATGGGAGTATTAATGATGATTGTTGCAGCAACCTGTTATTTGTATCCCCGGCTGCGATATGTAGAAGACGAACTACCTGACATGGTGGAGGAGGAATCAGATCAGTAACTTAGCCTTTGATGTAGTTGAGAACGTCCTTTATGATTTCAAGTGATTCTCTATTCTTTGTAGGTTCTATCATCCCTGTTAAATTCCAGAAAACAATGTGTTCTAACCCTGTACGAGCGAGGCTCTCAACCTTTTTGATAATTTCATCTGCAGTCCCATGGAGCAAACAATATTCCAAGACTTCTTCTGGTATCCTGTCCATAGCTTCAAGGGTTTCTTCTCTAGAATATCTTGTTGGGACATAATGGAGTAATGCATTAAACGTTCTCTCAGGAGTAGTGAATGGATGTTCAACGTGTGCAGCATTGAATGGCTCTTCAGATGTGGCCAGTGCCCATGCTTTTGCCAGAGGGGTTGCAAACAGTTGGTGGCATTCCTCGTGGGTTTTCGCCACTAACGTCATGGCGTACAACCCTGCAGTTACAGAATCGGGGTCTCTACCCGCTTTTTTAGCTGATTCTCGGATAGTTTTCAAACTTTTTTTGTACCAGTTACAACTATCAGGTAGATTCAACCCCACAGGTAACCATCCATCTGCTAATTCACCTGTTAATTTCAGCATTCGAGGACCCATTGCTCCGATCCAAAGAGGCGGGTATATCCCTTTTTGATACGGTTCAAGTGTTAAAACAGCATCTTTCAAAGAGGTGTACTCCCCTTCAAAGGTCTTCTTTTCCACCTGATCAGACCACAACAATCGGATTATCTTTAAATTCTCCTCCAGTTTCGAAACTGGCTTCGTAAAATCTAACCCGTAGGGTTCAATGTTTTCTCTTTCACCTGCACCAAGCCCAAAAATTGTTCTTCCCTTGCTGATATGGTCCAACGTTAATGCTGTCTGAGCAAAAACAGCAGGATGTCTCCGTATAGTCTCAGTGACACTGGTTCCTAAAAGTATTGTATCAGTGGCAGCAGCATGTGCTGCCATTAACGTGAAGGGATCAGGAAAGGTATGAGGTGAATTCTGGAAAAAAGCCAATGGTGTTACATCAGGAGTCCAGATTGTTTCAGGAATGAATCCCATCAAATGATCAGGGTACCACATAGAATCATAGCCGATCTCTTCTATTCTTTTTGCTGTTTTTACAGATCTATCGAAGGGAAAGATAAATGGAGCTAAAGTACCAACTTTCACATCATGAATATCCACCATGTGTTCACATCCATCTACTTTTTTGACATTCTTTTCGGGGGAACCTTTCAGTCTACCATGATACGTAGTGGAGGCTTTTATTTCTTTCGTCATTGATTGTTCATGAATTGTTTTTCACTCAAACAGGTTCCACAATTAGAGTTACAACCTTTTTGATATCAGATTTTTACAATTATTCCAGAGTATTACAGTCATTCTGATACGTATTTCACCAAAAATTTTGAAATTTGATCGACATTTTACTCAATCCAGGGTGAACCTCTCCACTTCCATCAAGAGAGATATCATACGTGTAAAAAGGCAGAACTGTAGTGGTTATGCATTTTCGTTATATCCTCCAGAAAAGTAGAGATCGTTAAGGATTTCAAGAATGTCGAAAATATCAAGTTCTTCTAGTTCACCAAGGTCTTCAAGTTCATCAGGCTCATCCAATTCATCAAAACATTCGAGATCATCATAATCATCAAAATTGTAATGCCATAACTCACCCTTTAGACGCTCATACGTATTGTATACAATTGGGCACACAAAACAATTCTGTACCACACCTATTGTCCGAAAGACAAATCCCTCCTTGTCCAGATAGGGATATGATTTACACGCTTCAGGACGATCATCAGGATACATACATGTGTTATCCTTGAACAATGGACACGGTTTCTTGAAGGTGTGGTCTCCAAATTCATCTTGTTCTACATACTGTTCTGTGAACTGGTCAACAGACATTCCCATCACTTTGGATAGCCGTTCAATATCTTCTTTGTGTAAAGCAGGTACTAACTCTTTACAGCAGTTTCTGCAGGCTGCACAATCGATTTGCGAAGAGACTTCCCGGTATATCCTGTGGACAACCTTGTCTACTTCTTCCGGGGACATATCAATTTGTTTCAGGAAGAGTCGAAATTCCATATTTTCATATTCTTTTTCTTTTGCTAGTTTTTTGATTTTGGCAGGATCAGTTTCCATAAAATCACCTGTCACAGGTTTTTAAATGCTTTATTCTCCGTTTCTGGTAGGTCATGACCTTTTCACTCAGAGGGTGATCTGGCTTGATTCTCAAATGGGTTAGTGAGGCAACAAACACTTTATCCTTCCCCTCGAGTACAGTGCACACTATTCCTCCTATGTCTCCTGAATCAACTACTTGACTTATCATCAACTCCGTTTTCGTGTCAATTTTCACCCCTTGCTTACAAATGACCTTGCACAATCCTTTTGAAGGGTACGCAGGAATCGGTAGGTTCTTTTCCATTTCTTTGACAAGCTTCATAAGGTCTCCTCTGTAGAGTCTTAGTTGGTTCTACCTGAATGTGTTTATATACTTTTCCATTGGCGCTGCTCATTCTTGTAATTAATTTATTTAATGCATAAAAAAGATTTATCAATAGGTTAGATGACATTTCTGTGATTATGATTGGTGGTATGTACTTTAGTTACCTCTCAATGATGGAAATATTGAATTGAACCCTGAACAAGAATCTGGGGAAGCTAATATTCCTGGTGTAGATCAACTGTATTCACAAAGGTGTTTTCACCCTGTGCAAATCGGCGTATGTTCTCTATTACTTCATCCCATCTTTTAAGATCACTTAAAGGCGAAGCTGCCCTGTGAGGAGATAAAACTACATTCTCTAACGTGTGGAAAGGATACTGGAAAGGGTATTTCCGTCCTTTCTCATCTGGAACAGGAGAATAGTTGTACCATACATCTATTGCTGCTCCCAAAATTACGGTTTCTTCGAGTGCTGTATATAAGCTGTATTCATCTATGACTGGACCTCTTCCCACATTTACTAAAAGTCCATGAGAACCCAAAAATTCCAGTTCCTTTCTTTTAATGAGGCCTTCTGTTACAGAGGTTAAAGGGACAGCAGAAATTACAGTATCAACATCTTCTAAAAAGGGATGAAGCTCAGAATACTCATACTTTTTGGTGGGAGTTGGCAGAGGTTCTGTTTGTTTGCTCCAATCTCGACGAATAGCAGAAAATTTTACATCAAATCCGGAAAGGAAGCGATGGACCTTTTGGTTGACATGTCCATATCCTAGAAGGCCTACTTCCCGATGGCGAAGAGGAATAGAGATGGCGTCTACATCCCCTTTTCTCCATTTCCCTTCTGTCATCCAGTTATGGTGTGGTATAACCTTGTTTGCCAGTGTTAACAGCAGAGCTACTGCGTGTTGGGCAGTAAAATAGGAATTTCCGTGGCCATTGACCAGGGTAATTGGTTTTGTCTGATTTATCTCCCGAAAAAGATGGATCAGATGTTGAACTCCTGCTCCAGGATTAATGAAGAGAGACAGCCGTTCAGCCACCTGCAAAAAATTTTTTGTAGGTCTCCATCCTACTACAATGTCTGCTTCAGGGGCCAGGTTTACAAATGTTTTTTCAGCAGTATCTGGTGGGAATACTAATGTTACAGGAAGGTCACCTACTCCATTTTTTAGGTATTGTTGCAGTCTTTTCTGGGGCTGCCAGATGAATAAAACTGTGGTTTCTCTTTTCGACATTAATTCACGCTCTTTTACTGATATTACTGGATATCTTTCTCTTCGGCTTTGCAGTTGTACAGGTTGCTCCCGCATTTTTTGCACACATCAGTATACCATGAGAATCTGGTCCCACATTCTGGACAGCTCCATCTTTTTTCCTGTTCATCCAGCCATTCTAAGACTCCTTCTTCTTTGATTGCGTCAAGATTTTTGAAAATAGCAGAGTGATGCGGGTATTCATCAGATTTGAACTCCACCAAAAGGTCACATGGATACTCTTTACAGTGAAAACAGAATTCAACCTCGTTTTTCTCTGCACATTGTTTTATCTCACAAGTTTTGCAGTATACTGCAGTTATTCCACTCTTGCAGCCATGGCATTCTATATCTTCAGGGTTCATGTTCCATTTTTGAGCTGTTTCTTGTACAGTGCCTTTTTCATTGGCAATTATAACATCACATGCACCACAGTACAATCCACAGTATGTGTCATATCTGAATTTCATTACATCACCTTACATCAGCAGGTTTTTAAGATTTCGCCCGGTTGTCAAAGAGTTTCAGGTGCCCTATACATTACAATGTCCTTTATGTGGTCTCTTTATAAGTATACAGAAGAGAGAAGAGAGAAGAAAGTAAAGAGAAGTTGGCACCACATTCAGTCAAGAGGTTATATAATCACAAGAAAGGTGAACCCGTGGCAATCCCTCACCAGTATGATCTGAGTACTGCAATAGAACCAGAAAAAGGGAAAATAGCTGTTTCAGCTAAAGTACTGTTGACTCTACCAGGACCTGAACACTTGAGCTTTGACATCCATGAATCATTTGTAATAGAAAATCTTCTCATAAACGGCAGAACAGTACTATACACACTTGAACCCAATGTGCCACAGCCTCTTGCACCTGCATCGAAAAAGGTAACAACAAACGCGCTGGAAGATAGTAACCACGTAGTAATGTTTATGACGTCACTTTCTCTTGCTGAGTACTATTCCCAGGTTTTCATGGTCTTTGTCTGTGACATGAAGACATATGTCCTGTATGGGTGCTTTGCGCAGAATCTTGAATATGAACTTTACTCCATGGCACAAAAGCAGAGGATCAGTATCAGTATAAAACCTTACTCCATTCCCCATTTTTTCAATAGCCCAGTTTTGTGGCGCTTCTACCCCTTCTGCACTCTCCCAGGAAGGATTCTGATCTTCAGGAAGGATTTCAATATCGTAGATTGTACTGGAGTGATCCTCGTCTGTAACATGAATGTACAGGTCTATGACATCCCGACTTAAAAGGTTATAAGTGGAACGTATTCCACTGAGGATCTCTTTTTGAATTCCTGGATCTTTCAAGTTTTTTTTCATACTATCACCTCATTAGTTGATTACACCTTTTGTGAACCTGATTGTCAATTCAGTTCACGCGAGAGTTTGTTGAATCCTTTTCAACAGAGTGTATTACCATTTTCCATCAGCACACTGAGTATAAAAAGATTTCCTCAAAGAGATTTGATAAGGCTTTCATTTTCCTCACAAATGTTCTCCAGTCAGGCCATGGATTTGCGAGAAGAATTGTCCAATACTTTTCTGTCTTGCTGCTTTTTGTTATCAACAACATCTCATGAACTTAGAGCCAACCTATGTATTCACAATGTCTCTGCCTGATCCCAAAACACAGTAAAACATTCACAAGTGAAAAAACCTTAAATACAATGCTGAACCTACAGTAATGTCATAAAGAGCTTGTATGAAGTAATTTCATCTTCCTTGAATGGACCTTGACAGCATTGCACAGAATTGACCAATACTGCAGAGAAGAGTTTATAAACAATGCAAAGAGGTGAAACTATGAGCGTCTTAATAGCTACCAATAAGTTGTCCAAGCACTACGGCAAGGGCGAAATTAAAGCAGTGGACGAGTTAGACCTTACCGTGTACGAGGGAGAAACCTTTGGGTTATTAGGCCCAAATGGAGCTGGGAAAACCACCACTGTCAACTTATTAAACTGCATTATCAAGCCCA
>SMTZ1_10022093_pt1 | contig 13942 bp, 10 predicted proteins | sample DeeMarSWOR136_30_FD_25667 | JGI IMG/M metagenome (IMG submission 25667) | reverse complement strand
TCCGCGAAGAGCTTCAGTATGGCGAAAATTGAGAAAGAACTAAAGCGGTGTGTGAAGAGGGCAGTAACCAATTTTAAGCAGAATAACGTTGAACCACTAACAACGCAAAAACCGGTGAAAATAAGCATAGCTTTCTTGGCGAGCCACTTTGCAGATGTTGCGGAATTGTCACCTATGATCACCAGAATCGATGGATTGCATGTAGAGTATACTGCTAGTAATATGATAGAAGCATACAAGCTATTTGAGCTATTGGTGCTCGCAGCAAGCGGCGTCTCAGCTATTCTTGAAAAACGCAGATAATCTTTAAGCTCGCGTCTAGATCGTGTTTATGAAATCGGTTTGCGAATACATGCATGCAAGTTGAATTGTTTCGATGACTAGCGAGTATATCTGAATGCGGTGACGAAGAATGAAAATTGGTTTCCATATTTCAATTGGAGGGTCAATTGACAGGGCGATTGACAGAGCTGTAGGGATGGGTTGCAACACGCTTCAGATGTTCTCTCGTAATCCCCGAGGATGGCGTTCAAGAAAGTTGGATTCAGAGGTGGTTAGGCGTTTCAGGGTGAAACTGAAGGAGAGTGAGATATGGCCAGTTTTCATTCACACGTCCTATCTATTGAATCTCGCTTCTCCAAAAATGGATGTCTATCAGAAATCAACTGAAGTTCTCAAAGATGAGTTGAGTAGAGCAGCCGAATTGAGTGTTCCTTACGTTGTAACTCATCTTGGAAGTCACCTTGGACATGGAAAAAGAAACGGATTCAAAAGAATCGTAGATGCAATTAACGAGTCTTTCTCAGCAGTGGAGAACAATGTTGTTCTTCTTTTGGAGAACACAGCAGGGACAAGAAACAGCATGGGTTCCTCATTTGAGGATATCGAATACATCTCCTCAAGAATTGAAGATAGAAAACGTGTTGGTGTATGTTTTGATACCTGTCACGCATTCGCAGCTGGGTATGACCTGGTTTCACGAGGAGCTGTTGAACATACACTGCAGAGATTTGACGATGTAGTAGGTCTTGAAAACCTCAAACTTATGCATCTTAACGATTGCAAGGGCGGTCTTGGCTCCAAGTTAGACCGACATGAACACATTGGAATGGGAAAAATTGGAGAGAGAGGATTCAGAAACATTCTGAAAAGCAAGCTAGGACAACTACCTCTAATCTTGGAAACTCCTGTAGATGAAAGAAGAGACGATTTTGAGAACCTGAGAAAAGTAATAGAACTCGCACAACAATAAAAATGCGAATTCCGACTCGCTTTTGTGAACGCACAATTTGATTTCCCAAAAATCATTTGGTTTTTTTCTATTTCAGTTGAAAGATTTCTTTGGCGTTCCTCGTGGTTGCTTCAGCTATCTCATTTAGAGAGGTTCCTTTAAGGTTCGCGATTTTCTTGGCTATGAAAGGCAGGAAGGCAGGTTCATTTCGTTTCCCCCTCATCTCTTGAGGAGCAAGCCAAGGACTATCGGTTTCGAGAAGAATTTTATCCAAGTCTGTCCACTTGGCAATTGCTTGGAGTCTACGTGAGTTCGGATAAGTCACGGATCCCGCAAAAGATATGTAGAAACCATATTTAATACACTGCTCAGCCATTTCTCTACTCCCCGAAAAACAATGCGTCACACCTTTAATTCTCCCCTTGAACGCTGAAAGAACCTCAAGGATCTCACTATGCGCTTCCCTGTCATGAACCACAACAGGCAACCCAAGCTCCTCAGCTAAAAGCAGCTGAACCTCAAAGGCTCTCTTCTGAGCGGTTTTAGGAGAGAGGTTCCGATAGTAATCCAACCCGATTTCCCCAATCGCCACAACCTTCGCATGTCCAGAGAGCATCCTTAGCTCCTCCAAGGCATAATCGTTGAACTGACTGGCATTATGAGGATGAATTCCCACCGTAGCATAAAAGCCCTCATACAATTCAGCCAATTCAATGGCTTTCCTGCTGCCGTCAACATCAAATCCAATATTCACAATATATTTCACGCCAACTTTTCTTGCCCGACTTACCGCTTCTTCTCGATCCTTATCAAAACTCGTCCATTGAAGATGAGCGTGACTATCAATTAACATACTTCAGCTGTCCACCCAACATGTATGCGTCTCTGAATCTCCTAGGCTATTTTGAATGACATCACTAAATATGGCTTGCGCAAAATCGCAATATCCATGTGTGCGCAGATAGAATATTGATGGAGCTGCTTTTGAAGTAACTCTTTTTTCAAACATCAATTCTGCTCGCAGTAACTGTTTTTTCAGCGTGCAATGGAGATATCTCCCGAATTTTCGCCGCAAAACCTCTCTTTTTTCTGATGCGCGCGCATTGTTTAGCGAGTTACAATCCATGCTTCATAACTGCTTATGTTACATAAATCGGGATGCGTGTATGGGCCTTTGAATCCATAGCATTCGAATTGCACTACTTGGGTTTCTCCTCTTGCCAAATATCATTATTGACTACCGTAACATTAACTATGAATTTACATGATTCATCTGTTTCGTAGGCCATATACCCAGTTACGAGTGTAATTTTAGGGTTAGGTCGGAGCGCTACGTCCAGATACAAGATGTCGCAACAAACCACCACGGTTACGAGAAGCAACCATAAGAAAATTCTGCGTTTGCGCGCATGCGACCACGACCTCATTTCGCTCAAAGGCTCCCTCGAAAGTACAAACAATCATCAAACTATCATACATTGCGAGTTGCATTAATAATTTAAGGATAAAATGCATGCACATTTGAAAGAGTACGGAACAAGAAGGAAGGGGAGTTTTGCGGGAGATATCGCCACACCTAGCTTAACTAGGAAGTTAAATATACTTCACAGCTAGGGTCAAGTAGACTATGCGTATCTTCGCTTTCGGATAAAGATAACGGCTACCAAAGCTATTATGGCAATGACAATCCCCAAGATGATGTACAATAGGTTTTGGTTCATCCAAGTGTCAATTACACGGAAGAGCACCAGTTCACTGTAAAATTCACCTCGTAAATCGTCACCATCAAATTTTGCTTGAACACGCCAAGTCCCTATGAACTGTGGACGAAAATTAACAACAAAAGTGCCATTTGAGTTTGTGTAAACATGCCACTCGATAGTTGAACCGTTTGGCATTGTAAACACTAATACGACACTGATATTTTCCACTACAGGACTAACCGTGCCGAATACAGTGACATTCTCTCCGATGATTATTTGAGCTCTACTTACGTTACAAATTGCTGACATTGGAGTCCGGTCTACGGTGAAGTTTCTGTGACTACTAGATGCGCCAAAATAGCTCCTGTTGCCACTCCAACTTGCTAACACTGTCCAGAACCCAGTTTTGTTTGGCATGTAAACATCGTTAAAGAAACCGCTGGAGTTTGCGGACACCACCTTGGATATCTCTACACCATCAACGGTGTAGTTTAACGTCACTGTTGCCCCGTTCGGGGAGATCATGCCAGTAACCGTGATGTTTTCACCATAATCTATAGTGGAATTGGACAAACTGATGGATATGGTAGTTGGAGTCTTTACCACGTAACTACTTTGCACTTCAGCGCGGTTATCCGCTATGTCAGTTGCCGAAATTTTGTATTTAACTGTGAGTCCGGCTGGTTGTCCAGTGATTGTTCCGACATACGTTTGGTTTTGGGATGCTGACATAACAGTTGAATTCCATGTTGTCCAGTCATCTGTGGTATAATTCAACACCACTTTCTTCAAGCCAAATTCATCGCTTACACGAGCGGTTATTGTCGTTGCATTATTGGAATATGTTTTTTCTATAGGGTTTTCAACACTCAAACTTGGAGCTTCAAAATCTGTTTTGACTGTAAAATTGAGACTACCAACTCCGTTTTCAGCTATCAAAACTAAATGATAAAGGATGTTTTCTTCATAAGGAGATGTGTAATTGATTAACATGTCTTCTCCTGGAAACTCGCAGCTTGCCATAGCATCTGTGTGCCTGAATCCTGTGCTATCCAAGTTATACCCTCCATAATCTCCTGAGATGTCGCCGTATAGTCCAGGTTCCCAGGCTAAATGCATAGCGTTTAATAGGTCGCCCATGCCTTTTGACGGGTTCGCCATGAGATATAGTCGGGCTTCATACATATCAAGTGTATCTGGCACATCAATCCATACTTCAACATGCTTGCTTGTTGTGTTAAATTCATACGCCCAAGTTGTATTTTCAACCGGCTGGTCGTTCACTTTTCCTGTCAAATAACGTTGATGCCATCTGTTGGGTTCAATGTTTTCGATCAGCATGAAGGTGCCTTCTTCTGCGTCTTGACTTTCTCTAGGGTCATTTTTTATTAGGAAGCTATAGCTACCTGTTTGTTTTGGAGTGAAAAAAGGCTGATCTACTGTGGTTCCTAAATGTTCAGGTAAGCCTGCTGCTTCAGTGTGATATGAATCCAATTCGCCACTTGGGTTGTAAACGAAAACGTCATAGTCTGTTTTAGGATCAATGGGGTTAACCCATTCTCCATAGAAGTACACGTGATAAGTGTGGTTGGCGTTTAAAGCGTAAATGTAAGTCCAGTTGGCACCTATCGGAATCTGAGAGGCGCTTATCTTTAAAGGAAGAACTGGCTTACTCACGTAAGTCCAGTTTCCAAGTGTATAAGGAACTGATGGTTGCGCTGTAACTTTAGCAGTTATTGTAAATGGTTCCGCTATCGTAGCACAATAGGTTAAAATAAGAAAGAGGAGACTTAGCTCTACGATTGACTTTCTACGCAACTTTTTTCCCGTTCTTGAACGTGTTGAATGCAAATCTGCTGATTACATGAAAAGTGTTTGTGATCAGTAAAAATGGTTATGAATTGATGCTTACTACTTTGAATATGTATTAATCCGAGTCGAAATCTAAATTGGATTTTAAATCTATTACACGGCCAAGTGTGCAACACGCTAGAATTTAGTGTTTCAGTTCCTTCTCTGCCTTCTTTAGTATATTCCAAATTTCTTCTTTAACATCTTTGTCTAAAGGTTCAACTTCATGAGTTGACAAAATCTTCTTAGCTCGCTCCCTCGCCACCTTACATATATCTTTACTGCCAGCTTTAACCCAGTCTCCTCTAGTTCCTCTATCTAACAATGTGGGTCTCCACTGGTCACTGGATACATGATCGCACGTATGTTTCTGAGTTAAATAGTGACCGCCTATTCCAACTTTTTCTATAACTTCAAGAGCTAAAGACTCTGCGTTTACGTCCACGCCATCTAGAATTCGATAAGCTGCTCCTATTATCTCGTTATCGAGCACCAACTGCTCGAAACTATAGGTCTTGCCAGAATCCAGTATGGCAGGACCATATATGAGGTTGGCGCCCGCCAACATAGGAATGATGGTTGTCATAACTTTCTCAAACATTGCTTGAGGTCCAGGAGTTTTGGCGTCGGTTGAACAAGCTCCTATCCAGGATGGAATTCCATAATATCTTGCCAGTTGAGCGCATCCCGAGTTGATTAAAGGTCTTTCAGGAGCACCTAACGCCAGTTTGCCTGTTTTCATGTCCATTGTTGATGATACGCTTCCGTAAAGCACTGGGGTTCCCGGGTTTACAAGTTGAACTAAAGCTATTCCGCTGAGAACTTCAGCGTTAACCACAACTAACTCACCTGCAATTGTGAGTGGCGCTGTTCCTCCACCCATGGCCATACTTAAGATGAAAAACGGTAGGCCAAACTTAGCGTATTCTATTAAGGTCTCTGTGTCTTCTTTTGAGTGTTGTAATGGACTTATTGGGCATGTGCTGGCAGAGATTAATGTTCTCTTTCTAAGTTCATCTTCTCCTCCTGCAACTGCTGCTCCTATCTGAATATAACGTTTAATTGCATCAGCACCATAGGCTGCATGTGACACATGTTTCGAGGTGTTTTCCAGCGATATTGCGAGTTCATAGAGGTCCCTAATATATTCCGGGGCGTCATGCGCTGTGACCGTAGGCTGATAAACATGGATATTTTCTAAAGCATCTACCAGTCTCGCAAAATTGATTACATCTTCGCTTTTTGAATTCCTATGTGTTCTGGTATCTAGGTCATATACCTTTATCCCATAACTTGAGTTGTTGAAGTAGGTTTTTCCAGGTTCAAGTTTAACAGTGTGTTTGGGATTTCTAGCGAAAAGTGTAACAACTTCGGGAGCTTTACTTATTAACTCCTTTAGAAGATGTCGAGGTATCTTCACAATTTTCTTGTTGTAGTCAACGTTTGCTCCGGCTTCATCCATTAGTTTCAGTGCTCTTTCCTCGTAGATGCCTACGCCGACTCGTTCAAGAATGTCCAATGTGGCTAGATGAATTTCATAAAGTTCGTCTCTGGTTAATAAATTGACTGTAGGTTTCATATTTCATACCTTATTTTGACATAATACCCAATTATAATCACCATTGATGGTTGACTCTATTTATAGAATTCCGTGGTTACCCTTTACCGCTTTTTCAGTTAGTTGCTTCAAAAACGCCACGAAAATTTAAGACTCAATTTTTTCTATGATGACTTTATCGTGTCCAATTTTAAAGCTAACTTTGACTCGAACAGAATCTTCCGTTTTAAATGGAAACTGCGAGTCTGTTGCGAGTGCCACAGGGATATAGACGAGATATTTTCCATCTTTCCTTCGGAACAATCTTCCTCTGCCTTCATTGCCCATGTAATTTCACCTAATCAATCATTCCTAGTACACCATATTCATGTTTATTTAAATCTTGTTGTTAAACGGATTCAGAATAAATGTTTTTAACAGGCTTAATGCTCAACGAAAACGGCAGTCTTTAACCTTATTTGGGTAAATAACGTATTTTCTAACATAGTGATTACACTTAATCTTCATGGGCCTTCATGAATCAATTATTTGCACACGTTTTAGTGAAGTAACTATGAAATTATACCCCAAATCTCCCTTTTTTCTACTGTTCGCTAACAATTCAACGAAATATTTAACACTCTTCTGCTACAAAACCCCATTTTTTCAACCACGCACTATGTTTTACAATTTTTACGTATAGAAGATTGTTTCGCAAATGAGAAATACTAGTTAATACAATAATTATAGGGGGAAGAGATAGTTAGTGACAGCAAAGAAACACATATTGTTATCTATAATGATCCCTATCTTCCTGCTTAGTCTAATAGTAACTATCATACCTGTACAAGCACCATTACCTGCACCATCCGTCAAAGTCTATCCAAGTCAGAACGCGTATCCTTTCGTTTTGCGAGGTGGAATATTTACCATTGATTTCATAATTGAAACAAACGGAATACCCGATAATAGTGTTCAAGGCATCATAGGTTGGGGAATGCTCGTGCAAATTGATCCTTCCGTTCTCTGGCCCGGCATGTCGATATGTGCAATGCCTGGTTACTTCCTATACGAATGGGCAGACTGGGAGTGGTTACCTTATCCAACTACAGTCTACAACATTAATACAACGTCGGGTGAGATCTCCGTATCAGAAATAATCATGCCCCCGCCTTCTGTTGGAGCAGGAGATGCTTATAGTGGTCTTAAACTCTTCAGTATTAGGGTGCAATCACTAAATGATACACGGCCTTGTTTAATCAACATAGTTAAAGGTGACTACCAAAAAGCTGACGGAATATGGCACAACTTCGACGTAATGATCGATGGACAGTATGGGGAACCCTCTGCAACTTACGTATCAAACAAAGATCCATCCCTAGACCTGATGAACCCCCTTGGCAGTACATGGCATGAGCTATGGCCAAACTACTGCAATACAATGACACTGACCAGCTGGGAAGACAACGGTGACCAAGTCCTCAGTGCTTCAGACCAACTTTACATGTGGAACCTGACTGATGATTGGATTTACATTTGGCATGTCGATTCTTTAACGGTTACCATCCACTGGACATTTAAAGATGGTCCATTTATAGGGGAACCTGGGGAGGCAGAACCAGCATACACTCGCGACGACCTTGATTATGGTGGAGATCCAATAGGTACCGGTTGGCACCAAATCTACCCAGAGTTCAACAGATCATTTAGGATAATCAGTTGGATTGACCAAGCACCAGAGAACGGTATATTTGACCCTTCTGACCAGTTTGACTTCGTATATGAAGATGATGGAACCGTATACAATGCTCATCTGGAAGAAATAACAATAGACATAATCATCAGCCAAAAAGAAGAACCATGGATACCAGTCGCAGAGTTTCTATTAGGACCGGCATTTGAGATACTCTTCATACCAGCTATCATCTACATATTCTGGAGAAGTAAACAAAGAAAGGAATATAGGGCGTAGGTTACGCCCTTGATTTACAGATATGTTATGGTAGCGTAACCTTTGAATTGTATAATTTTTTAGGGAGTTACAATCCATGCTTCGTAACTGCTTATGTTACATAAATCGGGATGCGTGTAAGGACCTTTGAATCCATAGGATTCGAATTGCACTAGAGTTTCTCCTCTTGCCAAATATCTTCTCTTTAATTCCGTTTGGGACATTCCTGGGCTGGAGATTCTGCAACGAATGCCGATCCATTATTGACTACCGTAACATTAACTATGAATTTACATGATTCATCTGTTTCGTAGGCCATATACCCAGTTACGAGTGTAATTTTAGGGTTAGGGCGAGCGCTGCGTGCGCGTGCGTCCAAATACCAGATATCGCAACAAACCACCACGGTCACGAGAAGCAACCACAAGAGAATTCTACGTTTGCGCGCACGTATCCACGACCTCATTTCACTCAAAGGCCCCCTCGAAAGTATAAACAATCATCAAACTATCATATGTTGCGAGTTGTCTTAAAAATTTAAGGAAAAACGTTATGTGGAACCAAAGATGCCTATGCTTTTTTGCGTTTTGGAATGCGCGTATGATGTTTCTTTCATTTGGGATATAGAAAGATTTGAATAATAAAAATAGTATTTCGTAATCAAACTTGACGGAGACATTAATGCTTGAAACTGATTTACGTAGTCATAGACGGTATGGGCGACCTTCCAATAAAGGAACTGGGAAACAAAACTCCGCTAGAGGCTGCAGAAACTCCTAACATGGACTTTCTAGCAAAAAATGGAAAAACAGGACTCATGTACACTGTAGGAAAAGGAATAGCTCCTGAAAGCGACGTGGCGGTTATTTCAATTTTAGGATACGACCCCTTCAAATACTCAACGGGAAGAGGAATTCTTGAAGCTGTTGGCGCTGGTTTAACCGTTAAAGAAGGCGACTTAGCTTTAAGATGCAATTTCGCAACAATGGCGCAGGAAAACAAAATTGTTGACCGAAGAGCAGGCAGAGACCTAACCACAAAAGAGGCGACAGCGCTAACCAAAGCCGTAAATAACCAAGTGCAACTGAAATCATACCCAGTAGATTTTGAATTTAAAAACACGACAAGTCACAGAGGAGCTTTAGTCATACGTAGCAAAGAAAAACCTCTTTCAAGCGAAATTACAAACACTGACCCAGCGTATTCTAGGCTAGACGGAATCGGCGTGGCAAAAATTAACGTTGAAATGATTTTAAAGAAAAGCGAGCCCATCGTAAACACTGAAGAAGCAAAAATTTCCGCACAACTCGTCAACGAGTTCGTTCAGAAAAGCCATCTAGTTATGGATAAGCATGAAGTAAACAAAAAACGTGTTGCCGAAGGAAAACTAAAAGCAAACCTCATACTCGCTAGAGACGCAGGACATCGCTTACCCAATTTTTTCAACATAAACGACAGATACAACGTTCGTTTCGCCTGTCTCGCCGACATGCCAATTGAAATAGGAATATCTAAACTCGCTGGCATGCACGTAATAGAACTTCCCACTCCAACCCACAACCTTGAAAAAGACTGCACTTTCAGATTAAAGAAACTATTCGATGCATTACCGCTTTTCGACTGCTTCTACATACACATAAAAGGACCAGACGAACCAGGACATGATGGCAAAGTTGAACTTAAGAAAAAACTTATCTCCATTATTGACAAGCATTTTTTGGGAAAGTTTTTGCCAAAAATCAAACTGGAAAACCACGTAATTTGTGTTACAGCAGATCATGCAACACCATGCAAACTAAAGGCTCACAGCGATGATCCTGTGCCGATACTCGTATCCGGAGGCAAGATTAAAAGCGATGGAGTTGGCGGTTTTTCTGAGAGAGAATGCAAAAAAGGAAGCTTAGGCGTTTTAGAAAATGGAACAGAACTTATGCCAAAACTCATCGAGTTTCTTAAGAGCTAACTTCTATACTCTATTCTCTTTCTGCCCATGCAGACTCTCCTCTTTGAAAACACAAGGAACTTGCGCGGAAAGGGATGGAAGAAAATAATATTCTTTTTAGAATAAAAATTTCAAAAAAATATTAATGTTAGAACTTAATGCTAACCTCTAAAGATGTTTGCGAGGTATTGTTTTGCGCGAGAAAAAAACTTTGGGAAAGAAAAGTAAACAGTCAATAGCTGAAATTAACAGGAAGATAAAGAAAGGAGACGTTCAAGTTCTAACCGCTGAGGAAATGAAGAAGCTTGTGGAAAGTAGCGGTGTAGAAGTCGCGTATAAAGAGGTTGACGTGGTTACCACAGGAACCTTCGGAGCCATGTGCTCTTCAGGAGCCATAATAAATCTTGGACATTCAGACCCGCCAATAAAGATTAACAGGGCTTGGATAAACGATGTTGAAGCTTGTCATCCAGGAGCAGCTGTAGACCTTTACCTTGGTGCAACAATGATGTCTGATATTAAACCCTTTGAATACGGTGGAGGCCATGTGATAGAAGACTTGGTTATGGGAAAAGAGGTGGAAGTTAGAGCGGTCGCCTCAGGAACCGATTGTTACCCCAGAACCAAGCTTAATACAACACTCACAAAAGACGATTTGAACCAGTTCTACCTGTTAAATTTCCGCAACTGCTATCAACACTACGCTTGTGCGACGAACAGCCGCGACGAAATAATCTACACCTACATGGGTAAACTTCTCCCCAAATTTAGAAACGCAACCTTCTCTGGCTCAGGAGCTTTGAACCCTCTAATGAACGATCCAGACTATGAAACCATAGGCATTGGAACTCGCATCTTCTTAGGTGGTGGCCAAGGCTACATAATAGGCGAAGGAACTCAACATGATCCTAGAAACTGTTTCGGAACACTCATGGTTCGAGGAGACTGTAAGAAGATGAATCCCCAATTTGTTCGTGGAGCGGCTTTCACCAGGTATGGTACAACCCTTTACCTTGGCATCGGCGTGCCAATTCCAATACTCAATGAGGGACTGGCTAGGAAAACGGCGGTACTGGACGAGAAGATCATAACCAACATTATTGACTACGGTGTTCCACGCAGAGAACGACCGAAACTAGGAAAGGTTAGCTATAAAGAGTTGAAATCAGGCGCAATAGTTATCAATGACAAAAAAGTTAAGGTCAGCCCACTTTCAAGCTTGAAAAAAGCAAGGATAATTGCGGAGACGCTGAAGTCTTGGATCGAAAACTCACTCTTTTACCTGTCTAGGTCTATTGAACGCCTCCCAACGGAAACGATGTTAAAGCCAATGAAACAAACAGAGGAAATAGCCTTCGTTAACACTTTGATGCACCCTGCTGTCACTTGTGCGGAACATGATGAAATAAAAGAGGTTGCTAATCGCATAATAAGCCGCTCAGTTAATCACATGGTCGTAGTTGACGAACAAGTGAAACTCAAAGGAATAGTGACGTCTTGGGACATCACCAAAGCCGTTGCCGAGGGAAAAAAGAAACTGGTTGACATAATTGTGAGAAAAGTGTCAACTACAACACCTGACGAAACTCTGGAGGCAGCTTCAAGGAAGATGGCCCAACATCAAATATCGGCTCTGCCAGTAATCGATCATAACCGAAAAGTCTTAGGAATAATAACTTCAGAAGATATCTCCAAACTCAGAGGAAGGTGAAAAAACATGGCTAGAATTCTACTAACATTGTCAGAAGAAATAGTTGAAAAACCAATAACGGCTCAAGTAATCCTTGAACAAAAAGTTCCAATAAGCATCATAACTGCTAAAACAGATTCACAGGGCGGAGAAGTCCTCCTCGAAGTACCTTCAAAACATGTTGGAAGAGTGATTGACGCCTTCCGAAATAAAGGTGTGACAGTTAGAATCCCAAAACTAATTGAAATAGACAGTGAAAAATGTTTTGACTGCGGCGCCTGCCTCTCCTTCTGCCCTGTAAGCGCAATCACGCTCAAAGAAGATTTTTCAATAGCTTTCGACGACAAGAAATGCATAGGCAGTCCCTGCGGCATGTGCGTTGACGTATGCCCTACTAGAGCCATTAAACTGGTTGAACAAAATAGTTCTGGTTCAAAATGAAAACAAAAAACCTATTCAAAAAAGTTTTCCAAGTTAAAGAAACAAGCTGCACCATAATATCAGACAAGAAAAGCACAATCAACGTTGCAATAGCCTCAATAAAATATCATAGAAAAAAACTTGAGAAATACATTAAGCTTCACCCAAAATTTCTCTATTCACTTAAACCAGTCCCAGCTAACAACGGTTCTGTAGTAGCTGAATTGATGGCTGAAGCGGCTGAAAAAGCCAATGTGGGACCCATGGCTGCTGTAGCTGGAGTGCTAGCTGACCTCGCTGTTAAGGATATGGTTCTTGCTGGAAGCAAAATAGCCGTTGTCGAAAATGGTGGGGAGGTATCAGCTGTCTCGAACAAACCAGTCGACGTCGCTCTACTGGCAGGAGACTCGCCCCTCTCAAAACAAATCGGTTTTAGATTAGAGAAATTTCCAACAGGCGTTGCCACGAGTTCAGGCTTATTTAGTCATGCATTAAGTTTTGGCGAGGCCGAGGCAGTCACGATTTTCTCTGCAAATGCAGGCTTAGCCGACGCAGCAGCCACTGCTGTTGGAAACCTTATTAAAGGTAAAGATTGGCGTAGAGCGGTTGAACGTGGAATCAAAGGGGCTTTGTCCATAGATGGTGTTAGAGGAGTATTCATCGTTTACGGAGGGCTGGTTGGGAAGGGTGGAGAAGTTGCTAAAATGATTAAGGTAAGCGCAGAAGAAGCTATTGGTAGAACGTCGTTGTCTTCTCTAAAACAAGTTTTTCTGCAAACAAAACAATCATAATTCAAAATGAAACATGTATTGCGTTGAGTTGGCGCATGTACAGGCTTTAGACGTTTACTTCTTTGGATTTTTTGCCAGTTATGCAGTTAATATCGATTCTGCCCATTGTGAGTTTACTTAGTTCTTTGGGATCTAGACACTCTGGTAACAAGATACTAGGGTTTTTGTCGAGTTGATTCACCATACATTGTATTGCCAGGCGCTTCTCATCTAGTTTTTCTATGAACGTTGCTCTTCCCGAGAAGTGAACTGAGGCGTACAGGTGATTACATTGGCCTTCAACATAACCGTGATCCAGTAGCGCTTGCCCCCATACTACGTTGTTCGATTCCAAGTAGTCAAGTTTCTTGCCTTTTCCAGCGCAGTGGAAGTAAATACAGTTGCGTTTTTCATCGTAGCCATGACTAAGTGACACCAGATATGGTTTATTATCCATGGAGAATGCGATGGTTACATATTTTGTAGACTTCAATATCTTCTTGATAACATTCGCGTCTGTTATCTCCAAATCTTTTAGTCTCAAATGGTATGTCATAATATCAGTTATTCTTGAAGACAAATATTAATTTTGTATCCTGTGAAATACTGACTACGCGCGCAAAGGCATAAAAAGCATTTTATCCTCATATAGAATCACGTGATTTGAATTGGAGGATAAATATTGTCCTAAATGTGGAAAAAAATCGCCTGCAAACGCAATTTTGCTGCTCGAGTTGTGGTGAATCATTTAAAATAGACAGCGTACGCAAAGAACAAAGCGACATTATTGTTGTTACAACACCGACAGTGTCAGGTTACCAGATTACGAAGGTTTTAGGAACAGTTC
>SMTZ1_10004543_pt1 | contig 13944 bp, 16 predicted proteins | sample DeeMarSWOR136_30_FD_25667 | JGI IMG/M metagenome (IMG submission 25667) | reverse complement strand
CGGATCAATGTTGGAAAGTCAATGCTTGTCAATCGACTCAGCGGTGAGGAACGACTGATTGTCAGCGAAATTCCGGGGACAACTAGGGACAGCACGGATACCCTCATCTTCCGGAACAGGAAGGGATTCTTGCTGGTAGACACAGCCGGGATCCGCAAGCTGAGCCGGACCCGGGACAAGCGAGAAAAAGCCAGCATCATCAAGGCCAAGAAGGACATCGCTCGAGCAGATGTCATCTGTCTGGTCCTGGACGCCCAAGAATTCCCGACCCAGCAGGATACCGCCATCGCTCATTTAGCTCAGGAATCGGGAAAACCGATCCTCATCGCGGTCAACAAATGGGACCTGATCGAGAAGGATTCCGGGTCTGTGGATGAGTTTAGAGAGAGAATATTAACCAAGCTTGATTTTGTCTACTATGCGCCCCATCTTTTTATCTCAGCCCTGACAGGGAAAAGAGTGATCAGGATCCTCGACTATGCTGAGAAAGTCTATGCAGCTGGCTGTCAAAAAGTCCAGACATCCCGGTTGAATCAGTTCTTATCCTGGGTCAACGAGAGCTTCCCTCCCCTGTCCAAAACAAAAAGGAGAATAAAGATACAGTACATGACCCAGATAAGAATTCTTCCTCCGACCTTCCTCCTGTTTACCCATTCCCGGGTGTCTCTGTCCCCTGCTTACGAGAAAAAGTTTGTCCATCTCCTGCGGGAAAAATTTGATTTTTGGGGGACACCCATCCGGCTCTTCTTAAAAAAGAGGTACTAATCCCGGGTCTCAGACAGCGGGAAAAGATATCTTCATCTTCTTGAGTTGCGGAATAATTGAGTGATTGGATTCCCATGTTTCCCTTGACTTTAAAGGGCTATTCCTTTATATAATTTCTTTTAGACTTACAGAGGACGTGCCCAAAAGGAGGTCAGGATGTTCCGATATAACAGAAACACGGCTTTCATTATCCTTCTTACCTTGGCAGTCATCCTTGCGGCTACCAGTTGCCAGAAACTGAGCCCGGCTAAGCTTAGATCGAATTACCATTTCAACAAAGCTAACAGTCTGTTCAGTGATGGCCGATACCGGCTGGCCATCGAAGAATACGAAGCAGCTCTCCGTTATAATCCGGAGCTCGTCGAGGCCCATCGGTTCTTGGGGGAATCTTACAAGGGGCTCTTCAGGCCAGGAGTCGAATCCCCCGAAAACATGGAGAGAGCTGATAAGGCCTTAGAAGCGCTTAAGAAAGCCTATGAAATTGAACCTAGGAATAAGGAAATTATCTATTCTTTAGGGAACATGTACGATATGCTGAGAAATTTTGAAGAGGCTGAGAAGTATTTTCTCATGATCTTGGATATGGAACCCACCAACATGGAAAATTATTACGTTGTAGCGGGTTTTTACAAAAGATACATGGGAGAAAGAGAAGATTTGAAGGCAAAGGCAGAGCAGATGTATTATCGAAGGATTGAGCTTGATCCTGAAAATCCTCAAGGGTATGCTTATTTGGCTCAATATTTTAACGAACTGGCTCCCATACCTGAGTTTGATAAAGCCTACGAAATATTTAAATTGCAGTTAGGATTGCAGCCAGATGATGCTCTTTTATATTATTCTATGGGAGTTAACAGGTTTTTTAAGACCTATCGTCTTCAAAGATCACTGTCGATAAATGAAAGAAAGAAACTTGCTGATGAGAGTGAAGAGGATTTGAAGAAAGCCATAGATTTAGATCCAACCTATTCTTTTTCATACGCGTACATGAACATGCTCTACAGGAATGTTTTTGCCCTGATTTATCCAGAGAGACAATCGAGGTACATGAATGAAGCAGATATGTGGCAAGAGAGATTTTTAGATGTTAGAAAAAGAGAGCTAGAGAGACAGAGACTTGAACAAGAATTAAAAAAAGGGGAGATAGATTAAGGGAAAAAAACCCTCTCTCTCACTGCTTCCTTATATAAAACATAAATAGCTTCTTAGCCTCAATGCATAATGTTTATCCCTCTTAAGGATGAAAATCCAACCTCCCGCTTCCCGTATGTGACGGTTTTTTTTATCGGTCTGAATATCCTGATTTTTTTCTATCAAATTTTGTCTGCTCCGGGGCTTCAGTATTATGTCTATAAAATGGGGGCGATTCCGTATGAAATCACTCATTTTACTTCGATTTCAACTGTCCCTCGGATTTCTCCTGTCTTGGCCTTAATCACCTGTATGTTCCTTCATGGGGGAGCGTTCCACCTCTTCGGCAATATGCTCTATCTTTGGATATTCGGCAACAATATCGAGGATTTCTTAGGCCCGATCCGGTTCGTAATTTTCTATCTCCTTTCTGGTTTGGGTGCCAGCCTGACCCATATCATATTCAACCCGAATTCTCAGGTGCCGATGATCGGAGCCAGCGGGGCCATCGCTGGGGTGCTTGGTGCTTATCTGCTTCTCTACCCCCAGGCTCGGGTTATGACTCTGGTTTTTCTGTTCTTTTTCATCCGGATCATCCCGATTCCCGCCGCTTTCATCCTTGGAATTTGGTTATTTGCTCAAGTCCTGAACATCGGTCTCGGCGGGGGAGTCGCCTGGTTTGCTCACATCGGGGGTTTTTTAATAGGTCTGGGGCTGATAAAAATATACACACGGCAGCGGAAACCCCGGATCTGGATCCATTAAAAGTCATTTCTTTCCGGCCTGAAATATTCAAATAATCAAAGGCTGAACCCGGTTAAGCTATTGATCTTGCCGCCTGTTGTTGTTGACAATAACCTTAAGATTTAGTATTTTATGGCATCGCTCCCAAAAATTAATGTGGTCGATTATGATGAAAACATACGTGCCCAAAAAAGATGAAATCGAGAAGAAATGGTGGCTTATCAACGCCGAGGGGAAAGTCCTCGGTCGACTCGCTACCGAAGTGGCTGTCTTACTGAGAGGCAAAAAGAATCCGAAGTATGTTGATTTTATGGACAGCGGGGATTTTGTAATTGTGATCAACGCAGAAAAGATCAGAGTGACTGGCAAAAAAATTGAACAGAAAAAGTACTACTCTCACTCTGGCTATCCCGGTGGATTGAAAGAGAAAAGCCTCAAAGAGCTGTTGGAAAAAAAGCCAGAGGAGGTCATCCGAAAAGCTGTTTGGGGGATGATCCCCAAAAACAAGCTGGGCCGTGCTGTCCACCAAAAGTTGAAGGTCTACCGGGGGCCCGACCATCCCCACAAAGCGCAGAAGCCGCAGGAATATCAGTTCTAGGAGGTAAGTTGAGTTTAATACAGTATTACGGAACCGGAAAGAGAAAGACATCCATTGCCAGGGTCTTCCTTCGTCCCGGAAAGGGTGACGTCACCCTGTTTGTGAACCAGAAAACACGTCCTTTTGCCGAGTATTTCACTCTGGACAGTCTGAAGAATACCATCAGGCAGCCGCTCATGCTCACCGAGACAGAGAAAAAGTTCGACATCTTCATTCGGGTTAACGGAGGAGGAAGAAGCGGTCAGGCGGAAGCCATCCGTTTGGGCATTTCAAGGGCCCTGATCGAGTTCAATAGAGAGCTGAGACAAACACTAAAGGGAGCCGGCTTGCTGACCAGAGATGCCCGGATAAAAGAGAGAAAGAAATATGGATTGCTGGGCGCGCGCAAGGCCCCCCAATACCATAAGAGATAAGCGGAGGATTCAAGTTGGTTTCGGTAACAATGAAAGAGCTGTTAGAGGCAGGCGTCCATTTCGGTCACCAGACGAGAAGGTGGAACCCCAAGATGAAGGATTTCATCTTCGGGCAGAGGAACGGTATCTACATCATCGACTTACAGAAGACCATTAAAATTTTCAAGGATGCCCTCCAGTTCATCTCCGGTGTCGTGGAGAAGGGAAAAGAGGTTCTTCTGGTCGGGACCAAGAAGCAGGCGCAGGATATCATCAAGGAATATGCCCTCAGGTGCGAATCTTGCTTTGTCAACCAGCGCTGGCTGGGGGGGCTGTTGACCAACTTCAATGTCGTCAAGGGAGGAGTGGAAAGGCTGGTCGAGCTGGAAGAGATGAAGGAGGATGGTCGGTGGGATCTCCTCAGCAAGAAAGAACAGTCCAGGCTGGAAAAGGTTTACAAGAAGCTCTCTAAGAATTTAGGGGGAATAAAACAGATGACTGAACTTCCTGGGATCGTGTTTATTATCGATTCCACAAAGGAAGACATCGCGCTCAATGAAGCTCTGAAACTGAAGATTCCGATTGTGGCCGTGGTGGACACCAACGGAGACCCGGAGAATATAGATTATCCTATTCCAGGGAACGATGATGCTGTAAGAGCGATCGAGCTGTTCACTTCCAAAGTCTCGGAGGCCATCCTCGAAGGCAAGAAAAAAAGAATCGAGGCAGAACTCCAGGAAGCCAAGAAAGAAGAGGAAGAGGAAGTTCGGGCCGGAGAACGGCCCAGATCCATCTCTGAAAAAGAACTGCTCGAGTTAGGGAAAAAAATCAGCTCTTCAAGCTCTGAGGAATCCACAAAATAGAGGAGTCAAGATGGACATCACAGCGGAAATGGTCAGGGATCTTCGCCTTCGAACGGGAATCGGGGTGATGGAGTGCAAAAAAGCGCTCCAGGAAAGCCAAGGTGATATCGAGAAAGCTATCCTTATTTTGAGAAAAAAAGGATACGCCCGAGCCAAGGAGAAGGCAAGACGGGAAGCAGAAGAAGGGGTTGTTGGATCATACATTCATCTCAACGGCAAGATTGGAGTCCTGGTTGAGGTTAACTGCGAATCTGATTTTGTCTCCCGTAACGATGAATTCAAAGAGTTGGTCAAGAATATTGCTATGCACATCGCTGCCGCAAATCCCCAGTATGTTTCCTCGGAAGACGTCCCCGAGGAGGTCCTGGAACAGGAAAAGGAGATCATCCGCGAGCAATTCAAGGATTCGAATAAACCTCAGCAGATCATAGACAAGATTGTTCAAGGCAAATTAGGCAAATTCTATGAAGATGTCTGTCTTCTTGATCAGGTTTACATCAAAGATGATAAAATGCACGTCAAGGACCTGATCACAGCCTTTATTGCCAAAGTTGGGGAAAACGTAAAGGTCAGAAGGTTTGCCCGATTCGAACTGGGCAAGCCATAAAGTGGCCAAGATGGCTCGACTGAAACCTGTCTACAAAAGGATCCTCCTCAAACTCTCGGGTGAAGCACTCCTCGGACTGTACGACTACGGCATTGACCTCGAGATCACATCATCCATCTCCAAGGAGATCAAAGAGATTCACGATTTGGGAGTCCAGGTGGCTATCATGATCGGCGGGGGCAATATTTTTCGCGGAGTTCATGGTTCCAAGGCCGGGATGGATCGGGCTTCGGCTGATTACATCGGCTTGCTGGCCACAGTCATGAACGGGATTGCCCTCCAGGAGGCCCTGGAGAAAGAGGGCGTTTTCACGAGGCACATCTCAGCCATGGAGATCAAGGCTGTGGCTGAGCCCTTTATCCGGAGAAGAGTCATCCGCCACCTCGATAAGGGGAGGATCGTCATCTTCAGTGCCGGCACAGGGAGCCCTTTTTTCACCACCGATACAGCAGCGGCGTTAAGAGCCTTAGAGATCAAGGCTGATGTGATCCTGAAAGCAACCAAGGTCGATGGCGTTTACTCAGCTGACCCGATGATTGATAAGACAGCCAAGAGATATTCTTCCATTAGATACCTGGATGTGATCAAAGAGGGCTTGAAAGTCATGGACACCACAGCTATCTCTTTGTGTAAAGATTATAGCCTGCCGATTATTGTCTTCAACTTAAGGAAGAAGGGGAACATCAAAAAGGCGGTTCTTGGTCAGAAAGTGGGAACCCGGGTCTGGTGAGGACGCATTCTCTCTCCCTGAAAAGGGATTTTCAGATAACCAAACAATAATCTTTTTGGAGAGGGAATTCAGATGGTTAAAGACATACTAAGAGACCTTGAAAAAAAGATGAAGGGATCTGTGGAACACTATCGGAAGGATCTGAGTAAGCTGAGAACAGGACGGGCGAGCATCCAGATGTTTGAAGACATAAAAGTGGAATACTACGGAACGATGACGCCGATCAACCAGATGGCCACTCTCGGAATCCCTGATCCCACATTGATCACAGTCCAGCCCTGGGATCCAACGCTGCTGGAATCGATCGAGAAGGCTATCCGGGCCGCTGATCTTGGCCTCAACCCCATCAACGACGGGAAGATATTAAAAGTCCCGATTCCCCCTTTGGATGAGGAGAGAAGACAGGGTATCGCCAAACATGTCAGGCGTTTGTTAGAGGAAGAGAAGACGGTCTTGAGGAACATGCGAAGAGAAAGCAAGGAGGAGATCGAATTCTTGGAGGAGGAAAAAGAGATCACTGAGGATGACAAATTTTGGGGTTATGACAAACTCAACGAATTGATCGAGGAGTACACGAAAAAGCTGGAAGACCTCGCGGCTGCCAAAGAAAAAGAAATCCTCGAAATATAAAAAAAGGTGCCTGTCCCCCGTTATTCCTGCACAGGCAGGAATCCAGGCTTGTTCCCGCGCAAGCGGGAATCCAGTCTTAATAATACTCTCTTCCCAACGACAACTGATTTTATTTCTTCCGGAACCAGTTTTCTGTTGTTCCGAATTTAGTCCGGATAACTACCCCCCAGCCAAGGATGCTCAGGATAAAAGCGAACAAAGAGCCGAGAATCGGGATAAAGGTGATCAGTCCCACGAGAACCAACCCCAAGAAAACAGCCAGGAAAGCGGTGGGTCGCTTGCTCCCGAAGGCCTTGGCTAGGCTTTCGCCGAAGAAATAGAAAAGGACGACACGGCCGAATATTTTGATGACAACTCCGATGATGATGAGCGCCAGCAGGATCGGAATGCCGATGAGGATAAAGGAAAGCAAGACTGAAAAGATGATGAGTCCGGTAAAAACAATAATTGTCAAGAGACCCGTGCCGAACACAGGCCAGAAGGATTTTCGGATTTGAGAGGAAGCGAGGGACAGTTGGCGGGGGAAGAGAGCCGCCAGGAGCACGGCGAGGATAAACCAAATAAAGAGGGTGATCAGTTTGATGATGATGAGAATCGGGATGAGGCCGGCAAACCCGAAGCCGCCCAAGAGGGCAAAGACATCTTTCAGGCTCTCCAGTTCCAGGTAAACAGTATCGCCGTCTACTCGGCTGCCTGGTTCCTTGTCCAGCTTCCCCCCTAGTGAGACAACATCACCGTTTATTTTGGCCGTCGACTTGAGCGTTATCTGGGTGCCGATGCCCAGAACAACTTCTCCCACTTCCCCTTCGATGATGATCGTCCCCCCGAAGGCGATGACACTTTCCTCGACTTTGCCTTTGATAAGGACCTCGCCGCCGATCGAGATGACATTATCCTGAACCTCATCTTCGGCAACATAAATATCTTTTTTTATCACCACCCCTTGACTGTAAAGAGGCAGGAAGATGGAGAGGATAAAAAGAATGATCAGAGGAAAAAGATATTTATTTCTCATGCTTTTTCTCCAGTGAGGTATTTACGCTTCACTCCGAAGAAGAGCGAAACCGACAAAATAAGGGTCAGGGTAATCAAAATAATTTGCATTTCGGGACTGATCATCTTAGTCAAATGCCCGAAGAACTGGATAAGAATCTCGAAGATTCGGACGATGACTCGGATGAGAAGAGAACCGAGCTTAACGAGCTTAAGAACCAGAACAGACACTGTCCGGAATAAGTCCAAAGCTCCGCGGCCGAGGCCGGTGAGAAAACTCAGGAGACTCTGCCCTGAGAATACAAAATAAGCAAGGAAGGCGAGCGCTGCAGAAGAGAATCCCACTGCGGAGGCCACGATCCACTTCCGGATGGATACTCTGTCAGGGAATATGTCAGGGAATATGTGGGCCATAACCTGGCGCGAAAAATCGGCAGGAGGATCCCAGAGGGGAAGACTTTCTGAGGCCCGAAGCAGCAGCCGCCTTTCTGCGACAGCGTTCTGGCATTTTGAGCAAGAAACAAGATGCTCTTCTATCCCCTTTGTCTCGGACGGAGAGAGTTCTTTCTCAAGATAAAGATAAATTTGATCCACGCGCAGGCAGTTCATGGTTTTTCCTCCAGAATGTGGCGGATCATTTCTTTGGCTTGGAAGACTCTGTTTTTTATCGTTCCGACAGGCAGATCTTTAATTTCTGCCATCTCGTCATAACTGAAATCATTGATGTGTCTCCAGACAAACAGTTCCCTGAGGGAAGGAGGGATTTTTCCTAAAGCGTTCTCAATCTTTTTACGGATTTGACTGAGCTCATACTTCGAGACGACAGAAAGTTCGTTATCAGGAATTTCGTACGAAGGCCTATCCTGGTCCCAGGTGTGAGGCTGGTCGAAGGAGAAGGTATCCAGCTTTCGCTTTCGCCAATAATCGATGATGAAATTCGAAGCGATCTTGAAAAGCCAGGCCCGGAATTTATACTGAGGTTTATAGGTGTGGAGAGAAGAATAGGTTTTTACAAACACCTCTTGAGTGAAATCGAGCGCCATTTCCCTCTCTCCGACCATCCGGCCGATGTAGTTAAACAGCGGGCGTTGGTATTTTCTGATGATCATGGCAAAGGCCTCTTCTTCTCCGTTGAGAGTTCGCTGGATTAATTCCTTATCTTCATCCATGGAGGACAGCCTGTCCTCAAATCTAAATACGTGTTTGAGGCAAAATGGTTTTGATCCTTATCTCAAATACGAAAGCCAAGGATATAATATTGCAGAATCTCCACAGTTCAGGATTTTTTTATGATCGGCCTGACAAAGGATCGTGTTAAGCGTTGAATTGTTGGCCCGTCCTTGAACTTCAAGGTTTCCTTATTCTGGAGTGATCTTTGGTGCTGTTTGACCACTATCTGTCTTGTGCACGATGACTTCCACATCGGGAGGGACCTTTAATTCGAAAAAGCCTTCAGGGAAAGTCCTGTTCATTTTCATCCGGGAGAATTTGTACTCTGTTTTGTTTCCTGCCCAATCAAAAAAGATGGCCTTCTGGATAAGCCAGGACTGGTCATCGATTTCCAACAGGATGAAAGTATCGGTCTCTCCTTGCATAGGGGTTAATCTGAGCTGGTAGGATTTTGAGCTTTCCTTGGGAAAGGGACTGAATTCCACCTCATAATTATCCATGATCCCTTTCTGCCCTGAAAGAAGGGAAAGGATTTCTGACTCGTGTTCCTCTGCGGAGAGGTCGTATTTGGTGAGCTGCTTTTCTTCAGGAAGGTATTCCCAAAACCATCCTTTCTTAAGAAGATAGACTTTTTCCTCAGGGTCTGTGTATTCCCACTTCATCAAGGCGGGTTTTTGGAAGTAGAAATTGCCGGTCTCCTTCAAAGGGGTGGAGACCGTCGATGAATAATAAGTTTGCTCGAATTTAGCCTGGAGGGAGAGAAGAGACCGGATTTTTTGCTCCGTTCTGAGAGCAACCTCCTCAGCCGTAAATGAGGAGCTGAAGCAAGAAAGGATGAGCAGCCAGAGCACCTGTCTCATGTCCTCTCCATTTTATCAACAAAAAAGGGAACAAAAAAGGGGAGGGTTCTATTTTTTTTCTTCCCGTCATCCCTGCGAAAGCAGGGATCCAGGCTTAAAAAAAAGGCGATGGTTCTGTTTTTGTTTGGTTGCGGAAGGGAAGTTGATTCTGTTATAAAAGGCAATATGCGGGTTGAATTTCTCCTCTCTCTCCTTCTTTATTTTATAATTCTCATCCTCATCTGCCTTTTATTCTCTAAGAGAATGAAAAATCTGGAGGATTTCTTCCTTGCCTCCCGACGGCTTCCTTTGGTTCTCGTTTACGCTTCCCTCGTAGCCTCGTGGTTTGGGGCGACCTCGATCCTGGTTACGACGGATGAGGCTTTCACCAAGGGCGTGAGCGCGATCTGGTTGATGGGTGTTCCCGCTATTTTGACCGTTCTGCTGTTCGGTTTTTTTCTCTCGCAACCGATTCGCCGCCTTCCGATCGTCAGCCTGCCCGATTTGGTGGAGATGCGTTATGGCCCTCTTGTCCGCCACTTGGCTTCTCTTCTAATCATCTGGTATATGATCCTTCTTGCCTCTTCTCAGATGGTCGCCATCGGTCATGTCTTAAAATCACTCCTCGGGACATCCTACCTGAACGGCCTGCTTATCGGAACAGGTGTCGTCCTTGTTTACTCCGTGTTGGGCGGGTTTTTTTCAGTAGCTCTCACCGATGGCCTGCAATTTTTGCTCCTGGCCGCAGGCATTTTCGGCCTTTTCTTTTTCCTTTCCACCACCTCCTCTCTAGGACAGGTTTCTCTCTTTTCCTCACCAGAAAGCCAATCTCACCTTTTCCAAATTTTCTACAACGTCAAAGAGAACCTCCTGATCGTGCTCTCTTTCACCTTTGCCTGGACGGTTTCCCCGATCGTGTGGCAGAGGATCCAGGCCGCCCGAAGTGAAGAGGAGGCGCAGCAGGCCCTGTTTTATTCGTCTGGAACATTTCTGATCCTCTACGGACTCCTAGTCCTGATCGGGATTCTTTCCCTTCCCCTCTTTTTCTCACGCAGTCTGGAGGGGCCGTTGCTTTCGGAAATCATTTCCTCAAAGACCCCGCTTTTATTGGGCTGCCTTTTGTTTGTGGCCATCGTGGCGGCGATTATGTCGACCATGGATACGGCCATCAACACCGGGGCCCTGTCCTTGACGCGGGATGTCTACCAGCAATTTTTTTCCTCTTCCCCGAGATACGATGTTCTGGCGAGCCGTCTTTTGACTTTGGCCGTCGGCATTCTTGCTTTTCTCGTGGCGACCCGCTTCCAAAGCATCCTCAAGATGCTGGGCCTATCCTCAGAAATAATGGCCGAAGGTTTGTTTATTCCAGGAATAGCCATGATTTTTCTTAAAAAGCGGCGTCCCACAGCCGGGCTCTTGAGTCTTCTCCTCGGCGGAGGATTTTCCCTCCTCATTTTTTTCAGCGAGGTTGAAATCCTTCCCTTCCAGTTGGTCTCCTGGCCCTATTCGGTTCCGTATGGCGTGGGCTTATGCGCCCTGGGTTTTACGATCGGGATGGTCGTCGATAGGTACCGAAAATAGTCTTAAAATCCAAGATGTTCTATTTACGCCTTCGTTTGGTTGGTATATGATTGAGAGAAATGTCTCTTCTTGAGAGGATCCGCTGGTTTTCTATCGGGTTTTTCGGCAAATTCATCCTCTGGGTTTGGATTAAAACCTGCAGATTGACGGTCCTGGGCGAGGAAAATTATCAAAAGCTCAGGGAGAGAAAAAACCCTGTGGTCATCCTGGTCTGGCACGGCCGGATATTCTTAGTCCCCTATTTTTTCCGCAGCCGGGGAGTAGCTCCTTTGGTCAGCCCGAGCAAAGACGGAGAGATCGTCGCCCAAATCATGGCCAGGTGGGGGTACCGCATCATAAGAGGCTCGAGCTCCCACGCCATCATAAAAGCCTGGAACAGGATGAAAAGCGAACTTCACGAGGGGGGAGAGGTGATCATTGTTCCTGACGGCCCCAAGGGTCCCGTTCGAAGGATGAAGATCGGGGGGCTGAAGCTGGCCCAGGAAACAGGGGCCTATCTTGTTCCTTTTACGTTCTCGGGTTCCAAGCAGAAGAGGCTGAACAGCTGGGATCGTTTTCTGATGGTCCCGCCATTCTCCAAAGTCGTGGTTGTTTTCGGCGAACCTGTTTTCCTGGCGTCTGAGCTGAGTGGGGAAAAGCTGGAGAAGGAAAGAGAAAGACTCGAAGCTGTCATGATCGAGATGGATGAGAAAGCAGACCGCTTTTTTATCTGATTGTCCTCGTAGAGGATTTATGTTATATATACGGGCAAAAAAAGGAGGTGCCATGCGGGTCAAAATTATCATTGGTCTTTTTGTCTGTCTTTGTTTTTCCCTCACCCTTTTTCCTCAGGAGGCCGAGGATTTAATCGCTCAGGCTGATGAACTTTACAATCAAATGTCGGATATGGCCACAGCTCAAGCGGCCTTAGAAAAATACAGGGCAGCCTTGTTGAAGGCAGAGAACAAGTACGATGCTTATTGGAAGATCGCCAGAATCCTGTATTTTATCGGCGCCCATACCGAGAATAATAAGGAAAAGAAAAACGTCTTCTCCCAAGGGATTTACAACGCCAAAAAGGCTGTGGCCTTGGAACCAGAGAAACCCGATGGATATTATTGGCTCGGTGTTAATTATGGGGTCTATGGTGAAGCGAGAGGAGTCCTGAAGAGTTTGTTCCTGGTGGACGATATCAAGGAAGCCATGAACAAGGTCATCGAAATCGACCGTTCTTACGAAGATGGTGGTCCGGATAGAGTGATGGGACGAGTCTATTTCAAGCTTCCCGGCTTCGCTGGAGGGGATAAAAAGAAGTCTCTCGAACACCTGTTAAAATCTATAGAATACGGTCCCGAAGATGCCCTCACCCGGGTCTATCTTGCCGACACCTTGCTGAGTCAAGATGAGGCAGAAAAAGCCAGGGAAGAGCTCGAGTATGTGCTGAACATGGAAGATGACTCCCTCTGGATTCTCGATATCGACCGGAGCAAAAAAGAGGCGGAAGAGCTGCTCAAGGACAAGAAATTCCGGGAGAAAAAGAAGAAATAAAAGATATTCACCCTCTGCCGTTCCTTATCTGTCTCAGCCTGAACTTGAAGATCGATATCTGTGAATTTACAGAGACGAGTCCGGTTCTGTTCTCTAAGGAAAGATGACTGTTACTGTATCGCCTGCCAGGATAGCTGTGGGATGGATTTCATGCTTACTCCTTGTCGTCTCGAGTGTCGACGCCTCGCCGCTGAGTTTTAAGATAACCGGAGGATTAGCCTGGCTGGATGGAGGAGACCTGAACAGTAATATCCAAGGCTGGAAGAGTTATTACAGCGACCGCAGCCTGTCTCCTGATAATTTCAGTTTTGATCTGGCTGAAATACACTTTGCCCGGGAGGGCGGGATTGAAATCACCTATTCTTTGTCGCCCCGATGGACAATCGGGTTGGGTTTAGAGCTTCATCAAGCGAACAGCGGAGGGACGATGTCCTCAAGCTTAGAATTGGAGGAGAGTTATTCCCGGACCGTCGATGATTTCGGCACGATTGTTTTTTCCGAAAATCGGATCCAGCGGCCCGAGTACCGTTTTCGCGGCCTCCCGATTGTCCTCACGCTCTATCATCATTTTCCTTTTTCGAGCAGAGGGAATGTTTTCGTCGGGGCGGGTGGAGGCTATCACTTCGGCCGCTTGGAATACAAAGAGAATTACCAGTATGACTCCGATTATACAGACGATAACAGTCTCTCGGGTTCTCTGCTTCGGTATGTCGACCAGTATTCTTCTTCAGGCAGTTACTCCGAGGAGAGTCGTTCCGACGCTCTCGGATTTCACGGCCAGGCCGGTCTGGAATGGAAGGTTTCTGGAAGAATTCATCTTGTCTTTGAAGTTGTCGGAAGATGGGTGGGTTTTACAGGTTGGACAGGGGATAAAAGGGACCGCTACTCCTGGGAGCAAACATGGGGTTTCTGGGGTGCCAACACCGATCAGGGAGCTGATGAGACGTCCAGTGAAGGCCGGCTCTGGATGGTCGGTTATCAGAGCGATATCACCGGGAAATCCTATCCTCGTCTCGTCTTCTCGGATGAAGAACCTCGCTTTGCGTCCTACCAGGATGTCAGGCTGGCCAAGATCAACGGGAATGGTTTTTCTTTCAGGATAGGATTAAAGATAGGCTTGTAGGCGATTGGTGAGCTGTTTTATCGGGAAAGGGTAATCCTCAGGGTATCATACAGGGTCAGGCTGTCAGGGCCCTCAACCTTCAGACGGAAAACCAGGTGATGCCTAAAAAATGAGGCAGGAATCCTGATGACGAATGGTTGGTCTGAAGTATGCGAGGTGTTGGAAGGGAGAGGAGGGAAGCTGACCTGGGAGCGGATGGTGTCCACCTCAGGATGGGTGGAGAGAAGATCTCCCTGTAAGGAGAGAGCGGA